>ENA-OQCP01000319-OQCP01000319.1-human-gut-metagenome-genome-assembly--contig:-NODE-319-length-21658-cov-3.664670_pt1 | contig 21658 bp, 33 predicted proteins | sample MGYA00242760_ERZ504583 | MGnify/ENA primary metagenome ERZ504583 (study PRJEB26092, sample SAMD00036308) | human gut metagenome | host: Homo sapiens | study: EMG produced TPA metagenomics assembly of...
AAGAATAGCCTTTCAGCTGTATCAGCCAGATTCAACAAATCAGCATTCATAAATATAGTAGAAGAACCTGAGCAAAATCTTTATCCGGAGTCTCAATGGGATGATTATGAAACACCTGTTAGCATTTAACAATTCATTGGATGCCAACAAGTTGATTGTTACTACACATAGTCCATATCTTATTAACGGTTTGACTATCGCTATCAAGCAGGGCTACTATTGAAAGATCATTCGCTATCAGACGAAATACGGGAAAAGATAGATTCTGTTTTCCCTATTAAGTCAGCTATACAGCCTGATGAAATAGCTATTTATGAATTCAATGAGGTGGAAGGAACAGTAGAAATATTAGATACATATAATGGACTTCCTTCAGATGATAATTTTCTCAACAATATGTTGGAAAGGACTAACGAAGATTTTGCTAATTTATTGGAAATACAACAGGAGTTATGATAAATTTTTTCCCTAAAGAACATATTACTTTCATCGAGTAAACGTAAATTTGGTATATGCGACCGTCCGGCTCCTGCTGCTGAAAAGGCTTATATTGCTGAGAAGCAGGGGCAGGACTGGATTGCGGCTGTAGATAATTATCCTCAAATAAAAGTAAATTTCGTACCAGTGACCATTGTATTGAATTGCGCAGAGCGGATGGAAATATGGACAATCGCTGTGACGGCTTTCTGTTTTATAAAGATACAATCATATTTGTGGAATTGAAACAGAGGAAGCTCAAGGGTAGTCAATGGATAAAGGATGGCGAGCAGCAATTACGATCTACAATTGGTTATTTTGAGCAACAGAAGGAGGCACAGAATTTTTCCATAAAGAAAGCCTACATAGCCAATAGCGAGAAGCCATATTTTCGAACAGGGCAAGCCGCACGTATGGATCGTTTCTTTTCAGATACGAATTATATCTTACGAATAGAAAACAGAATACCAATAGAATAATCGGTAGATCTTGCAATGATTTTGTCAAAACATAGAAATTAGATGCAGAAATTACCGCTTCTATTATATTGTTAGTAATATCACGGTTTGCAGTACTGTAAGGATTTAGAAACTAAAGTACATGAAAAAAATCATAACTCAATAAAAGTGTTGTAATCTTTCATTATAGTTTTGGCATGACGGAGAATATTCAATTCTAAAATATTTATTGGGGAGTTTGAAGTTGATTGCTTATGTGATATATACAAGAAAAAGAAAATAAGTCTCTCAGACAATGAAAGGCAGCATACTTGGGGGGCGTTCTTTATTTATAACGGGAACAGACAAAAAGGAAAATCCGTAACACGACAGGGAAAGGCTGTACGTGCTACGGATTTTCTCTTTTCATCTGACCGTATATCCGGTTATCTGCCGCTGAGAAGGTATTGCAGTTCGGGGTCGGACTGTATGCGCTGCAACTCGTCGGCAACAATCTGCCGGACCTCGGCACGGATACGGTTGTAGTTATCCTGGATCGTCTCCTTCATGCGGTCGTTGCCATCGGCATCGGTAAAGTCGGTGATGACGGGTATAGGCCGGTAAGCCTGTTCCTCACGCTTCACTTTCTCGGCATCGACCACAATCTCGCAATGGAAAATCTTCTGTTCGATACGCTCGTCGTAGTTGTCGGCGACGGCTCCCACGAACATGCCCTGCGTGAGCGTGGAAATCTTGCTCGCCGGAATCAGGCTCTCCATCTGCGTATTGATGGAAGTGGACTTGTCCTCGCGGTTGATGGTGATGCTCTGCCGCCTCTGGAGAATCTTGCCGAAACGCTCGGAAAGGGTCTTGGCGGTCTCGCCCACGACCTGACCGGAAAAGATGTTGCCGACGGTGTTCATGACCACGGCGGCCTCCTTGTCGCCGTAGTCACGCTTGAGCTGGGAAAAGTCCTGAAAACCCAGCAGGGTGGAAACCTTGTTGCTTCGGGCGGTGGCAATCAGGTTGTCCAGCCCCTTGAAGTAAATCGTGGGCAGCTCGTCGATGATGATGGAGGACTTGAGCCTGCCCTTCCTGTTGACGAGCTTGACGATGCGCGAATTGTACAGCCCCAACGCCGCCCCGTAGATGTTCTGGCGGTCGGGATTGTTGCCGACACAGAGAATCTTCGGCTCGTCGGGGTTGTTGATGTCGAGCGTGAACTCACTGTCGGACATGACCCAGTAGAGCTGCGGGGAAATCATGCGCGATAGCGGAATCTTAGCCGAGGCTATCTGACCGGCGAGCTGTTCCATCGCCCCGCCCTGCCAGGCGTCCATGAACGGGGAAAGGTAGTTCTCCAGTTCGGGATAGCTGGTGAGAATCGGGAACAGGTCCTCGTAACGGCGGTTGAGCAGCTCGATGGCATGAGGAAAGGTGCAGTATTTCCCGTCCTGATAGATACGGAGGAACCATATCACGGCGGCGAACAGGATAATCGGAGACTCGACAAAGAAGTCGCCCTGCTTCTGCACCCAGGTCTTGTTCAAATTGAGCATTATCGTGTAGGCACTCTCGTAGCATCGGTGATGTCCTCCATAAAATCCGGATGGATGGGATTGCAACGGTGAGAGCGCCGCGGGTCGTCGAAGTTGATAACGTAGAACTTCGGCCTGACCCTGTATGCGTCCATGTGGTTCAGCAGGTGGTTGTAGGCGATGGTGGAAAGGTCGCTGAACTTGAAGTCGTAGATGTACATCGCAAAGCCCTTCTCAATCTGCTGTTTGATGAAGCTGTTCACCACGGCATAGGACTTTCCGCTGCCCGGCGTACCCAGTACGATGGTGGCACGGAAGGGGTTTACCACATTGATATAGCCATTGTTCCACTTCTTCCTGTAATAGAAACGTGTGGGCAGATTGACGGAATACCCGTTTTCCATGAGGCGGGTTTCCTGCATGAAGCTCTCGTTCTCGACATTGAACACGTCTTCCATGAGGTTGGTACGCAAAAGACGGCTCATCCATGTGCCCGCCATGAGCAGGCAGACATAGCCCGCCGCCATTGAAGCGGTGTAAAGACCCGCAACCGCCTCCACCGGAAGCGGCAGGGAGAGCACCCACCAGTTGCCGAAGAACAGCACCAGCCCCGCGGCAAGTACCGTCCAGATCCGGCGCCAGGTGATTTTCTCCTCCTTGACACCCTTCGTGCCGAGGCACGAGAGCGCGAGCAGAAGAAGGGCAAAGAGCTTCGTGTAGAGAATGTGATGGAACAGCCCGGCGGTACGGTCGAAGTTCATCAGTACCCGGTCCACGACACCTATGCCGATGCCCCACATCCTTACGGCTTCGTAACAATACCAGTAGAGGTGGATGACCACCAGAATAATGCTTACGGCACGGAGAAAATCCATGATTTTCGCCAGTGCCCTCAAATCGTCTTCCTGTTGTGACATAATCTGTTTCTGTTTTCAAGTGAATGACTGAATTATAATCCTGTCCCTTGCGGCGCTTTTTCCGCCTGCGCCTGAGGTCGCGCTCGAAGGCGGCTTCCTCGGCCTGTGCGCCCGAAGCGTCGCCGCCGAGCAAGCCCAAGCCGGAGGAATACCCCTCGTTGTATTCCACGGCGGGACGGGTGTCGGGCTGCTGCCCGTCCACAGTAATAGTGAACGGTATGGGCGGAGTACCGGCATACGGCAGGATGAAATGCTCCTGCAGGGCATTGGCGGAAAACTCCCTGCCCAAGCGCGAGCCGTTGAGCACACAGCCCGTGCGGTGGTCAATGAAGGTCGCCCCGTAGATGCGCCCTTCGTCGGTATGACGGAACACCACATCCACACCTTTCGCTTTGAGCAGGGCGACAAACTCCTCGCGGCGGTATGTCCGGGCAAGCGCGGCGGCGACGGTCTTGCGGGTTATCTCCGCCAGACGTTTATCCCGAATTTGTCCTTTGGAAAATTCAAACCTGCGCTGTACGGCTTCGTAGCGACGGACTTGCCGATGCGGGAAGCCTTGAAGGGAGTGCCGGTCCTGTTGCCGGAATCGCCGGTGGCGGACGGGTTGCTGAGCGATAGCGAAAAATAGACCAGTCCGTGGTACTCGCGCCCGTTCACGATGCCGTGGGCTTCCTCCACGGTGACGTTGTAGAGCGAGAGAAGGGCACGGTATTCGCCCATCGTCTGGAACCTGTAGCCTGCCATGACCGCCTTGACGACATTCGATACCTGCCGCCTGACGTCGCCCTGCGATGTGTCCACCGGGCGGAGCGGATTGTCGGTACGGTGCTGCCGGCGGTCAGCCGGGTGCAGCCCGTATTTCTTTTCCAGCTCGGAGGTGATGCGCCTGCTGCGGCGGTGGATGAAATCGCGGTTGAGCCGCCTTCCCTGCCCGTCCACATTGACGGAGACGATGTGCAGGTGGTGGCGGCTGATGTCCTCGTGCTTGAAGACAAGGTAAGGCTGGTCGCCGTAGCCCAGCCTGTCGAGATACTCGCGTGCGAGCTGTTCCAGCTCCACGTCGGTCAGGCGGTCGTCGGGGTGCGGATTGAGGGAAATATGGATGACCTTATTCCGAGTGCGCACCTGCTCCGGCATGAAGCGCATGAAGTCCTGCTCGGCACGGGCTATGTCCACATGTCCGCTGCCGTCGTCGAAAATCCGGTTTACGGCAAGGAGCCTGCCTTCGCCTTCGTTCACCTTCTGCCCGTTGTAGGCAAGCGCACCGTACAGTGACGTGCCTACGGTAATTTTCGCTATCATGACTTTTCCTCCTTTTCCGACAGCTTCTGCCGGAACTCACGGGACAGTTCCATGACCTGCTGCGTCAGGGCGGCCAGCTCCCCGGTACACTTCTCCAGACGGTAGAGCAATGCCATCGCCTTCTTCTCCGAAAAATGAAAGCGCAGCTCCCTGACCACCTGGTTGTAGTTGTTGCCTACCATGCGGTACTGCGCATGGAAAGCGGAGAGCTTCGTGCAGTAATCCAGCAGCGTCCTGTCCGTGACCAGTACCCGGAAGGGCTGCCTGAAAAAGTGTGCCTTGAGAAACACCGCCCTTGCATATACGCCGGACTTCTCGTGCATGGAGAGGAACTTCAGCCATTCCTCATTGTCGAAACGCACCATCACGCAGTGCGACTTGCGGCTTTCCTTGGGATGCCGCCCCCATTTGGAGCCTTCCGCTCCGTTTCCTTTACCATTTCTGTTCATCTTACATAAGGATTTAGTGGTTTGTATAAAAATGTGCCGGACGGCAGCATCCGCAGACACGGCGCAGCCGGGAGACAGGCTTCCCGACTCCGGAGAGGAAGCCCCTCCCCGCATGGGGCAAGGTCGTTTCCGGGAGTAACCGGAAACCCTTTGAGTTACTCAAAGGACACCTTGCTATTAGCGGTTGCTAATAAGAATCCGTCCGCGACGGATTGGAAAGCCAACCTGCCATCACCCACGGGACAGGGTACCGGCCAACCGGTACCCCGGAGCTGCCCAAAAGAGAAAACGGAAGCCCGGCATACACCTGAGGCGTCAGTCTGCCGTCGTGGGTGCAAAGTTAGGGTGCGGGACAGAGCCGCGGAACCGCCGGAAAAAGCCACAGACTTCCACATCGGCGCCAAATGCTGCCACGAAGACCCGAAGTGATACAGATACGGGAAAATGCCCCTTCCTTTGCGGACAGGAAAACCGGCACGCCCACCAGCCGGCACGCCGCATTGTCCGCCACACTGCCAGTATGCCTGCCTGCCGGCACGCAGGCATACCGGCGGGAACACGGACAGGCAGACCGGGGAACCGGCACGCCGGCAATGGTACACACAGGCTGACGGGCATGGAGACAGCCGGCGTGCGCAAGGGCCGGCATCCCTGCCGCCAAGCGGACACGCCAGTGCGGAGCAGGGACGCCTGCCGGGAAAACAAACTGATGTATAACGAACAAAAGACAAGGAAGCATGAAGAAAGAACCCCTGTTCATCGCCTTCTCCACCAGAAGGGAGGAGCCGGCAAAACGACACTCACCGTGCTGATGGCGAGTTACCTGTATTATGTGAAGGGATACGACGTGGCAGTCGTGGACTGCGACTATCCCCAGTTCAGCCTGAAGGACATGCGCGAGCGTGACCTGAAGAACATCGAACGCAACCCGCACCTGCGCAGGGCTGCCTACGAGCAGTTCAAACGCCTGGGCAAACGTGCGTACCGATAGTCGGGAGCGTCCGGACCATGCGGTGGAAGCGGCAAGGCCGTTTGTGGAATCGGAGACACCGCCCGACTTTGTATTCTTCGACCTGACGGGTACGGTAAACAACATGGGACTGATAAAGACGGTGGCGACGATGGACTACATATTCTGTCCCATAGCCGCCGACCGCTTTATCATGGAAAGCTCGCTGAAATATGCTGGCATACTGAACGACACGCTGGTGACGACGGGAAAGTCGAACATAAAGGGCATCCGTCTGCTGTGGAACATGGTAGACCGGCGCGAGAAGACCGACCTGTACGACATCTACGAGAAGGTAATCGCCGGAATGGGGCTTGAGGTGCTGAAGACGAGCCTGCCAGACAGCAAGCGTTTCCGCAAGGAAGGTGCCGAGGAAGGCGACCGCCCGCTGTTCCGCTCGACGCTGCTGCCTCCGGACAGGACACTGGCAAAGGGCAGCGGCATAGACGCGCTGGCGGAAGAGATACTGGAAATAGTAAACCGCTGAACGGATGGCAAAGAAACTCGATGTCGATATTGATCCCGGCAAGTTTCTGGACTCGTTCCGTCCGGAGATGCCCGCGTCCGCCCCCGAGGTGGAGGACAAGGCAGAAGGAAATGCGGGCGGAAAACCCGCAGCAGAGAGGACAAAGGCTCCACAGAAGACCCCAAGGACCGGAAAGGGAAAGGAAGAGGAATATCTGGAACGCTTCCTGAACGCCCCGAAAATCCCGGTATGCTCCGGCAAGACAGCCTACATACGCAAGAGCTACCACGAGCGGATACAGCGCATCGTGCAGGTCATCGGCAAGAACGGGCTTACCCTGTCGGTCTATGTGGACCGCGTACTGGAAGAGCACTTCCGCGAGTATGAGGAAGTGATACGCAAGCTCTACAAAAAGAGCTATGAGGACATTTACTGATTATTCATCCAAAAAGAAAGGAAAAGACAATGGGAAGATTTTTCAAGACAGACAGGAAAAAGGAGACACACGGCAGGCTCACGCTCCCCGTGCGTGCCCTGGCCGGTGACGGCAGCGCCACAGGCGGACAAAGAGGGAACATACCGGAAGAACACCCGCAGACATCCGGGGACGGGACCGCTCCCTGATGTGCCGGGAAAAACCGCAACCGCTTTAGCCTATGGCGACGCTGCTGATAGTGCTGCTGATGGCCTTCAACATGTGATGGTCATCTACCTGACCTGGGAACGCAGGACGGGAGACACAACCCGAGAGAAGAACGGAAAGGACGGCGGGAACAGGACGGCGGCTTCCGAGATCGTGGGCAGAAGCCGCTTCAGGATGCCGGAAACGAAGCCACAGACTGCCACACCTGCGCCAAATGCCGCCACGGAAATACGAAGTGAAGAGGTGGACGAGAAGGACGTTACCTTTGCCGACGAAGCACAGGAGGACGGCGCGGACGCACACCGCCGCCGGATACCGGACGAGGAGCTGGACGAGGTGTTTACGGACAGACGGGTGTCGGACATAGCCGGATATGACGGGGACGAAGAGCCGGATGCGGAACCGAATACTGCCGAAGGGTTCACGTTTGAGGACATCGACCTCGCCGTACGCACGGCGAAGAAAGCGGACGCCACAGGAGATGAACGGCGCCATGCAGGAATGGTATTCTGCGAAATGAAGGGCAACGAGCTGTTTGCCCTGATAGAACGAAGCTCGGAGGCGACACGCAGGAGACTGGACGAACTGATGGACTACTATCTGGACTCGATACCTGCCCCACCTGCCGCATCAACGGCAAGTGCCGCACTGAGAAGGCCGCCTGTCATGCCGGAGAGATTCGAGGATTTCAATATCCGCGACTATGTATAACAATGTAAAAGATGTAACGAAGATGCGAAAAAAGAAAATTGACTACGGCTAAATCATCGGCTTGCCACCGAATCCACTAAATCCACAAGCCGGCTTTATCCGAAGCCGCAAGAATTAAAAAGTATCAATCGCCGAAGGGAATATCCGACCCCAAGGCACAAAAAACGAAAAAAGATTATGACAATGACATCGAAAAAGAAACAGTTCATCCTCGCAGCCCTTCTGCTGGCTGCCAACATTTCCGCCTTCGCTCAGGGTAACGGCATGGCGGGCATCACCGAAGCCACCAGCATGGTGACATCGTATTTTGACCCGGCGACAAAGCTCATCTACGCCATCGGCGCGGTGGTGGGTCTTATCGGGGGTATCAAGGTCTATGGCAAGTTCTCGTCCGGCGACCCGGACACGAGCAAGACCGCCGCAAGCTGGTTCGGTGCGTGTATCTTCCTGATAGTGAGTGCGACCATTTTACGCTCGTTCTTTCTCTAAACAGGCGTTTTCCATATATAATTAAGGTAAAAGGACAATGGCTGAATACCCGGTAAACAAGGGCATCGGTCGTCCGGTGGAGTTCAAAGGGCTGAAGGCGCAGTACCTGTTCCTGTTCGCGGGCGGGCTGCTCGCTGTCTTCATCCTGTTTGTCATCCTGTACATGGCTGGCGTGAGCCAGTGGGTCTGTATCGGCCTGGGAGTCACGGCGGCTTCCGCCGTCGTGTGGCTCACGTTCCGGCTGAACGCAATGTATGGGGAACACGGGCTGATGAAGCTGGGCACGGCACGGATGCGCCCGCGCTACCTGCTCCACCGCAGACGGGTATGCCGTATGCTAAGACGGAAAAAGAAAGGAGGAAAAGCATGAGAAACGTAATGAAAGCCACCACGCTGGAGAGCCGCTTCCCGCTGCTGGCGGTGGAACACGGGTGCATCATCTCGAAGGACGCGGACATCACCGCAGCCTTCGAGGTGGAACTGCCGGAGGTCTATACCGTGACGGCGGAGGAATACGAGAGTATCCATGCCACGTGGTGCAAGGCAATAAAGGTGCTGCCCGACTACTCGGTGCTGCACAAGCAGGACTGGTATATGAAGGAGCTGTACCGCCCCGACTGGGAGAAGACGGGCACGGGCTTCCTCGCGCGGAGCAACGGGATGCACTTCAACGAGCGTCCGTATCTGAACCACAAATGCTACCTGTTCCTGACCAAGACGACAAAAGAGCGCATGAGGCGGCAGAGTAACTGGAACACGCTGTGCCGTGGGCATATCGTCCCGAAAGAGATACGGGACAGGGAAACGGCGGTGAAGTTCATGGAGGCGGTGGAACAGTTCGCCCGCATCATGAACGATTCGGGGCACGTCAAGTTGCGCCGCCTGACGGACGACGAGCTTGCCGGCACGGAGAAGGAAACGGGTATCATAGGCAGATACCTCACCCTGTCGCTTGGCAACACGAACTGTCTGGAGGACATCGCCATGAGCGCGGAGGAGATGCGCGTGGGCAGCAACCGCCTGTGCCTGCACACGCTATCGGACACGGAAGACCTGCCGGCATCGGTGGAAACGGATTACCGCTACGAGCGTCTTTCCACCGACCGCTCGGACTGCCGCCTGTCCTTCGCCGCCCCGCTGGGGCTGCTGCTTCCCTGCAACCATATCTACAACCAGTACGTGTTTGTCGGCAACAGCGACGAGGAGCTTCGTCGCTTCGAGAAGTCGGCGAGGAACATGCAGTCGCTCTCGCGCTACAGCCGCCAGAACGCCATCAACTGCGAGTGGATTGAGGAATACCTGAACGAAGCACACTTGCAGGGGCTGAAGTCCGTCCGCGCCCACTTCAACGTGATGGCGTGGAGCGACGACACGGAGGAACTGAAACGGATAAGGAACGACGTGGGGAGCCAGCTGGCTCGATGGGATGCGTACCCCGCCACAACACGACGGACTGCCCGACGCTGTTCTGGGCGGGCATACCGGGCAATGCGGCGGACTTCCCGGCGGAAGAGTCGTTCCACACGTTTGTCGAGCAGGCGGTATGCCTGTTCGCCGGAGAGACCAACTACCGGGACTCGCCCTCGGCTTTCGGTATCCGCATGGCAGACCGTATCAGCGGCAAGCCGCTGCATATCGACATTTCCGACCTGCCGATGAGACAGGGCATCACCACGAACCGCAACAAGTTCGTGCTGGGACCGAGCGGAAGCGGAAAATCGTTCTTCATGAACCACCTGGTCAGACAATATTATGAACAGGGCACGCACGTGGTACTGGTGGACACGGGAAACTCCTATCAGGGACTGTGCGAGATGATACACCGCCGCACGCACGGACAGGACGGTATCTACTTCACCTATACGGAGGAGAAGCCCATCTCGTTCAACCCGTTCTATACGGATGACGGGGTGTTCGACGTGGAGAAAAAGGACAGCATCAAGACGCTGCTGCTGACGCTGTGGAAAAGCGAGAACGAACCCGCCACGAAAACGGAATCGGCGGAGCTGGGAAGCGCGGTGAACGCCTACCTGCTGAAACTCCAACAGGACAGGAGCATCGTGCCTTCGTTCAACACATTCTATGAGTATATGCGGGACGTGTACCGCAAGGAGATGGAGGAACGCTACATCAAGGTGGAAAAGTCGGACTTCAACATCGACAATTTCCTGACCACCCTGAGGCAGTACTACCGGGGCGGACGCTACGACTTCCTGCTCAACTCGACGGAGAACATCGACCTGCTGCACAAGCGGTTCGTGGTCTTCGAGATTGATGCGGTGAAGGATAATGCCGAGCTTTTCCCGGTAGTGACGATTATCATCATGGAAGCGTTCATAAACAAGATGCGGAGGTTGAAAGGCGTGCGTAAGCAGCTGATATGCGAGGAGGCATGGAAAGCCCTGTCATCGGCGAACATGGCATCTTATCTCCAATACCTCTACAAGACAGTGAGAAGTATTTCGGGGAGGCGATTGTGGTGACACAGGAAGTGGACGACATCATCAGCTCGCCGATTGTGAAGGAGAGCATCATCAACAACTCGGACTGCAAAATATTGCTTGACCAGAGAAAATATATGAACCGCTTTGACCAGATACAGTCGCTCCTGGGGCTGACGGAAAAGGAAAAGTCGCAGATACTCTCGATCAACCAGTCCAACGACCCGGCAAGGCGGTACAAGGAAGTCTGGATTGGACTTGGCGGCACACACTCGGCGGTGTATGCCACGGAGGTGTCGATGCACGAGTACCTTGCCTACACGACGGAGGAAACGGAGAAGATGGAAGTGCGTGAGCTGGCGGAGAAGCTGGACGGCGACATGGAAGCCGCCATCCGTCAGGTAGCGGAGAGACGGAAAGAGGAACGGACGGGACAGTGAACCGGCAGGAAATATACAGTAAATGAAAAATAGAAAATGATTTATGAACCAACAGACTGACAACATGTACATTGATGACGGATACAGCGATGAAGCGCTGCGGAAACGGGAGGAAATCCGGGAGCATATCTCATGGTTCCGTGAGTTCCTGACATTCGGGACCGGACTGCCGGAACATATCAGAAGGCGATACGGACTGGAAGAAGACTACCAGCGGTACAAGAAACTGGAAATACAGGTTCACCGGATGCCTGCTGAACCGGACTGCAGGGGATATGGGAAGGAGCAGCGCATGAAAGAACTGTGCGAGGCAGGAAGAGCCAAGGGAAAAATCACTCTTGCGGTGGAAAAGGCTTACGAAAGCATCTGCCCGCTCCGGCAAGGGACTATCTGGAAGAAAAATATCAGGAACTGCTCTATCTGAGAGGTATGGTGTACCGGAAAGACTATGACGACCCGATGTGGTACAAGCCGGAAATCCTGAACAAATACGGCATTGACCACAAGAAACCGCGCGAAACGGTGCTCAAGCAGGTGGAAAAGGCATACCGGGAACTGGATGCCCGATTCTGCCGGATGACGGGCAAGAAGCCGGATGCGGACGAGCTGTTCGGCAAACCCGCAGTACGGCAGTCGGTACCTGCACAGAAGGAGGCGCCGGAGAATGGCGCAAGGGAAAACCGCATGTGCAGGCGTAAAGGCAGAAGACCGGGATTCTGACGGAAAAGGAAACAGGGCGGACTCCGGCTACGGAAAAGACGAAAAGAAAAAAGGATTGAAAAAAATGAAAGAACAAGACTTAAAGAAGACAAGAAAATGAACATCAAACTGACAAAGACCGAAAGGCTGCTGCTGTGCGGCGGTCTGATAGGCCTGGCATCGCTGATGCTGCAAGCCTGTGATATAATGGCAAAAGAAGACGGCGACACCCGCGACAGAATCTGCGGAAACTGGGAAAACGCGGAAGCCGGTCCCGACATACTGGTGTACAGGGAGGGAGAATCATATAAGGTGACACTGTTCAGACGTAAGGGTGTACGCCGCGTACTGAGACCGGAGACCTATCTGCTGCAGAGGGAGGAGAACGGCAACCTGTATATGAACACGGGGTTCCGCATTGACGTGGCATACAACGAGGAGACGGATGTGCTGACATTTTCGCCGGGCGGTGACTATGTCCGGGTGAACACGGATGCAGGTGACGGCGAAAGGACAAAGGAGAAAGAGAATATGCAATAGCAACTTAACGAACCACTAAATCCAAAAAAAGAATGAGAATGAGACAGAAACTGAAAATACCGCTGATTGCGGTCTGCCTGTGCCTTGCGGGGACAGGCGGGGCAAATGCCCAATGGGTGGTGTCCGACCCCGGAAATCTTGCGCAGAGCATCATCAACTCCGCCAAGGAGATGGTGGAGACAGCCGGGACGAAAGCCAACACCCTGAACGGCTTTCTGGAAACGAAGAAGGTGTTCGAGCAGGGAAAGGCGTATTACGACGCACTGAAATCAGTGCACGACGTGGTAAAGGGCGGCGCGAAGGTGGCGAAAAGCATCTCTCTGGTAATGGAAATATCGGAAATCTATGTGGACAACTACCAGAAGATGCTTTCGGACGAGAACTACACGCCGGAGGAGCTTGCCGCCATCTCGTCGGGCTATGCGATGCTGATAGACGAAAGCTCGGACGTGCTGCAGGACCTGAAGAATGTGGTGAACGTGACGGGCATGTCACTGACGGATGCGGAAAGGCTCGCCATCATAGACAATGCCTACCGCAGCCTGATGAACTACCGCAACCTCGTGCGCTACTACACGAACAAGACCATATCGGTGTCGTACCTGCGGGCGAGAAAGAAGAACGACATGGACCGGGTGATGGCACTCTACGGGAACTCCAACGAAAAATACTGGTAGCCTATGGGAGAGTTTGATAACCTGCACCAGATACTCCTCTCGCTATATGAGGAGATGATGCCGCTCTGCTCGGACATGGCAGGAGTGGCAAAGGGGCTTGCCGGACTGGGCGCCCTGTTCTATGTGGCGATGCGCGTGTGGCAGTCGCTCGCCCGTGCCGAGGCGATAGACGTGTACCCGCTGCTGCGGCCGTTTGCCATCGGACTGTGCATCCTCTTCTTCCCGACCATCGTGCTGGGGACGATGAACTCCGTTCTGGGAGTAATCGTACAGGGGACGCACTCGATACTGGAGGAACAGACCTTTGACATGGAGAAGTACAGGGAACAGAAAGACAGGCTGGAATATGAGGCGATGATGCGCAACCCGGAAACTGCCTATCTCGCCTCGGACGAGGAGTTCGACCGCCAGATAGACGAGCTGGGCTGGTCGCCGTCGGACATGATCACCATGACGGGCATGTACATGGACCGTGCAGCGTACAACATCAAGAAGAGCGTGCGTGACTGGTTCCGCGAACTGCTGGAGCTGATGTTCACAGCTGCCGCCCTTGTCATCGACACGCTCAGGACGTTCTTCCTGGTGGTGCTGTCGATACTGGGACCCGTCGCCTTCGCCTTCTCGGTATGGGACGCTTCCACTCCACGCTTTCGGCATGGTTCAGCCGCTACATACAGATTTACCTGTGGCTGCCCGTCTCCGACCTGTTCAGCACGATACTGGCGAAGATACAGATACTGATGCTCCAGAACGACATCGAGGCGATGCAGGCAGACCCGAACTTCTCGGTAGAGGCGAGCAACGGGGTGTACATCGTGTTCCTCGTTATCGGCATCGTGGGATACTTCACCATCCCGACGGTAGCCGGATGGATAATCCAGGCCGGTGGCGGAGTGGGCAGCTACAACAAGAACATCGGTACTGCGGGCGCCCTTGGCGGCAGTCTGGCAGGTGCGGCAGCCGGAAACGTGGCGGGACGCACGGGCAAGTTCATCAGAAAACAGGCCGGACGGCTGCTGAAAAGAAAATAGCCTGATAACCGGGGCGGTATCCTGGCATAGCTGCTGTGCCACCCCGGGAAAGCATACCAAAATGATTTTACAAACCATAAAAAACAGAAAGAATGGAGTTCAAGAGCCTGAATAACATAGAAACGAGTTTCCGGCAGATACGTCTGTTCGGAATCATCTACACGGCGGTATGTGCCGCCATCGTCCTCTGCTCGGTGGTATGCGCCTTCCGCTTCGCCGAAGCGCAGAGGCAGAAGATATACGTACTTGACGGGGGCAAGAGCTGATGCTCGCCCTCTCGCAGGACCTGTCGCAGAACCGTCCGGCGGAAGCAAGGGAGCATGTGCGCCGCTTCCACGAGCTGTTCTTCACCCTCTCGCCGGAGAAGAGCGCAATCGAGCACAACGTGAAGCGTGCGCTGCTGCTGGCGGACAGAAGCGCGTACAACTACTACGCCGACTTTGCGGAAAAGGGATTCTACAACCGCATCATCGCGGGGAACATCAACCAGGTGTTACAGGTGGACAGCGTGGTCTGCAACTTCGACCGCTACCCCTACGAGGCACGTACCTACGCAAGGCAGATGATAATCAGGGAAAGCAACGTGACGGAGCGCACGCTGGTAACATCCTGCCGGCTGCTGAACGCAAGCCGCTCGGACGACAATCCGAACGGGTTCACCATAGAGGGATTCACGATACTGGAGAACAGGGACATCAGAAGCATAGAGAGATAGGCGTATGGGAAAGATGAATATTATGACGGGAAAATGCGCTGCCGTTCTCAGGGACAAACTGCACAGGAGACTGGACGCACTGCCGCCGAAGGCAAGGCTGGCGACGGTGGCAGTGATGTCCGCCGCCTTTGCCGCAGGCTGTCTGTACATGACCGCCACCGCCATTGCCGGCTTCGGGAAAGGAAACGGGACGATGGAGATACGGCACATGAAGAAACCGGAACTGCCGCAAAAAGCGGATTTGCAGGAAGCGTATGAACATTATCATAAAAACAGGATGTATGGAAAAGGAACAGAAAAGGAATGAGACAAAAGAGAAAAGACCGCTGACGGAAGAACAGCACCAGCGGAGAAAGAAGATGCTGGTCTATCCGCTGATGGTGCTGACCTTTCTGGGGTGCATGTGGCTCATCTTCGTCCCCTCGCAGAAGGACGGCGGAAAGGAACGGCAGGGACTGGGATTCAACACGGACATGCCCCTGCCGGAAAACTCCGGAATCATCGGCGACAAGGCGAAGGCATACGAACAGCAGCAGCTGGAGAACAGGAAGAAGGAACGCCGGGGCATGGTGGGCGACCTGTCCGCATTCTGGAACGACAGGACGGAAGGAACGGACGACTGCCGCCTGGCACAACCGGAAACATCGCCGAAGACGGGCGGAAGCGGAATACAGACAGGCATCCGCTCCTCGGCTGCCGCCAACGAGCGGCTGAACACCTCGCTGGTACGTTCTATGAGCCGCCGAAGGAGGACGCCGAGAAGAAGGAGCTCAGGCAGCGCATCGACGAACTGGAACGCATGGTCATGGAACAGGAGAAACAGCCCGCAAGGATGGAGGAACAGGTCGCCCTGCTGGAGAAGTCGTACGAGCTGGCAGCGAAGTACCAGAACGGAGGAAACAATGCCGGGCAGACCGCACGGACCGATGGGACGGAAATGAGGGAAAGCAATGCCGGCGAAAAGAAAATGAAGGCTGAACCAGTGAGCGGCGTGCGCCCGTCAACGGTGTCCGCCCTGCCGCAGCCCCTGACAGATTCCGCCTTTATAGCGGACTACGGGGGCGAAAGGAACTACGGTTCCACACTGCCATCGGCAGTACGGAGGCACCGGGAAAGAACACCATAGCAGCCTGCGTGCAGGGCGACCAGACGGTAACGGACGGACAGACGGTAAGGCTGCGGCTGCTGGAGCCGATGCGGGTGTCTGGACGGACAATACCAAGGAATACGACCCTTGTGGGGACGGCACGCCTGCAGGGTGAGCGTCTGGAGATAGGCATCGGCTCGCTGGAGCATGAGGGAACTATCGTAGGTGTGGAACTGGCGGTGTACGACAGCGACGGACAGGCGGGCATCTTTGTGCCCGGCTCGATGGAAACGGACGCGGCAAAGGAAATCGGGGCGAACATGGGCAGTTCGCTCGGAAGCAGCATCAATATCTCGACCGATGCGGGGGCGCAGCTCGCCTCCGATCTGGGAAAGGGAGTGATACAGGGAGTCTCGCAGTATATATCGAAGAGGATGCGCACGGTAAGGTGCATCTGAAATCGGGATACAGGGTGCTGCTGTATCAGGAAAAATAGACAGCAAGAGACGAAAGAAAAAACAACAGTCAAATTTTATCAACCACTAAATCCAACGTAAAAATGAGTATCAGAAAAGTAATGATGATGTTTGCCCTTATGACGGGCATTGTCTGTGCAGGACACGCACAGGAAGTGAAAAACGACAGCACCGCCACCACGAAGGCGGAGGAGCTGAAACTGGTAAAGGACGTCTATCCGCAGACGGAGGAGAACGGCGACCTGTATCACGGACTGACCAGGAAACTGATGTTTGACCGCATGATACCGCCGCACGGTCTGGAGGTCACGTATGACAAGACGGTGCATATCCTGTTTCCCTCGGCAGTGCGCTATGTGGACTTGGGCTCGCCCAACCTCATAGCGGGAAAGGCTGACGGTGCGGAGAACGTCATCCGCGTGAAGGCGACGGTAAGGAACTTCCGCACGGAGACGAACATGAGCGTCATCACGGAGGACGGGTCCTATTATTCGTTCAACGTGAAATATGCCGACGAGCCGCTGCTGCTCAATGTGGAGATGAAGGACTTCATCCATGACGCAGCACGGTGAACCGCCCGAACAACGCGCAGGAAATCTATCTGAAGGAACTGGGAAGCGAAAGCCCCATGCTGGTGCATCTCATCATGAAGTCGCTGCACAAGGAGAACAAGCGTAAGGTGAAGCACATCGGCTGCAAGCGTTTCGGTATCCAGTACCTGCTGAAAGGGATATATGTCCACAACGACCTGCTGTACCTGCACACGGAGATAAAGAACCAGAGCAACGTGCCGTTTGACGTGGACTACATCACGTTCAAGATTGTGGACAAGAAGGTGGCGAAACGAACCGCCATCCAGGAACAGGTGCTGTTTCCGCTCCGTGCGTACAACTATGCGGTACGTGTGGCCGGGAAAAAGTCCGAGCGCACGGTGTTCTGCCTGCAGAAGTTCACCATTCCTGACGGCAAGCAGCTGGTGGTGGAAATGAACGAGAAGAACGGCGGGCGTCACCAGACGTTCACCGTGGAGAACGAAGACCTGGTACAGGCTGAAACCATCAACGAACTGCGTGTACGATGAAAGGCAAGGCGGTGTTTTTAGCAATGCTTCTGTCCGTCCTTCTTGCAGGACGGGCGGAAGCCCAGCGATGCCTGCCGAAGATGCGGGGCATTGAGATGAAAGCCGGAATGACCGGGGCGGACGGATACTGGCTGGGAGCCGCACTGTCGAGCTATGCAAGGGGCGGCAACAAATGGGTGTACGGGGCGGAATACCTGCAGACCAATCATCGTACAGGAGCGTGAATGTTCCCGTGGCACAGTTCACGGCGGAGGGCGGTTTCTACTACAACTTCCTGTCGGATGTGAAAAAGACGGTGTTCTTCTACGCGGGGGCGTCAGCCCTTGCCGGATACGAGACGGTAAACTGGGAGAAAGGACGCTGTATGACGGAGCAAGGCTGAACAACAAGGACGGCTTCGTCTATGGCTGCGCCGCCACGCTGGACATGGAGCTGTATCTTGCGGACTTCATCGCACTGACGGCTTCGGTAAGGGAGCGTTTCCTATGGGGCGGCAGTACGGGTGTGTGCCGCACGGAGTACGGGATAGGTATAAAGTTCATCATCAACTGACGGCAATCATGAAAAAGGAAGCGATAAAAAAGGAATGGCATGTACCGGAGAAGTACCATGCCCAGGTCCGGGAAAAGCCGGAGACTTTCTATAACGTTCCGCACGAATACCGCAGCCCGCAGCTCTGTCTGGAGGCGGTGCGCGGATGGGGATACAATCTGGGAATAGTGCCGGAAGAAATGAAGACACGCGAGATGTGCCGGGAAGCGTTCAACGCCAGTCCCGACCTCGATTACGGGCATTGCGCCATCATCGGCTTCATGCCTTTTGCGGACGTGGTACTCGAATGCCTGAAAGACTCCGCCGGAGGAACGGACATGACGGATCTTGCGGCAACTGTCCGTCCGGAAGTCATGGACAGGGAGATTGCCGGTTTTCTTGTCGGGAGGGACGGGCACTGCCTGCAGTATGTACCGTGCACTTGCAGACGGAAGAGCTTGCGCTGATGGCAGTCAGGACATCGGGGAATGCGGCGCTGCTGCACCGCAGCGTACGTGAGGACATCAAAACGGAAAAGGTCTATATGGCAGGTATGGAAGAGGACTGTTTCCAGTCGTTCCTGCATATCCCGCCGGACAGACGCACGCCGGAAATATGCCTCGTGGCGGAAAAGCTGTATCCGGACGTGGTACGGGCAAGGCCGGACTCCATACCGGAGGCGGTCAGGAACGGATGCAACATATATACGCTGGGGAATCTGCTGGAAAAGGCCTGCGGTGAGAGATTCGATGCAGGTACGGTAAAGCGGGTCTATGAGGGCAAGCCGCTGCGGGTGAAGCAGTTCACCACACCGACAGGAGTGATGAATGATACGGTTATCCGCTTCTCGAAGGAGAACAGCCGGTTCCAGTATGACCAGCCTCATAAGAACAGGATGATAAAACGGGGGATGAAGCCATGAGTACGGAAACGGAAATAGACAGAATGAAGAGGATACCGATTGAGGAGTTCCTCGCACGGCTGGGCCATTCGCCCGTGCAGCGCAGGACAAACGCGCTGTGGTACAAGGCTCCGTACAGGAGGAACGCACGGCGTCGTTCAAGGTGAACATGGAGCGAAACCTGTGGTATGACTACGGACTGGGCAAGGGCGGCAATATCTTCGCCCTTGCGGGGAGTTCATCCATTGCGAGGATTTCCTCTCGCAGGTAAGGTATGTGGCGGAAGTGGCGGGTATGCCGCTGCCGGAAAAGAAGGTGTACCACCCATGCGAAGTGAGGCGGCCGGTAGAGCCGTCCTTCGAGGACGTGGAGCTGATGCCGCTCCAGAACCGGGCGCTGCTCTGCTACATACAGGAAAGGGGCATATCGTCGGGGGTGGCCATCGGCGGATGCAGGGAGATACACTACACCACACACGGGAAGCGGTATTTTGCCGTGGCATTCGGTAACGGAGGGGGCGGCTATGAGATACGCAACCGCTTCTTCAAGGGATGCCTGCCGCCCAAGGATGTGACACTGCTGGCTTACGGTTCGGCAAGCTGCAACCTGTATGAGGGTTCATGGACTATCTGTCGGCACGTGTGCTTGGAATTGGAAACGGTGAAGACCACCTCGTGCTGAACTCGGTGTCGAACCTGACGAAGGCATACAGGCATCTGGACGGTTACGGGAAGCTGCAATGTCACTTTGACAATGATGAAGCCGGACGGAGGACGCTGGAAGCCCTGCGTACACGGTACGGCGGAAAGGTGACGGACTGCTCCGGACTGTACGGCGGCTGCAAGGACCTGAACGACTATCTGCAAAAGACGCTTGCCGAAAGGCAGACATGGCGGGAAAACGAAAAGAAAGGAAAAAACAACGGAATAAAATTATAATGGACATGAACAGACTTAAAGATGGAATAAGAGTAAAGGTAAATACAGTAAAAATGCTGGCAGTCTTCTGCGCCGGACTGCTTTCTATCGGCATGACGGCCTGCGATGATGGGCTGGACGTGACGCAGGCTTATCCGTTTACGGTGGAAACGATGCCCGTACCGAAGGAGCTGGCAAAGGGTGAAACGGCGGAAATCCGCTGCGAGCTGGTGCGTGAGGGCGAGTTTGACGGGGCGGTCTATACCATCCGATATTTCCAGTTTGACGGCGAAGGTACACTGAAGCTCGACAACGGGCTGGTGTTCCAGCCCAACGACCGTTACCTGCTGGAGAACGAGAAGTTCCGCCTGTACTACACATCGGAGTGTGACGAGTCACAGAGCCTGACCATTACGGTGGAGGATAATTTCGGGAACTCTTTTGAATGGGAAACGGACTTCAACAACGATTCGGATGCGGAAGAGGTTCCGTCCGGGAACGATACGCTGAATACGGTGAAAGGAGGTGTCTATCAGTAAGGGGGTAATGAAAAGGCTGCTTGCCCCGGCGGTGCTGGCGGTTGCTTTTTCCGCCAGCTGCGGCGCAGAATACGGGTACGGTTGGGACACCCGCCTCGTTCAAAGATGAAGCGAAGGCCGGGTTAGCCGTCGAGCTGATTAAGAAATACGAGGGACTCCATGACCGTTCTGATTATCCGTACTACGGTTACGGACATTGTAAACTTCCGGGAGAGGAACTGTCCTATGATATGACGGAGGCGGAAGCGGAAAAACTGCTGATAAGGGATTTGGAGAAGCGTTACAGGTTGTTCAGCAAGTATGGGAAAGATGCCCTGATCCTGACCGTACTCAGCTACAATGTGGGTCACGGAACTCTGCTCGGATATGGAAAACACCCGAAAAGCCGTCTGGTGAAAAAGCTGGAAGCCGGTGACAGGGACATCTATAAGGAGTATATATCCTACTGCCACTACAAGGGGCGGAAAATCCGCTCGATAGAGCGGCGACGGAAAATGGAGTTTTTGCTGCTGTATGAGAAGTAACGCAAAGGGAGAGCTTCACACGAATGGTGGGGTCTCCCTTTGCTGTTTGAAATAATATCATCTTCCGTTTGTGAGTGAGTTAAGAACTACCCTACAGGGTAGTGGAAAAGTCTCGCGAAGTATGGAACTTTGCAGCAGAAAACTAAAAACTATCATACAATGAAATTAATTAAAGTATTCTTATTAGGACTTTTTGGTATCATACGACCTGTCAGTTTGTCCGCACAGACCATTAGCGGAAAATTGATTGACGAGAACAGCCAGCCTTTGCCTTACGCCAATGTGGTACTACTGTCCTTGCCGGATTCGGCATTTGTTAATGGAACTATCAGCGGTGAAGACGGATCTTTTACACTGGAGGCAACATCGGAAAATCAGATAGTGAAAATATCCTCTATAGGATATAAGACTGTATGTAAGCCGGTATCTCCGGCCAATATCGGTATCGTACAGCTCGTTTCGGATGCACAGATGCTTGGTGAGGTGGTTGTAAAAGCCAATCTTCCTGTGACACGCATGAAGAATGATGCCTTGGAAACCAACGTTCAGGGTACAGTTCTCTCGAAAGCCGGTACTGCCGAAGATGTATTGGCGCATATACCTGGTTTACAAAAAAAAACT
>ENA-OQCP01000320-OQCP01000320.1-human-gut-metagenome-genome-assembly--contig:-NODE-320-length-21642-cov-5.778527_pt1 | contig 21642 bp, 29 predicted proteins | sample MGYA00242760_ERZ504583 | MGnify/ENA primary metagenome ERZ504583 (study PRJEB26092, sample SAMD00036308) | human gut metagenome | host: Homo sapiens | study: EMG produced TPA metagenomics assembly of...
CGGCATCCTGATGTATAAATGCCTCGATTGCTTTCTGGATTGACTCCTCAATCATGCTTCCCATGTGCATCATTCTTCATTCAGCTTCTTAAGCTGCTCGTCGAATTTCGATCTCATTAACCAAACCTCCCTGTGATGTAATCCTCTGTTCTCTTGTCCTGTGGATATGAGAAAATTGTCTTTGTGTCACCAAACTCTACCATATCTCCCACAAGAAAGAAGGCTGTATCGTCTGACACACGCACTGCCTGCTGCATGTTATGTGTCACTACTACAACTGTGTACTTTTTCTTTAAATCCTCCATGAGCTCCTCTATCTTTGAAGTAGAGATAGGGTCAAGCGCTGATGTTGGCTCATCCATCAAAAGCACCTCCGGCTGTACGGCAAGCGCTCTCGCAATACACAGTCTCTGCTGCTGTCCACCCGAAAGCCCCATAGCAGATTTCTTTAATCTATCTTTAACTTCATTGAATATCGCAGCACCCTGAAGGCTTTCCTCAACTATCTGGTCGAGTATCTTTTTATCCTTGATGCCATGCACTCTCGGGCCATATGCGATATTGTCATATATGCTCATCGGGAACGGATTTGGCTGCTGGAAAACCATGCCGACCTTTTGCGAAGTACGGTTGTATCGACTGATGGTGCATATATATTCTCACCATCTATCTCTATGCTTCCCTCGATTCTGACGTTGTCAACCAGATCATTCATTCTGTTGATACACTTTAAAAATGTAGACTTACCACATCCTGACGGTCCGATCAGCGCTGTCACGCTGTTTTCTTTTATGTCCATATTGACACCATGCAGTGCATGATTCTGGCCATAATACAGATTCAGGTCGCGAACCTGAATTTTGATTTTTTTCTCCATTTGTATCTCCTGCAACATGTAATAAATTTCTTGTCTTCGAGAATACATTATATGGATGCTTTGTAAAATGCTCTATCAGATGTATGTAAAATCTATGTCAAATTTTTACACACATAAATTATTCGCACTGTTTGTATTTATTATTTGTATACACTATTTATATGCTTTATAGTCGGCTTTATTAAAGTACTGTCTGGTTAAAGTATTGAATCTTTAATAATTAGGAGTTTGTCCATTATCCTGTCTGCATCAATATTTGAGTAATTGATAATAAACTGATGCCTGTCCTCCTTTGGCTTACTCAGGTTGAAGTGGGTAATCGCCTGAAGCTTTATCCCTTTTTTCAAAAGCCTTTCTTCAACTGTTTTGTCCGGAAGGTTCGTGTCAAACTGTATGATAAAATGCAGTCCGGAGTCATTTTCTATTACCCTGCATTCCTTTTCAGTGAAGCAGCCTTTTATGGACGAAAGCACGCTCTGGCGCTTTCTGCCGTAGTGCAGTCTCATCCTGTTTATGTGCTTTTCAAAATAGCCCTCGCTGATAAATCGTGCCAGCGTATACTGCTCGAAGGTGGATACCGTACATGAGTAAAATGAAAGCCTCCTGTAAAACTCATTTGCCAGATGCTCCGGCAGCACCATGTAGCTGATTCGGATGGTGGATGTGAGAGACTTTGAAAATGTATTTATATAGATGACCTTTTCACACGCATCAATCGAGAGGATGGGCGGTATCGGGTGTCCGTTCATGCGAAACTCACTGTCGTAATCATCCTCTATGATGTATCTGTCGCTGCTCTCGTTGGCCCATGCCAAAAGCTCATAGCGGCGGTTCACAGGCATCGTGATTCCTGTCGGAAAATGGTGTGTCGGGCTGATATGTGCTATCTGCGCGTTCGCTTTCTTTATAAGCTCCACGCTGATGCCCTGCTCATCCATCTGCACCGGCAGGCATTTTGCATTGTTGCACTCGTATATCTGGCTGATTTTCTTATAGCCGGATCCTCCACGCAGTATACCTTATCCGTACCCAAAAGCTTCACAAGCAGTCCGTACAGATACTCTGTTCCCGCTCCGACTATTATCTGATCCGGGTCCACATTCATACCGCGAAACGACGACAGATGCTTGCTATCGCTTCACGAAGCTCCCTCACTCCGCCACACGGCGACACCGACAAAAGCTCCTGCTCCCTAAGGGAAATCGTCTCTCGCATGAGCTTTGCCCATATGGAAAATGGAAAGTTACCCGAATCTGTCCTGTTTGATGAGAAGTCAAATATACTTTCATCCTGCTCAGGCGGCAGCTTTATGCTAAGCTCCTTGTGCACCGGTGCCTTGATTACCCTGATATCTGACACATCGGCTATGAAATAGCCCCTCTTGGGTCTTGCAAACATATAGCCCTCGCCTATCAACTGGTCATATGCATTTTCAACCGTAATGGTACTAACCCCCAGATTCTTTGCGAGGGTACGTTTTGATGGCATTTTCTCCCCGGAGCTTAATTTTCCCTGTGATATATCGTTTTTGATGCACTCATAAAGGCATTTGTAGAGTGGTCCGTCTGTTTTTGTGAGGTCGTAGGTCAGCATTTGATTCACCGCTTTCTGGCATTTTTATTTTCCTTATTTTGAATATTTTAATATTACCAGATGTGGCGTATTATTGCAACCATGATATGCGGCTGGTGTGAGAAAATGCAGCCCGGCGGCGCAGGCGGCAAGTACACTCTCGTGAGAGCGCATAGCGGAGCTGCTTAGATACTGTTGAATTATGCCCAAGAAAACCAGAAATGCACCGGCATGGAAGCGGGGCAAGGAGCTATCGAGCCATGGAGGGCGAGTAGCGACGGTTTCGTCTGGCATAGAACAACTATAAGGCATAATTCTTACAGTATCTTGGCAGCAAAGCGTAGCGAACACGAGAGTGTACACGCCGCCTGCGCCACCGGGATGCATTTGCTCACACCTGACTACTTCCGTCATATAAATTGACATAAAAGCAATATAAAAATAAAAGGAGATTTAACAAATGGAAAACAATAAGAATACTCAATACGAACTCAACAAAGGTCTTGCACAGATGCTAAAGGGCGGTGTCATCATGGATGTCACTACTCCGGAGCAGGCCAGGATTGCCGAGGCAGCCGGTGCATGTGCTGTCATGGCGCTTGAAAGAATCCCTGCTGATATCAGAGCCGCAGGCGGTGTTTCAAGAATGAGCGATCCTAAGATGATTAAGGGCATTCAGGAGCTGTCAGCATCCCCGTCATGGCAAAGTGCCGTATAGGTCACTTCGTGGAGGCTCAGGTGCTCGAGGCTATCGAGATTGACTACATTGATGAGTCTGAGGTGCTTTCACCTGCTGATGATGTGTACCATATCAACAAGAGAGATTTCAAGGTTCCTTTCGTGTGCGGTGCAAGAGATCTCGGTGAAGCACTCCGCCGTATCAACGAGGGAGCTTCCATGATCCGTACAAAGGGTGAGCCCGGTACAGGTGATATAGTGCAGGCTGTCAGACATATGAGAAAGATGAATTCTGAGATTGCTAAGCTTACTTCCATGCGTGAGGATGAGCTTTTCGAGGCAGCTAAAAATCTTCAGGTGCCTTTCGAGCTGGTCAAGTTTGTTCACGATAACGGCAAGCTTCCGGTTGTAAACTTTGCGGCCGGCGGTGTGGCTACTCCGGCTGATGCGGCTCTTATGATGCAGCTCGGTGCTGAGGGTGTGTTCGTCGGTTCAGGTATCTTCAAATCAGGCGATCCTGCCAAGAGAGCTGCCGCTATCGTAAAGGCTGTGACAAACTTTACTGATGCAAAGCTCATCGCAGAGCTTTCTGAGGATCTCGGTGAGGCTATGGTCGGAATCAACGAGAGCGAGATTAAAATCATCATGGAGGAAAGAGGCAAATAAAATGAAATCAGGACTTAAGATTGGTGTTTTAGCCGTTCAGGGAGCGTTTATTGAGCACAAGCGCATGCTTGAGTCTTTAGGCTGTGAGTGTGTTGAGCTGCGCAAAAAATCAGATATCTGTGATATAGACGGACTCGTGCTGCCGGGCGGTGAGAGCACTGTCCAGGGCAAGCTGCTACGTGAGCTTGATATGTTTGATGAGCTTAAGGGAAGAATCGCAAACGGACTTCCGGTGCTTGCAACCTGCGCCGGTCTTATCCTTTTAGCTTCACATATCAGCAACGATGACAACGTATATTTCGGCACTTTGCCTGTTACTGTTAAAAGAAATGCCTACGGCAGACAGCTTGGAAGCTTCGAGGCCACAGCAAGGTTTGACAATAGCTTTGACTTTACAATGACATTTATCAGGGCGCCTTACGTGGAAGCTATTGATGACTCAGCCAAAAATTATGTACATGTGCTTGCCGAGTATGACGGCAAAATTGTCGGTGTACAGTATAAGAACCAGATTGGGCTGGCTTTCCATCCGGAGCTTGATGATGATACACGGATTCATGAGAGGTTTTTGGAGATGATATCGGGAAATTAAATCACGTCTACAGTCTGAGACCGGGGCAGATGCCCCGGATTTTTATACCGACTTTTTGTGGTAAAATATAAAATGCATTTTTTTTAATATATGGTATAATAAAATAGTAGAGTGAAGATTATTTTTTAAGGAGGGGTAGCATATGCCAAAAGCTATGTATAATCTTATTGGACAATACATTGAAGAAATCAAAAAAATTTATGGTTCACATGTCAGACAGATTATTTTATATGGTTCGTATGCCAGAGGCGATTTCAGACCCGACTCAGATATAGATATTATGATTTTGGTTGATATGTCAGATATTGAACTTAAATCTTATGGTGAGAAGCTTTCCTATATGACATATGACTTTAATCTGGATCATGACATTGACATAAAACCAATTGCCAAAAGTGAAGAGATTTTTAATAAGTGGGTAGTAAATTATCCATTTTATTCAAATATTCATAAAGAGGGGGTTATACTATATGGAGCAGCATGATGTAGAAATTGGTACAAGAAGAGATCTTGTTCTATATAGAATTGAAACCTCAAAGAATGACTTAAAATCCGGGCAGATGCCCCGGATTTTATTGTTTCTTATGCCTTATAATATTTCAATATATAATATATTACTATAAAACTCAAAACTCCAAAGTCACCTTAAAAAGATCACCGTCCACAGTCAGCTCCAAAGTACCATTCATAAGCTTCATAAGGCTTTCTGCAATAGACAGTCCAAGTCCGCTGCCCTCGGTATTTCGTGAGCTGTCTCCTCTGACAAAACGCTCCTTAAGCTCATCGCTTGAAATATTAAGCGGTGTAGCTGACACATTCTTGAATGTTATGATGGCTCCTCTGTCCTTTGGAATGATATCAATATACACTCTCGTACCCGGCTGGGCGTATTTGTTGATATTGTTCATCAGGTTATCAAACACTCTCCACAGATGTCGTCCATCTGCCTGAATCATGACAGGCGTAACGTCATTTTTAATAATTAAATCAAGATTATTTTTCTTGAATTTTTCTTCATATTCCCCGGCTACCTGTGACAGCATAACAGCTGCATCCAGTTCCTCCAGCTCTACGTTTATGCTGCCCGTAGATGCCTTTGACGCCTCAAGTAAATCCTGAATTAATTTTTTTAGACGTGATGACTGTCTGTCGAGAACGTCAAGATATTCGCGTACCTTCTCGTTATCTATGTCCTCCTTCTGCAACAGGTCCACATAATTGATAATGGAAGTGAGCGGTGTCTTGATATCATGCGACACATTTGTGATGAGCTCCGTCCTGAAGCGCTCGCTCTTCATTTTTTCAGAGACCGCCGCCTCTATTCCATTGCTCACATTGTTCAAATCCTCACCATGCTTTCTGAAAAACAGCATAAGCCTTGATGTATCAACCGGCTGTGAAAAATCACCGTTTGCTATAGCCTTTGCGGCGCATCTTATCCTGTCATACTGCATGATGAATGCGATAAGCAGAGCAAGCTCTATAAGCTTTATAATGAATATAAATCCAATACTCCCTATTCCAAAGCCTATAAGCTCAAGCAGGCATATGAAACCGAATGCCAGCATACTGATCAAAAACAGCGGTACATTTCTTTCTATCCATGAAAAGCCGTATCTGATTGGAGCAAATACCATCCTGCATAGCTTTTTGACAGGCTTTAAGAAAAATCTAACAACATAGTAGCACAGTGTATGCTTCCAGAACTCATGTGCCCTGATTCTTACGTATGTTGTCAGGATTGCTTCAAGCGAAACCATGGTTGCCGCCAGACAAATGAGTGCCACCACCGGAAGCTGCTTTATAAGTAAAAAGCCTGCCGGAAATACCATAAAGTCTGCAAACATTGTCACTCCAAGCATCACCGCATACGGCAGCCTGTCATATAATCGTAATTTAATTTCTTCCGAATCCTCACGTTTTCCGGCAACTGTCAGCAGATACCCCGCTGTAATCACAAAACCAAGTATAAATATGACAAACAATACACTCAAATGAGCCTCTGTAAATTCCATGACGTCAAGTAAGCTGTCTGCCTGATTGAAGTAATCGCCCTTTTCCTGAAGCTGCTGCGGAAGCTTTGCATACACATAATAGTACTCAGGCTTATCTTCCGTTTGGGTGTATGGATAGTACACAATTCCGGTATCCGATATATTAAATGTATCCGGTAAAAGCTCATAGCTCTCATTCACCTGCTCCACCACTTTTATGATTTCGTAGCTGTCATAATAAATATCCTCATCATAATCGTAGTAAGAGCCGTCACTATCAAAGCGCGAATCGCCGTCATCACTCAGATTCATGCCACACTTTATATGATTTCCTTTTTCATCATAGCACTTTACATTTTTCCACTCGGCAAAGCTGTAATATCGAGTGACTGGCCTGTAAACATCTCCTCGTAGGCAAAGTAATTATTTCCATTCTCATCGGTTTTCTCAACTGCCTTATATAAGCCAAGCGAGCTGTTATCGTTAGAGCCTGTCATCACCCTCACCTTTGGAATGACATAAGCGGTACCATCATTCAGGCACAGATAAAAGAGCCCATTTGTCTTGGAATACATGATTGAGCTGATTCTCTCACTGTTCATACTGTTTGATGCATCGTCTGACTCTTCATAGCTGCCGCTCATTGCATCCCACAGATATGATAGCCTGTTCCACTTTAAGTTCTTTGCCTTGTAGCTAAAAATATAATCCGGATTTGATATTTCATCCACACTTGAATACACCTTTGCTGCATCAGATTTTACATCTACCTTGTCCTCTGATGTTTCATTACTCTTTACCACTGCGGCCTGCAGATTGGTATCGTCCATCATCTGCGAAAATGCATTGTCATCACCGGATTCATAATTGTACACCATCTGTCTGCTATAGGCTCCTGCAATATTCGCATGAATTTCATCCCTTAGCTGTGCTGTACTTTCATAATTGTTTGTATACACTGCAACTAACGTTGTTACAACAAGCCCTGCCGCCATGACCGAGCATACTATAAATGCCGCCAGCTTAAGCCACAGATTTCTTGATATTTTTTTCATATCATTCACCTTCCATTTTATAGTGCTTCACTTGACAAAGCTGTATCAAGCATGCACCTATTCAGCGTCAATTTTGTATCCGCGACCCCAGATGACCTTTAAGTACCTTGCTCAGCCGGATTTATCTCAACCTTTTCTCTGAGATGACGGATATGTACCGCCACCGTGTTTTCTGTCCCATACGGCTCATCCTTCCAGACCTTTGCATATATCTGATTCGGCGAATACACCTCGCCGGATGCTCCATGAGAAGCTTCAAAATATCGTACTCTGTACGTGTGAGATTTGCTGCCTCGCCATCAACTGTCACCGTCTTTGATTTGTCATCGAGCTCAATGCCGCCTATTACCAGCTTTCCTGCGCTTGTATTGCCTGCGCCAAGAAGCATGTATCTCCTGATCTGCGACTTCACCCTCGCCTGCAACTCTACCGGGTTAAACGGTTTCGTCACATAGTCGTCTGCTCCGACCGTGAGCCCGAGTACCTTGTCAGTGTCCTCACTTTTGGCAGTGAGCAGTATGACCGGCACATTAGAGATTTTTCTGATTTCCACCATTGCCTCTATGCCGTCCATGACAGGCATCATGATGTCCATCAGGACAAGATGCACATCATTGTGTTTTACTATATCGAGCGCCTCCAGCCCGTTTCGCGCCGGGATTACCTCGTAGCCATCGCTGGTCAAATAAATGCTGATTGCTGATACAATGTCTTTTTCATCATCACATACTAATACTTTATACATAATTGCCTCCGGAAGTTTTATGTTGATCTTATTGTATCAATTGTAACATTAAAATCCAATTATGTAACATATTAAGATTTGTTTAAGAAATATAACTTTAACTTGGGATTTACTTCTATCCGGGTTACTGATATATTTATATTATGATTAAAGGGTATATCTGATTAATCATGAGGGACAAAATACATTTTGACCCTCATATCATCAAGAAAAGGAGTTTTCACTATGAATAATTATGGAAATGCGTCCGAAGGACTGCAAAAAATGTTTATTGCACAGGTCTGCCTTTATCATATGCAGCGTGCTGTCTGTCATTCCGATCATCAATCTGCTGGCAACTATTGCCTCGATTGTCCTATCAATCATTTATCTGGTAGGACTTTATAATGCCGGAAAAGACATAAACGGATGTGCCAATGCGTTTGTGCTCAGTATCATCTCACTTGTATGCAATATAATATCGAGTCTTACATCATTTAACGTTCTTTTTGCGATGCTGTTTTCTGTTGCAGCAGCTGTTCTTACATTTATGGTAACTTATCAGGTGTGTACGTCTGTAAGTGATGTGGTCGGAAGCCGTGGACACAACGATATCGCAAGCCTTGGAAAAAGCACATGGATTGTATTTTTGATCGGTTCTATATTAAATGTAGTTGTTGCTATAGTGGCTGTAGTGATCCCATTTGCGGATGTTATCATAGTGGGAATGAGTGTTGTCTCTACAATGGTGCAGATCCATTGTACAGCTTTTCTATGCGACATTCCTAAGCAGGAGTTCTGCGGCTCTTTCTAAGTAGCTACAATTAATATTTGGAATATGCTGTGAGGATTTTGATATGCTCATAATAAAGGAGTGCAGATCATTTTTACTTGTTCTACACTCTTTCTATAATCAATGGGATGACCATCCTACTATGCATTTATCTCTTCAAGTGTCGGCATTACCGCAAGCGCACCTTTTCGTGTGGTGATAATAGATGCTGCATTGTTTGCAAATGTCAGCATTTTTTTATTTTTTCCTAAAGATATTAAGATTATTTTTTTTATATTTCTGTAATTGAACAACTATTTGATACCCATCCGAATTCAACTTTTTTTGTGGTATAATATTCAGCATTACCAGTAAAACATTTGTAATATAAACAAAAAAGCCACATACCAATTTATATCTATATACTATAAAACACCCAAACGAAGACAACCACATATTCATTGCAATACCGCCGAGCAAAAAACATATTTTATTATTTATAGGCACATTCCCCCAAAACACTCTTGTATAATATTTAAATCCATATTTTATTTTTCTAATTCCAATTTCTGCAACGAATCCTCCGTAACCAGTAGCAATAACGGCATGCGATAATTCATGTAATAAAATTGATACAATCAAAATAGGTAATTCAATAAATATTACAGGCCAAAAGTCTTTTTTTTTGAAAAGGATAGATCCATTTAGGAAACAAAACCGCCAATACTATGAATAAAATGAATGACGATATAATCGAAACAGTAATAAGCCAAGAAGGTAGATGTATATGTGAGAGAATTTGATTCGGGAATATTGCAAATAATACATCATTAGGCGATGTCTTTATTTCGTTGGAATTTACCTCGTGTGTTTCCTTATTTAGCAAAGAATGCGTTTGCCTGTCAAAAATCATTTCTCCAAATGGCGTTTTATAGTGTTCGTATCGATTAAAAATTTTACTCATTGTTTAATCCTTTAATTCTATAAAATATAGCAAATACCAAAGACAAAACCAAGAAATTTATTAATAGTATTAACCAGCTATTTACACTGTTCTCTAACTCCCGGGTGACAAACATCTGTCTGACATAATAGGAATAAATGCCTTTAGCAATTTTTTCAAGTTCGCTGTTCATAGCCGAGAACATCGGCAGCAAACCAATTATCATAGAAACAGGTGCTGTAATAGGTCCAACACTCATTTGATTTTTTGACAAAATTGCAAGAATAGAACCAATTAACAAAGATAGAATAATGCCAATTATTGACGAAACGATAAAAGTCACTATTTCCTTTGCATTAAACGGAATAATAAATAGAAAAAAACAATTACTAATCAAAGCCAGAAGAAAAACGCAAATCCTACACCTATTAAATATTCCCATGCTTTAACGTTTGACATTATCAGCATCCTAAGTGTTTTCTTTTCTTTTCCTCAGAAACAATACTTGACATAAATATAATAGGTACCATTACAGTATTCATCGTTATAAATGATGGCAAAATGAAGTCCAGCTCTACTTCAGATACTATTTCTTTAAATACAAGTGCTAATATCGGAAACATAAAAAATACCACAAGTACAAGTCTATTTTTCAATGAATCCTTAATTTGTTTAATGAAGATAGCACAAATGTGGTTAATTGTTTTCATCTTAAATCTCTCCCTGTCAGTTCAATAAATACTTCTTCCAAATTCGGTTCATTTGAATGGATACTGCGTATTTTATTATTAGTATCAAGTACAGTTTGTAATACTGTAAGCAGATCGTGTGAATCTACCATATATTTTTCACCATTGGTCATCTCAATATTAACTTCGCATTTTTTTCTATGATGTAAGCAGATGTCCTCTGGTGTACCTTCTTCAACTATATTTCCTTCGTTCAGAAGAGCAAGATGATCACACATCTTTTGAGCCTCATTCATATTATGCGTTGTTAAAAAAATTGTAGTTCCACTTTCTTTTAACATTTTCATCATCGAATGAATTTGCAATGTAGTAGCTGGATCCAGACCACTGGTAGGTTCATCTAAAAATACTATTTTAGGAGAATGTAAAATAGCTCTGGCAAATGACAATCTTTGACGCATTCCCTTAGAAAGATTAGAAACACTTTTTTTTGAACTTTCTATCAGACCAACTTTTTCTAATAAATCATTGATTACTTTTTTTCGATTACTAATTGAATAAATTCTAGCATACAGTTCTAGATTATCATAACAATTTAATCTATCATATAGCCCGTCATTGTCTAAAACCATGCCAAATGATGGGAAACTTTCATCAATTTTTTTATCTAATTCTTTCCCCAATATAGCAATATTTCCTGATGTTGCCGAAAGTAGACCAATAAGCATTTTTATTAAAGTTGTCTTTCCAGCTCCCGAAGGTCCAAGCAAGCCAAAAATTTCCCCCTCTTCAACACTTAAAGAAATATTATTTAAAACTTGTCGCTGGTCAAATGCTTTACAAACATCTTTTATTTGAATTACCTGCATAAATTATTCCTCACATTATCAAGAAAAGGACAGTACTAAAATATTAGCACCATCCTCCTTGTTTTAAGGACAGCTCTGTCCCATACATAATAGAGCTATGCTGCAAATGAAGCAGCTACAGCACAACCAGCAGCTGCTGCACCAGCAGTTGCGGATGAGGCAACATCGGAAGCTACAGTCTTTTCATTGCTATCAGCAATAATACTGTCCATTTCATGTTCCTCAAGAAGTCCATACTTTTCCATATTAAAGCTCCTTTCTATATAATATTACATTATCCCTTTTTTTCAAGGGTTAGTGCCAAAGTAGATTAAAAGCTAAATGCGATTAGTCAACAAATTTTGATAATTCGCTTTGTTCAATAATATCTGCCATCTGTCGTGTACGTAATGCATATGTATATTGAGAAATGGATTCATATAATCCTGAATACTTTTCACGATTCGTAATACTATTTTTAGTCAAACATGGATACTGCTTAATAATAACGTTCCTCTGATCAATAAAAATATCATCTACCCTGTTACAAATATATTCATCAAATAAAGTTCGCAGATATTCCATTACAATCTCATGATTGTCAATAGATGCCATGGCAGATACATAATATTTAACCGCCTGCAAGAACGAAAACTCACTCTTATTAATTAAGTCCTTAGAAATACCTTCATCTGCCATATACATAATATAGTCCATCTTTTCTGAAGCTTTACTATATTCACCTCTAAGCACATAATTCATCGCGATAAAATAAGCACAGCCACAATATATTTTCTCGCAAGGTACATCTTCAGGATTAACTACACCATAGTATGATTCCATTGTATTTTCATACGCATTACCAAGGAAATATTCCATTGTTGATATGAACAACTTACTATTTTTTGCATTAATTTTTTCTGGGCAATCGCGTAGAATATTTGACACATAGTACCGTGTATTTGTTGCCCTGAATTGCAGATCGCTAGGATATACCATCTCAGATAAACCTGGAATAATAATATGAAAACTAGGGAAACCCAAATATGAAACATCTCTTATCATAACATCATATCCAGCATTAGTGATTTTTCCAATCCATCTATGTAAAATTTCCCAGTTATCCATACCAGATACATCTTCAACTGGTGTAAAAGCATATGTCGGATTCTTGCTAAATAACTGATATGGATACTGACCCATACCAAATTTATAGCTGTTATATATATTTTTCCATTCATCAACATGGTTATTGGTAAAGTCAACAGAACTTCTTTTTGAATACTCTGCCAAATCTTGTCCTTGAGTCGCTTCTGTTAACGTTCTCTCTATTGCTACCCCAAAATCTGGATGACAGCCAAGCTTTATTCCGTATTTTCCCGTATTCTTTTCATAAACAATTAATGCTGCAACTGGATACTGACCACCAAACGAACAATCCTTGATAAAATAATAATAGCCTTCTTTCTCTTGTTCCTTAAGTTTTTGAATAATCTCATAAACATATGGGAACTGCTGAATATATTCTTCTGGAACATCTGGAAGCGCTGGCTTTTCAGTAAATATTCTTCTTTGAACAACTCTTTCAATTATCTCAGACAACCCTTGAACAAGGGCCTCTTCTGGTGAATTTCCAGCACACATACCGTTTGAGCCATAAAATGGTGTATAGGTTGACTTCGGCAAATACACAACTTTCTTTTCTTTTATGCTATAGAAAGGTAACGTAATATATTTATCTTCTAATCCATAAATATGATAATCAACCTTTTGGACATCATAAAACGCTTTCGCTTTCTCCTCATCAGAAACTCCACTAAGTCCCCTCTGAGAAAAATATAAAGAAGTAAATGAATTAGCGTTTTGAACAATCTCAGCTGATGAAAGTATTTTTTCATCAGGAGACATCAAAAGGGAAATTTACTTCCAAAAACACTCTTGGTCCCAATATATCATTCTGATAACGCTCAAAAAACTCCGCATAAGCGCTGGCTTTAGCGTAAGCTTTAGAAACGCCTTTACCATTAGCTCCTATTTTAGTTCCCCTAAAATCTAAGCGAAGAGCATATGTTCCGATGGAACTTCTTTCCTGCCATGTTTCAGTTACTTCAACCTTCATATTTTTTAAAATATCTTGAAGAAATTGGACCGTTTCTTCCGGAGTTTTCTGTTTATAATGCATCAATTGTATTTCACTCATATCAATCAACCTTTCTAATCTATAATTTACTAACACTTTCCATACCCCAAATCATAGATTATTTTTCATTAACATACGGAATTATTGTGCTAGAATAATTGTTCCAACTAACACACTTGTTATTACTTTTCTTCTATCGTATGCTTTTTAATTTCACCTATAATCACCTTATAATTTCAATCTCTTACTAATCCCATTGAGCAATATACTCTTTACTTACCCAACCATATGTTCCTGTTTTTAATCTTTGAACATAAAACCACTCCAAACCGCCTTTTCCATATTTACTCCAGTCAATCCATACCAATTCGCCTGAATACATTAACTCTAAAATTTTAGAATTAGTATTTGGATTATTTCTAAGTCTTACTCCATTTCCTGCTACCTCAGCATTAGCATTATGAGTACTTAATACAGCTAAGCTCCTATTATTTTCTGCATCATATGCTAATATTTCAAAATACTGCTCTTCTATCTCAGAATTGTCTTTAATCTCATCTGCATATGTTCTAGTTCCTCCTCCCATAATTCCAATTGCAATTGTCATTATTAACATACATAATACTTTCTTCATTTTTTCATTTCTCCTTTGTAAATTATTTTATTATTGTTTTTATGACAGCATTTTCCTGCTCCTGTGATGCCTCTTCATAACTCGCTCTCATGCTTCGCATACTTTTCATCTATTACACAAATGCTGTAAAATGTATCCTCTGACTGGCTATAACTTACTTTACAAACATTTCCATCCTTTGTTGTAAAGTAGAAATCTATAATGCCCTTCCTTAGCATTTTCTCTGAGTTTATGGCATATTCTATTTCTTTTTTGCTCCAGCCTTCATTATAATTCATGAACTTCTCGGCAATATTTTCTGCCTCTACAGCTTTTTGTTCATAAAGTGGCTTATTTTCAAGTTCTGACGACGAAGAATACTCCGCCAAATTTTTCTCCACATAATAAACTGTCACACTCTGCATATCCACTGCTGCTGAATACTCTATGCCACTGCTTTTATCTGTGATATATACATATTCACTTGAAAATGTTCCGTCACTTCCGTTACTCATATCATGCTCAACATCGACATCCACATTATGTATATCTATTCCATATACTCTTGCCACTGTTTCCTTTGCTATATTCACAGCATCCTGTTCGCTTATATTTTCTTCAACATTCTGATTAGACAGCTCATTTTTATTATACTGTGATAAGCTGTAATCCCTTGAATAACAGAAATCTATTATCTCAAGAATATCCTCATCCGAAAGTTTTTCCGGCAGATAAAATGTACTGGTGTTTTCTTCAAAACACACCTTATCTGAATCTGCCTTATCCGGTGAATCAATACTTTTTAATTTTATTTTGGGGAATTTTCCACTATTTTCATAGTCTCTCTGTAATTCCTTAAATCGGTTAATTTCATCATCTGTCAGCTCTCGCGAATAAGAATCCGCATCCACAGCCGCTTTGTTGACCTGACTTACATAGTCTTCTTTTTCTGTATCAGATATGGAATCCATTCTGTCAAAAATATAATTTTTTGCAGCATATACACCGCCTGTTCCTACTAACGCTATTGCTACAACAACCGCTGCAGCACTGTTTTGTGAATCTTATATTTCGCTGGTACATTTTCTTTCAAGCACCGGTCTACACGATTCTCAACCATCAGGTTATAGCTGTCAGGAATATTTACTTTTTGAGATGACGCATAAATTTTTAATTTGTCATCAACACTATTGCTTATATCTTTCATTGCACTCTCCGTTTACTTATAGTATTGTTGAGAGCTTATCCCGCCCTCTTGCCAGTCTGGATTTTACTGTTCCTGTAGGAATTTTTAACATTCTTGAGATTTCCCCGACAGAAAACTCTTCATAATAATATAAAATTATTATCTCTCTGAATTCTTCCTTTAATTCCATTACTATCGGTAACATCTCATCAGACTCAAACGCCTCTGTGACAGCGGTATCGTCCAATTGTTTTTCTACTATTTTCCAATTGCTTCTTTTTCGCACAATATCATGTGCTGAATTTACCAATATCTGCATCAGCCATGATTTTGCACTTGTTTTCTTTCTGAGTCTTTGAATATTTCCGAAAGCCTTTACTATCGCATCCCCGACAGCATCCTGTGCATCCGCATCATTTTCCACTATCGTATATGCCAGTCTGTACATACTCTCTTTATTTTCAAAGATCAGATCCGCAAGTTCCTCCTTTGTTATAAGTTGCATATGCTTTTCCCTTCCGTAAACTGTTTACATATATTAGACAGTATAAGGTATGTTTTGGTTCCATGAAATTTAATTTTTTTGAAAAAGTCAAAAAAAGAAGCTCCGACCGAAATCAAAGCTCCTTATTCCTTAGTTTATTATATATGAGTTATTTCATTAACTACTTCGCCTGGAATTTCTTTGCCAGCACCTTTGTCAGAATATTGATAAGGAATACGATTACGAGAAGCACAACCGCAATTCCAAATGCCTGGTCGAATTTTCCTTCACTTGTCGCTGCAAGGTAGAGCTTGATGGTAAGTGTTCCACCTGACTGCATTATCTTTGAGAAATATCCGCTGGCAACCTTTGGAAGCATTCCTGCACTTCCTGCTGTAAAGAGGAGTGCTGCTGACTCACCGACTATTCGGCCGATTGCAAGGATAACACCTGTGATGATTCCCGGCATGGCTGACGGCAGCAGAATGGTGCGGATGGTGTGCCATTTTCCGGCTCCAAGTCCGACTGCTCCGTGTCTGTAGCTGTCCGGTACAGTTTTCAGCGCCTCCTGTGTATTTCTGGTAATGAGAGGCAGCACCATGAGTGTCAGTGTCAGTGAGCCCGTCAGGATACTGTAGCCAAAGCCTATTGTCTGTCCAAAGAACATCATTCCGAATAGGCCAAAGATGATTGACGGTATTCCTGCAAGTGTCTCTGTGGCAAACTCTATTGTGGATACGGGCTTACCCGGCTTTGCATACTCATTCAAGTACACGGCTGCTCCCACTCCGACAGGAGTTGCTATGAGCATGGTGATAATTATGATGTAAAGTGTATTGAGCAGGTTTCCCGCTATTCCGACAGTGCCTCTTAAGACGGATGTCTCGCTGGTCAGAAACTGCCAGTTTACCTGGCCGATTCCCCTGACAAATACATATATGATGATTCCCGCAAGCAGCACTACCGATAATGCCGCACACAGATATATGAAAAAGTATACTACATCATCGCCTATTCTACGGCGTTTTCCATTTATACTAGTCATTTTCCACAGCTCCTTTCTTTTTGAGTTTCATAAGGGTGAGGTTGATTATCATGATAAACACAAAAAGCACAAGACCTACTGAGAAAAGCACCTGTCTGTGAAGTCCGCTGGCGTATCCCATCTCGCTGACGAGCTGTGTGGTAAGGAAACGCACTGAGTTGAACGGAAGTGGAAAGCTTACCGTTCCACCGGCTACCATGTTGATAGCCATCGCTTCTCCAAGCGCACGACCTATTCCGAGCACAATTCCTGTCATGATTCCTGACTTTGCTGCAGGAACCGTCACTTTAAATATTGTCTGTATCTTTGTTGCTCCAAGAGCAAGGGATGCCGCTCTCATCTGCTGCGGTACTGCCTGTATTGATGATACGCTCATGTTGATTACCGTAGGAAGAATCATGATTGCAAGCACTATGATTGCTGCAAGCAGATTTGATCCGCCGGTAAACTGATGTGTTGCCGAGTTTGCAAAAATATGTTTCTCCAGCTTGTATAATACCGGATTAAGTATCATAAGTCCCAAAAGTCCATAGATTACTGATGGAATGGCTGCAAGCAGCTCTACTGCCGGCTGTACTACCGCTGAGAGCTTTTTGTTTGACACCTCAGTGAGAAATACTGCCGTAAGAAGAGCAATCGGTACTCCTATGAGTATAGATACTGCTGTTCCTATGATGGATGTGAGGATTATGTACAATATTCCGTAGCTTGGGTCTGCCGCTGTCGGCGCCCATTTTGTTCCGAATAAGAGATTTAACACTCCGACCTTGAAAAATGCCGGTGCGCCTTTAAGGAACATATAAATTGTTATTGATAATACTGCGAATATTGCCACAACCGCACATACCGTGAATATTATTTTGGCAACATTCTCTACTATGGATTTATGTTTCATTTGATACTCCTTGTTTCAAAAAGTTCCCCAGGAAACCTGCCATTTCCTGAGGAAACCCTGTATCTTATCGATATGTATTAATACTGATGTCTAATATCGATGTCTGTATTTTGTATTTTTTTATGCTTATACTTACTAGTGATGTCTCGTATCGATGTCTGTATTTTGTATTATTTTTATACTTATACTTACTAGTGATGTCTCGCATCGATGTCTGTATTTTGTATTATTACTATGACCGATATTTCTACTGAGGGAGGATAAGGCCCACCTTCTTGATAACTGCCTGTCCCTCATCTGAGTTTACATAGTCAAACCAAGCTTTAACAATATCGTTCTGCTCATCAATCTTGCCCTTTGTAGCCATTACGAATGGACGAGAAAGGAGATATTTGCCTGCTACAATGTTTTCCTCTGTTGCCTCTACTCCGTCAATTTTCATTGCTGTTACTGTATCATCAAGCACGTCAAGTGAAACATATCCGATTGCTCCCGGTGTTGAGCCTACCTTTGCAAGAACTGCTCCTGTTGAGTCAAGCTCCTGTGCATATTTGCACTGATCCTTTACATCAAGAAGCTCCTCGAAGGCTCCTCTTGTACCAGAAGCTGCCTCACGGCCGATTGCTACGATTGCCTCATCTTTTCCACCAAGGTCTTTCCAGTTTGAAATCTCACCTGTGTAGATTTTCTTTAAGTCATCTGATGTAAGCTCTGTTACTGAGTTGTCCTTGTCTGTGATTACTGCGATTCCGTCGATTGCTACGATGTTTTCCTCAACGCCGTTTGCTTTCTCATCATCTGTAAGTGCTCTTGATGAATCTCCGATATCTACGCTTCCTGCTGTCACTGACTCGATTCCTGAACCAGAGCCTGTATACTCAACTGTTACTGTTACTCCAGGGTTTTTCTCCATGAATGACTCCTTGAGTGCCTCACAAAGCTTCTCCATTGAAGTACTTCCTGCAAGTGAAAGTGAACCGTTTAAGTTCTCATTTGATGTACCTTCATCTGCGCTTGTATCTGCATTGTTGTCTGCTCCGTCCGAGCTTGAACCACATCCTGTAAATGCTGCTGTCATCATTGTTGCAACAGTTGCTAAAACTAAAAGTTTTTTCATACGATTTTTCATTTTAATTTCCTCTTTCATTACTTTCTTGAATTTATTTCTTTGTTTGTTACAACTGATATAGTAATGGGGAAATGTAAAATGCAAAATCATTAGTGTGTAAAATGCATGTAAAAAAATATTTTTAATTTACAGTACGATTGTAAATTTAATAGACCTGCCATCTTTACTTTCTGCAGTGATTTTTCCTTTGTGTGCCTTTACTATAGCATAGGCTGCTGATAAACCTATTCCAAAGCCTCCTGTTTTTGAGTTGTGTGAAGTATCAGTGCGGTAGAAGCGCTCAAACAGCATGTCCTGTCTGCCTTTTTTGATGTTTGCAGTCTCATCTACAGTGTTCCACACGGTAATTATTCGGTTTTTACCGGATGGTCTCATCGTCAGTTCTATTTCCGGTACCAGATCTATGGTGGTGACACAATCGTTTTGTGTTTGGGTGGTTTTATTAAGATTTGTTTTATTAAGATTCTTTTTATTGATATTACTCTTTTCGAAGCTTACGCTGCTGCATCCTGAATACTTCATTGCATTATCAAGCAAAATTGATACAAGCTGTCTGATAGTCTTCTCATCGCCTGTATACAGTATTCCATCTGTCACATCTATTGTGAGCTTTTTCCCTTTTGTCCGGGCTATCGCTTTAAACGGTTCTGCGGTATCAAGTATTGCATCAGATAATGAAAATTCCAGCATCTCAAGCTTTGTTGCTTCCTCATCCATTCTCGACAAAAATACAAGCTTTTCCGTGAGCGAGGTCAAGCGTGCCACCTGTTTTCTGGTGCTGATTGTCCATTCATTCTCTCCCTCCATCATCTCGATGACCTCTGTATTTGCATCTATTATGGTAAGTGGAGTTTTTATTTCATGGCTGGCATCAGTTATGAACCGCTTCTGCTTTTCATAGCTTTCCGATACAGGCTTAAGTATTTTTCCCGAGAAGAAGTATATCATAACAAATACAACTGCAAGTCCGAACACACTGATTCCAATACTGGCTAATACATATGTTCTTATTGTTGAAAGTTCTCGCTGACAACTCAGAAAAATATACATTGTAGAGCCACCCTCACCTACTGTCAGGTATTTAAAACTTTCTGAGAATCCATTTTTGCCATCACCCTTTTTGCCTGATTTCCAAAGCTTTTTCGCGTATTGTGCTGCATTCTCTGACGAAACAGATGCTATTTTACTTGTGTCAATATTTTCCACATCGCCCTTGCTGTTTATTGTGACAGTGAAGTATCTGGTATCAAACTGACTCTCCGGCGAGATGCCATGGCGTTTTAGGTCATTCTCATTTATGTCGTTCTCATTTAAGTCAGCCTGATTCATATCCTCCGGTGGCTGTACATCTGTTCTGCCGGATGGCGGCTCTTTGAGCGTGGGAGTCCTTTTATTTGTACTTTCATCTGCTGTATTGCCGAATGTGTTTGCGTTTTCTGTTCCGGTGTTTGTGCTTTCTGTGCCGGTGTTTGTGTTTTCATCATTTTTTTTATTGCTTTCCACTCCCATGTTCTTCTGCTCTAAAAGATCCGGGAATGTTCCTCCGTTTCCGGCAATCAGCTTAAGGCGCGCATCCAATGCTTCATTCGTACTTATATAATTTGCAATGTTTATCGTGCCTACAATTGCAATGAGAACGATTGAAACTGATAACATTGCTATGGCTATAAATTTTCTTCGTAATTTTTTGAGCATTTTATCACCTGCACATTTTTTCTATTTCATGTTCTACATCCAGTGGGTCCAATGGACTTTCCGCTGTTTCATATGTCAATATAAGATTTTTTCCCTGATAATATCCATTTTCGTTATATTTCAATATCTTTCGATAAGCTTTATTTCGATAATCAGGATTGTCTATCAATCCAAGATGCTCCCACAAAATTATGTCGCCATTTTTCTTCTCAACCGTAAAATCGGGATAATAAATAACATCTGAGATTTTAATCGCCTTCTCGTACTCAAACTTTATATTATTATCATACAAGGCTGTCGCAATAATTACTTCTGATTTTGACCGCACTATAATTCCCATTTTAGTATAAAACTTGAGAGCTTCGGGGTTAGGAACCTGTGACTTTTCATTTGTCTCTTCATTTTCCTTCTTATCAACTGCTAAAAGTATACTTCTATAATGTTTTTGCTTCAACATTTTCTGGGCATAATCGGTTTTATATTTTTTCCGGGCCTTCCTGTTTGTCTCGAGTAGTCTGAGTTCATTTATTGTGTCCTTCAGATAAAGCTCCAGATATTTTTTATTGACAAGATTTCTGATTTCTTTATCATTTTTCTTTGATAAATACTCTCTTCTGCCATTTTTCCAAACATACCATTTAACATTTCCGTCTTTTTGTGTAGGATAAATTGTTCCTTCCTCAGTGATTGTCTCCAGTCTTTCCTGAATCTCTAATATCTCACCTTCCAACCATTGGATTCTATTATCTATTGAACTTATTTTATTTTCCTCCTAACTCTTTGCATCATGTGATGCCATGTATGTGATTCTAACAGTAATTCAATTGTTTTTGTGGGGAATATGATAAATGAAAAATGTCATTTATCTTCAAAAGTGGAGATTATGGTCTCCATTTGTTTGATAGCACAATATAAATAAGTCAAGTCCAAATTTGTGTGTAAATTCATCTTTCAGTTATGTGGTTTTATCTACGCTGCTTTTATCTTCAGGAGATTTGACTGAATGGAGCTTAGTTTATCATAATACTCTTTCATATCAAAGATT
>ENA-OQCP01000321-OQCP01000321.1-human-gut-metagenome-genome-assembly--contig:-NODE-321-length-21606-cov-2.442479_pt1 | contig 21606 bp, 36 predicted proteins | sample MGYA00242760_ERZ504583 | MGnify/ENA primary metagenome ERZ504583 (study PRJEB26092, sample SAMD00036308) | human gut metagenome | host: Homo sapiens | study: EMG produced TPA metagenomics assembly of...
TGCACCTTGATTCGGCTCACCCGAACAGGCCCACGATATAGCTGATGTTGTAGACATTCAGATCCATCAGGCCACCGCCCGCACACTCCGGTCAAAGGAGACGGCGTTTCCCCGGCACAGAAGGCATCGTAGCGGCTGGAATACTGGCTGAAATTGCACTGCACCAGCTTCACCCTGCCGATGCGGGGCAGCAGCTCCCGGATCTTGTTGTAGTTTTCGAGGTACTGGGTGGTCATGGCCTCAAACAGGAACACCTTTTTGCGGCGGGCCAGCGCCGCCAGCTCCTCGGTCTGGGCAGCGGTGCAGGCCATGGGCTTTTCCACTATGACATGCTTCCCCGCTTCCAGCGCCACCTTGGCATAGCGGTAATGCTGCAGGTTGGGCACGGCCAGATAGATCACATCCACCCACTGCAATAATTCAAAATAGTTCGTGGTGCGCTGGGGAATGCCGTACTGCTCGCACATCTCGTCGGCCACCGGCGCACTGCGCTGGGTGCTGCAGAGCGCCTGCACCGTAAAGGGGCAGTCCGGCCCTGCCAGCCAGGGCAGAAACTCCCGCACGATCATCCCCGTGCCCAGGATCCCTAGTTTCATTGTTCTCTCCATCCTGTTTCGTCGTCAGCCGTTTTTGTTCTTCTCCTCGCGGCGTTCCCGGCGCTGGGAGCGGGGGCGGCGGCTCCGGCGGAAATTGTTGTTCGGGTTCCGCCGCCTGCCCCCGGCGGCATAGTGCGGCTGAGGGGCGTTCATCTGGTACAGCAGTGCCAGCCCCTTCAGCAGCAGCTCCGGGTCGTAGGTCAGCGGATGGCGGCAGAGCGGCGTGACATACTTTGCCAGCCCGCCCGTGACCACCAGGGTGGCCGGGCGGCCCAGCTCTTCCTCAATGCGCTGGGTGATGCCGTCCAGCAGAACTGCCGTGCCCAGCACAGAGCCCGAAAGCATACAGCTCTCCGTGTTCACACCAATGGCTGCTTTGGGGGAGCTCAGCCGCACCTGCGGCAGCTGGGCACAGCGCTCCCCCAGAGCCCGCAGGCCGGTGGAAAGCCCCGGGCAGATCACACCGCCCCGGAATACCCGGTTCTCATCCACAACATTAAATGTAGTGGCAGTGCCAGATCCACGGTGATGACCGGCAGCGGGAAGTTCGCCGCAGCGTAAGCGGCATCCACCAGCCGGTCCTTGCCCACGGCATGGGGGTCAGGCACCCCCATGGTCAGGCCTGTGCGGATCTCCGGCGAAACGATGACCGGCTTTTTGCCGGTGTAATAGCGGGCGCACTCAGCCAGTGCCCCGGTGATCTGGGGCACTACGCTGGTCAGCACCGCGCCCTCGAACCGGATGGGCTTTTCCGGGTGGCGGCGGTGAGCAAACACCTTTTCCATTTCAATGCGGTATTCCGCGGCGGTACGGGTGCGCACCGTATCCATGTGGGCCACAAAGCATACACGTCCGTCCTTGATGCCGCCCAGGGCGACGGTGGTGTTGCCTATATCAATGGCTAAGATCATATTTTACCTTTCCTGCAAAACCTCTCAGGCGCTTTGCTCCGGCTCCCCTGCCAGAGGAGCCGGGTGGCTTGCCTCTCCCGGCAGGAGCGGCTGCAAAGACGCAGACCTTGACGGAGAGGTTTTATTCTAAGTCAAGCTATTTTACCGCATTTTTGCGCTGGATACAAGACCCAACCGAAAGATTTTGTTGTGCTGGCGGTGATTTTGGATTATACTAAAGAGGCAAACCCGCAAAACAGGAGGTTTTTTGGATGGATCTGCAGGGCAAATGCGTCCTTTTGGGCGTTACCGGCGGTATTGCCGCCTATAAAATGGCAAATGTGGCCAGCGCACTCAAAAAGCTGGGGGCGGACGTGGAGGTCATTATGACCGAGAACGCCACCCATTTCATCACCCCTCTCGTCTTTGAAACGCTGACCGGCCACAAATGCATGGTGGACACCTTCGACCGCGATTTCAAGTTCGAGGTCACCCACATCTCGCTGGCCAAAAAGGCGGATGTCGTTCTGGTGGCACCGGCCACGGCCAACGTCATTGCCAAAATGGCCCACGGCATTGCCGATGATATGCTCACCACCGTGGTGCTTGCGGCCAGGTGCCCCAAGCTGGTCAGCCCGGCCATGAACACCGGGATGCTGGAAAACCCCATCACGCAGGACAACCTCAGAACGCTGGAGCACTACGGCTTCACGGTCATCCCCTCCGAGAGCGGCGTGCTGGCCTGCAAGGATGTGGGCAGCGGCCGCCTGCCCAGGGAGGATGTGGTCATCGAGTACATCCTGCACACCATCGCCCGGCCCAAGGATCTGTCCGGTGTCCGCATCGCTGTGACCGCCGGGCCCACGCAGGAGCCGCTGGACCCCGTGCGCTACCTGACCAACCACTCCACCGGCAAGATGGGCTATGCCATCGCCCGGGCCGCCGCCATGCGGGGAGCAGAAGTCACCCTCATCCACGGTCACACCGACCTGCCGCCGGTCCGCTTCACCACCGATGTTCCCATTACCACGGCGCAGGATATGTACGATGCCGTGACCAGCCGCTTTGAGGAGATGGACGTGCTGGTGATGGCTGCCGCCGTGGCCGACTACCGCCCCGTGACGGTGGCAAGTGACAAGATCAAGAAAAAGGACGGCGACCTCTCCATCCCTGTGGAGCGCACCGCCGACATTCTGGGTACCATCGGCCCGAAAAAGACCCACCAGTCCTCTGCGGTTTTTCCATGGAGACCCGGGATATGGTGGAAAACTCCACGGCCAAGCTGACCCGGAAGAATCTGGATATGGTGGTGGCCAACAACTTGAAGGTCGCCGGAGCCGGTTTTGGGGTGGACACCAACGTGGTCACCTTCATCACCCCCGACGGCACCCGGGAGCTGCCCCTGATGAGCAAGGCCGATGTGGCCGATGCCATTCTGGATGAGATTTTGAAGCGCAGAGGTTTATAAAAACTTTTATCCCTCTCCGTCAACCCGGCGGAGAGGGTTGTTTTTGTAAGAAAAACGTTCACTTTACCCTGCTTTTACAAAAACATTTTTCAAAATCCGGGCAAATCACTTTCCAAAAGTGCAATTTTGATGTATTCTATTCCTATCCGCTGTTCAGGACCACTGTCCGCGGAGGAACCACAAACGAAAGAGGGGTGCGCACAGATATGCTGAAATATCTGGCAAAACGCATCGGGCGTTCCATCCTGACGCTGTTCGTCATTGTAACGCTCGTGTTCTGCCTGCTGCGGCTGATGCCGGTGGAAGGCTACTTTGCAAACTACGAAAAAATGACCGAGGCCCAGATCCAGGCGGGCCTGCAGTCCATGGGCCTGCTGGACCCGCTGCCGGTGCAGATCGGCCGCTTCTGGTGGAATGCCCTCCACGGCGACCTGGGCGTGAGCCATATTTATAAGGTAAATGCCTCGGTCACCGGCATCCTGGCCAAAAAGCTGCCCATCTCTATCCAGATGGGTGTGTTTGCCATGCTGTTGAGCCTGGTCATCGGCATTCCCATGGGCCTGCTGATGGGCCGGTTCAAGAACCGCTGGCCGGATAAGATCGGCACCGCCATCATCGTGCTCATTCAGGCCGTGCCTGCCGCCGTGTATTACCTTTATATTCAGATGTACGGCACCACCGCCCTGGGCGTGGGCCTGCTGTTTGATGCCTCCGACTGGCGGTACTGGGTGCTGCCGGTCTGCTCCATGAGCCTGGGCAACGTGGCATTCTACGCCATGTGGCTGCGCCGCTACATGGTGGACGAGAGCAACAAGGATTACGTCCGGCTGGCGCTGGCCAAGGGCGTGAGCGAGAGCAACATCGCCCTGCGCCACATCTTCCGCAACGCCATGGTGCCGCTGGTGCAGTATATTCCCTCTGCCTTCCTGAACACTGTGTCGGCTCCATCTACATCGAGAGCCTGTATTCCATCCCCGGCATGGGCGGCCTGCTGGTCACCTGCGTCCAGCGCCACGACAACACCATGGTGCAGGGCATCGTGCTGCTGTACGCCTGCGTGGGCATCATCGGCCTGATCCTGGGTGATCTGCTCATGGTGCTCATCGATCCCCGCATCAGCTTTGGCAAGAAAGAAGGTGGCCGATAATGCTGTTCCACATGAAAGATCACAAGGCAGCTGTTCTGGAAAACGACCTGAACAAGCTGCAGAAGGACGGCCCCGCCGCTTGGGCCGACCTGCCCGAGGACGAGCTGTTCACCCCCGCCGGGTTCAGCGAGGAGCGTGCCGAGGCCACCTCCTACTCCAATTACAGCTATTGGGGCAGCACCTTCCGCGCTTTCTTCAAGAATAAGATCGCCGTGGCCTTGCTCATTGCACTGGTGTTCGTGGTGGGCTTTGCCTTTTTGCAGCCCTATCTGCCCGGTCAGGCAGATCCCAATCTCTGCCAGGTAGACTCTACCACCGGTATCCAGTTCCGCAATATCGCCCCCCGGGGAAGAGGCTTTATCTGGGGTTCCAACGCCATCGGCCAGGACCTGTGGGCCCGCATCTGGGCCGGTGCACGCACCAGTCTGACCATCGCCTTCTTCGTGGCCCTCATCGAGGCCGTGGTGGGCATCACGGTGGGCGTGCTCTGGGGCTATGTCCGCCAGCTCGATTTCTTCTTCACCGAGCTGTACAACATCTGCGATAACATCCCCTCCACCATCATCCTGATCCTGATCTCCTATGTCGCGTCTCCCAGCATTCAGACCCTGATCCTGGGCATGTCCATCACGGGCTGGATCGCCATGGCGCGCTTTATCCGCAACCAGATCCTGATCATCCGCGACCGTGATTACAACGTGGCTTCCCGCTGCATCGGCACCCCCATCCGCCGCATCGTGCTGCGCAACCTGCTGCCCTATCTGGTATCGGTCATCATGCTGCGCATGGCCCTGACCATCCCCGCCGCCATCGGCAGCGAGGTGTTCATCACCTATATCGGCCTGGGCCTTTCTGTGGAAACGCCCTCTCTGGGCAACCTGATCAACGACGGCCGCAAGGTGATGATGCAGGCGGGCCTGCGGTACCAGCTGCTCTACCCCACCATCATCCTGAGCTTTGTCACCATTGCGTTCTACCTCATCGGCAACGCCTTCTCGGACGCTGCTGACCCGAAGAACCACCTGCAGTAAGGAGGGACAGAAGATGGAAAAAATCAGCTCATCCTTCTGTAAAGGACCTCAACATCAAATTCAACCTGCGCGGCAAGGTGCTGCATGCCATCCGCGGCATCGACCTGGACATCTACCACGCGAAGTCCTTGCCATCGTGGGCGAATCCGGCTCCGGCAAGAGCGTGTTCACCAAAAGCTTCATGGGCCTGCTGGATGCCAACGGCTCCATCACCTCGGGCACCATTGATTATTACGGTGCCGATGACGGCAAGCCCATCCGCCTTTCCGACCTGAAAAAGGAGAAGGACTGGCTGAAGGTCCGGGGCCATGAGATCGCCATGATCATGCAGGACCCCATGACCAGCCTGAACCCCCTGAAGACCATCGGCGACCAGATCATGGAAGCGTGGAGCTGCACCAGCATCTCAAGGGCAAGGCCGCCCGGGAAAAGACCCTGGAGTACCTGCGGGACGTGGGCATTGCCGACCCCGAGGTGCGCTTTGCGCAGTATCCCCACGAGTTTTCGGGCGGTATGCGCCAGCGCGTCGTCATTGCCATTGCGGTGGCCTGCAACCCGCAGATCCTGATCTGCGACGAGCCCACCACCGCACTGGATGTGACCATTCAGGCCCAGATCCTGCAGCTGCTCAAGGAGATGCAGGTCAAGTACAACCTGACCATCGTCTCATCACCCACGATCTGGGCGTGGTGGCCAACATCGCGACCGGGTGGCCGTCATGTACGCAGGTGACATCGTGGAGATCGGCACCTCCGATGAGATCTACTACGACCCCCGCCACCCCTACACCTGGGCGCTGCTGTCCAGTATGCCCCAGATGGGCATCAAAGGCGAGGATCTGTTCAACATTCAGGGTACACCCCCGAATCTGTTCACCGAGATCCACGGCGATGCCTTTGCGCCCCGCAACCCCCAGGCGCTGAAGATCGACTTTGTTAAGCGCCCGCCCTACTTTACGGTCAGCCCCACCCACAAGGCCAAGACCTGGCTGCTGGACCCCCGGCCCCCAAGGTGGAACCGCCTGCCGCCGTCAAACTGTTGAAAGAGGAAGGGATGCAGGATGCCTGAAAATCGTGACATTCGCGTTTGCGAAGCAGCGAATACCCCAGTGGAGTGTTCGAGCGAAAAAACGGTCTTGCGCCAGCAAGATGGAGAGGCCTTGCCCCGGCAGGTCCTGCTTGAGGTCAAGGACCTCGAGGTGACCTACGGCTCCGGCCGCAAGGCTTCAAGGCCGTGAACCGTGCCAACTTTGAAATTTACAAGGGCGAGACCTTTGGTCTGGTGGGAGAATCCGGCTCCGGCAAGACCACCATCGGCCGCGCCATCATGCGCATCCTGCCCACCTCGGGCGGCGAGGTTCTGTACAAGGGCCAGAAGATCAACGGCAAGATCTCCCGCCAGCTGGACCAGCAGGTCATCAAGGAGATTCAGATGATCTTCCAGGACCCGCAGTCCTCCTTGAACGAGCGTGCCAAGGTCAGCTACATCGTGGACGAGGGCCTGCAGAATGTCCGGCCCGACCTGACCGCCGCCCAGCGGGAGGAGAAGGTCCGGCAGGCACTGCTGGATGTGGGCCTGCTGCCTGAATTCGCCTCCCGTTTCCCGCATGAGTTCTCCGGCGGCCAGCGCCAGCGCATCGGCATTGCCCGTGCCTGATCGTGGAGCCTGAGTTCATCATTGCCGACGAGCCCATCTCGCTCTGGATATGTCCATCCGCGCCAGGTGCTCAACCTGCTGCGCCATCTGCAGAAGGAGCGCGGCATCACCTACCTGTTCATCGCCCACGACCTCTCGGTCATGCGGTACATTTCGGACCGCATCGCCGTCATCCACAAGGGCGATATCGTGGAGCTGGCCGATGCGGAGGAGCTGGTGACCCATGCCATCCACCCCTACACCCGCAGCCTGCTCTCCGCCATCCCCATGCCCAACCCCAGGCTGGAGCGGAAGAAAAAGCTGCTGGTCTACGACCCCGCCATGCACGATTACACGCAGGAGGCCCCCCAGTGGCGGGAGCTGCGCCCCAGCCACTGGGTGCTCTGCAGCGAGCAGGAGGCCAAAGACTGGCTGGCTGAAATGTAAACTTTCTCTTGCGTTTTTTGACAAAGTTCGCCCTTTGTTTCTTGACATTTCCACCCTGCTCTACTACAATAGCTCTTGTACGTATTGTGTTGTTTTTAACAAACGGACGAAATTTAAGACCCCATTGAATCTGGCTGCCCCGGCTGCGGGTGCAGTGACTGCTCAAAGGACAAAGGACAATTTATGACAACATCCAACACCCCGATCTATGCTTCCCAGGCACGTCCCTGGCTGAAATTCTACGATCAGAAGTACATTGACCAGACCATGCCCGCCTGCACGGCGTTTGAGCTCGTCTGCCGGCAGAACAAGAACCGGCTGGGCGAGACCGCACTGGAATACTATGGCCGCAAGTTCACCTACGCTGATTTTATCGTCAACGTCAAAAAGACAGCTGCCGCCCTGCGGGCCGCGGGCCTGAAAAAGGGCGATATCGCCACGGTGGTCAGCGTGATGACCCCGGAGATCATCTTTGCGTTCTATGCCGCTGACATGATCGGCGCGACTCTGAACCTGGTGGATCCCCGTTACAGTGTGGAGGGTATCCGTGAGTACATTGAAGAGGTGGATTCCCACCTGCTGATCTGCCTGAATGTGGTGTATGAGCGCTGCCATCAGGCTGCCAAGCGCACCCATGTGGAACATGTGGTGGTGCTCTCCCCGGCCGACTCCCTGCCGCTGCCTCTGGCGCTGGGTTACAAGGTCCAGAATCTCGACAAGAACAAGTATCACTCCAATGTCATCCACTGGAAGCAGTTCCTTGCTGCCGGGAAGGACGAGAGCATTGCCGCGGAGCCCTATGACCCGGAGCATGCCTGCGGTGGTGGTGCACACCCGGCGGCACCACCGGCTCCCCCAAGGGCGTGATGCTGACCGATAACAACTTCAACGGCATTGCCATGCAGTTTTCCGCCTGCGACACGCTGTTTTCCAAGGGTCAGTCCCTGCTGAACATCATGCCCCCCTTCATTGCCTACGGCTTTGCCTGCGGCGTACATCTGCCGCTGACGCTGGGCATCAAGGTGGTCATCGTCCCCAACCTCGACCCCAATAAGCTGGGCAGCCTGATCTGGAAGTACAAGCCCGAACACATGTTCGGCGTGCCCTCCCACTACCAGCAGCTGGCTGTTGACCCCAAGCTCCAGAATAAGGATCTCTCCTTCATCCGCAACTATGCCGCGGGTGGCGATGCCATCGCCCGGGGTGCCGAACAGACGGTCAACGACTTCCTGGCCGCTCACAATGTGGAATTCCCCATCGCCAAGGGCTACGGCATGACCGAGGCATCCTCTGCTGCCACCGCTGCTGCCGGACAGAACAACAAACCCGGCAGCGTGGGCCTGCCACTGGTCAACACGCTGGTGTCCGCCTTTGAGCCGGGCACCGACACGGAGCTGCCCATCGGCCAGCGGGGCGAGCTGTGCATCTCCGGCCCCGGCGTTATGAAGGCTACTACAACAAGCCTGCCGAGACCGCCGCCATCCTGCGCACCCATGCAGATGGCCGGGTCTGGGTGCATACCGGTGACATCGGCTATCTGGACGAGGACGGCTTCGTCTATCTGGACAGCCGGATCAAGCGGCTCATCATCCGCCACGATGGCTTCGAGGTGTTCCCTCCATGATCGAAAATGTGGTCAGCCAGCATCCCGCCGTGCATCAGTGCTCTGTGGTGGGCTGCGCCGACAAGGATCATGTGCAGGGCCGCCTTCCCTTCGTTTATCTTGTGCTCGAGCAAGATGTTCCCGCTGCCAAGCGTAAGCAGATCATCAAGGAGCTGCGCCAGCTCTGCATTGAAGAGCTGCCCGAATATGTCCAGCCCGTGGGGTACAAGATCATCCCCGAAATGCCCCTGACACTGGCCGCTAAATTTGATTATCGCAAGCTGGAAGAAGAGATTACTCCCCGCGATTATTAAGCAGAATAATACACATTGGAAAGGATTCGTGACGACACCATGAAAAAGAAACTGATTGGCCTGGCCCTTTCGGCCGCCATGCTGTTCTCTGTCCTGAGCGTTTCGGCCTTTGCAGCCGTCCCGGAAGAGAGCGCAGACCCCGCTCTGACCACTGAACAGACCGCCGCAGAGGAGGAGAACTGTTTCTTCACCTCCAGCAGCACCGAAGAAGAGAAGGAGCCCAACTCCATCACCTATGTTGCCCTGGGCGACAGCATCTGCGCCGGCATCGGCCTGACTACCGTTCAATATGCACATAACTTGATGGGCGTGGACGTTTCCTCCAACTTCAAGGGTTACCCCGAGACCTGCTATGTGGGTCAGGTGGGCAAAAGCCTGAACCTCGACCGGGATCATGCCATCAACCTTGGCCTGCCCGGCGTGATGAGCAAGGATATGGTGGAGCTGGTCAGGACCGGCACCATGGCCGAGATGAACACCCTCTCCGGCTGCCAGTACAATTACCCCGAGTTTGTAGATTACATCAAAAGTGCCGATGTTATCTCCATCCAGCTGGGCTCCAACGATGCTTTTGTGCCCACCGTGGTCTCTTTTGGTGAGGCCACTAACTGGAAAAGTGAGGACCTGGCTTCCATCGTGCTCAGCGGCAACCTGCGCGGCAGCAGCAAGGAAACCGAGGACGCACTGAACGAGAGCCTGAAAAAGCTCAGCCTGACCCGCAGCGAGAAAGATGCCGTCTGGAACCTGTTCTTCTCCGGCATGAACAAGATCTGCGAGAACGCTTATCCCGAGAGCAGCAGCAACCTGCGCCAGATCGTGGCAGCCGTCAAGGAGCTGAACCCTGATGCCCAGATCCTGATCATCGGTGCCACCAACTGTGCCCCTGCTGCCCAGCTGGAGCAACTACTTCAGCAAGCTGAACAACTACGAAAAGCAGCTGGCCGATGTTTACGGTGCCACCTACGTTTCCATCCCCTTTGCTCAGACTGAGCTGGACGGCCACCCCACCGTCTCCGGCCACAAGTACATCGCCGACAAGATCGTCAAGGCCATCGAGGCCCAGCAGTAAAACGAAAGAGGAACAACCCTCTCAGTCAAAGCCTGCGGCTTTGCCAGCTCCCCCGAAAGGGGGAGCTTTTTTGATGCCGTAAAGTACAGCACCAAACCTCTCCCTCGGGAGAGGTGGCATTGCGAAGCAATGACGGAGAGGGTCGTCCCTCTCGATGAAAAAATATTACTTTTCGTAGCTCTGGGGCAGCTCGTTCTTGGGGTCCCGGTCCATCAGGGAGCGCACCGCCTCGGCGGCGCTCATGCCCTTGTTCACAACAGCGTTCACGGTCTGAACGATGGGCATCTCCACCTGATACTTGGCGGCAAGCTCCAGCGCGGCGGGCAGGGCGTTCATGCCCTCGACCACCATACCGACCTCCTTCACGGCCTGCTCCGGGGTCTCGCCCTTGCCGATGAGGATGCCGGCCCGGTTGTTGCGGCTGTGCATACTGGTGGCGGTCACGATCAGGTCACCAATACCGGCCAGACCGGCAAAGGTGTGGACATTGCAGCCCATGGCCACGCCCAGCCGGGCAAGCTCGGCAATGCCGCGGGTGATGAGGGCGGCGCGGGCGTGTCGCCATAGCCCAGGCCGGTGGAGATGCCCACGCCCAACGCAATGACGTTTTTCATGGCACCGCTGAGCTCCACGCCCTTGATGTCCTCATTGGTGTACACACGCATGACGTTGTTGGTGAACACCGTCTGCACGAATCTGGCCGCTTCCATATCCTTGCTGGCCGAAACGATGGTGGTGGGCAGGTCGATTGCCACCTCCTCGGCGTGGGTGGGGCCGCTCAGGGCCACCAGACGCACCCCCTTGGGGCCGCCCTCTTTGCCCAGCTCATCGGCCAGGATCTCCGTCATGGTGAACAGGGTATCCTTTTCAATGCCCTTGGCAACGTCCACAATGATCTGACCGTCCGGCACAAAGGGCCGGGCCTTAGCGGCGGTGGAGCGCACGAACACCGACGGCACCGCGAACAGCAGGATCTCCTTGTCCGTGCACACCTCTTCCACGCTCTTGGTGAACTTCATCTCTGCCGGAATGGTCATGCCGGGCAGATTGGGGTGGACCCGGGTGGTGGAAAGGTTGTCGATCTCCTGTTCCAGCGCCGACCACACGGTCACGTCATTGCCGCTCACCGTCAGCATCCGCGCCAGAGCCATGCCCCAGGTGCCTGCACCCAGAATACCAATTTTATGCTTCATTGTGTTTTGTCCTCCGTATGCGCCGGGCTGCTTGTGTGCCCGGCCTGTTCCCCGCGCTTCCTGCACGGGGCCTGTCTGATTCCATTTTACACGAAACATCGTACCGCGTCAACTCCTTGCCAGTCTGCACAAAGTTAATCGGTGTTTTCTTTTGTTTTTGGCCAGAGTGAAGGATTTTCGCCAATGGATTGCACTTGTCTCCATTTCATGCTATAGTATTTTGGTAGGAATTGTAGGATATGCTCTTGACCTGAACCATCGTTTAAGGTGTATCCCAAAGATATTCCACCGTTTTTTTGTCAATAAGGAAGAAAAACATGTTTGAAGCACTTCTTACCAACCGCACGGTCAGCGTGCTGTGGGAGGCCCTGCCCCGCATCCTGACGGCAGGCCTGACCATGACCATTCCCCTGACCCTGATCTCCTTCAGCCTTGCCATGGTCATTGCAGTGGCTGTTGCGCTGGTGCAGTACGCCAATGTTCCGGTGCTGCGCCAGATCGCCCGGTTCTACATCTGGGTCATCCGGGGCACGCCGCTGCTGGTGCAGCTGTTCATCATCTTCTACGGCCTGCCCAGCCTGGGCATCATGCTGGATGCTTTTCCGGCAGCCGTCATCGCCTTTGCCTTCAACGAGGGTGCCTACTGCGCCGAGACCATGCGCGGCGCGCTGGAAAGCGTGCCCCAGGGCCAGCTGGAGGCCGGTTCCTGCGTGGGCATGACCTGGTGCAGATCATGCGCCGCATCGTTCTGCCGCAGGCCCTGCGCACCGCTGTACCCTCCCTGTCCAACTCCCTCATCAGCATGATCAAGGACACCTCTCTGGCCTCCAACATCACGGTGGCAGAGTTGTTCATGGCAGGCCAGCGTGTGGCAGCCCGCACCTACATTTTCCTGCCCATCTACTGCGAGGTGGCTGTGGTCTACCTGCTGTTCTGCACCATCATCACCAAGCTGCAGGCGCTGGTGGAGCGGCAGCTGAACGCACACGGTTTCCAGTGAGAAAGGGGTGGACGGTATGGCCATGTTAGAGATCAAAGACATCCACAAAACATTTTACACCTACGATGACAAGCCCCGCTTCCACATCGGGCCTTTCCCGCGCGGCAATGCCCGCCGGGTATGCAGCGCGCTGCACGTCCTGAACGGCGTGGACCTGAGTGTGGAAAAGGGAGACGTTGTTGCCATTCTGGGCCCTTCCGGCTCCGGCAAGACCACCCTGCTGCGCTGCCTGAACTTTCTGGAGACCGCTGACAGCGGCACTCTGGTGTTCGACGGCGAATCCTTCGATCTTGGCAGGATCTCCCGGGCCGACATTGCCCGCCTGCGCAAAAAGACCGCCTTTGTGTTCCAGAACTACAACCTGTTCCGGAACAAGACCGCCCTGCAGAATGTGACCGAGGGCCTGATCGTTGCCCGCAGGATGCCAAAGGAGCAGGCGGATGAGATCGGCAGACGGATGCTGGAAAAGGTCGGTCTGGCCGACCGGGCCGACTACTATCCCCGCCAGCTTTCCGGCGGACAGCAGCAGCGCGTTGCCATTGCCCGCGCCCTTGCCACCGACCCGGAGATCATTTACTTTGACGAACCCACCAGTGCCCTTGACCCGGAGCTGACCGGCGAGGTGCTCTCGGTCATGCGGAAGCTGGCCGAAGAGGGCATGACTATGCTGGTGGTCACCCACGAGATGGGCTTTGCCCGCAACGTCTCCTCCAAGACCGTATTCATGGAGAACGGCGTGGTGGTGGAGCAGGCCCCTTCCCACGAATTCTTTGCCCACCCCCGCGAGGAGCGGACCCGGGAGTTCCTGCGGAAGATCGAGCACACAGCATAATGGATGGACGGCGGGAGTTTCCTAAGCAAATGTTCCGCTGGGGTGGGACCTGTTGCCGCAGGCAATAGGGCGGGCGATGGAATGGCCCGAAGCATTTGCGTGGAAAGCTCCCCGTCGTCCTCTTAATACAGCTTTTTTTATGAAAGGACTTAACTATGAAGCGCAGAACTTTTATTTCGATGATGAGTGTCATGGCCGCCGCCGGCGTTCTGACCCTGTCCGGCTGCTCCAACAGCAGCACCTCCACCGCCGCAAGCTCCGGTGCATCCTCTGCTGCCGGTTCCGCTGCTGACCAGTTGGCTGCCATTCAGGCCAGTGGCAAGCTGATCGTGGCACTGGAGGGCGCATGGCAGCCCTGGAGCTACCATGACGAGAGCGACACTCTGGTGGGCTATGATGTCGAGGTCTCCCCGCGCCATTGCCGAAAAGCTGGGCGTGGAGCCGGAGTATGTGGAGAGCGATTGGGACAGCCTGTTCGCCGGTCTGGACGCTGGACGCTTTGACATGGTCTGCAACGGCGTGGAGGTCACCGACGAGCGCGCCCTGACTTATGATTTCACCATCCCCTACGGCTACATCCACACCGCTCTGGCCGTCCGCAAGGACAACGACGAGATCAAGACCTTTGAGGACCTGAAGGGCAAGACCACTGCCAACAGCCTGGCTTCCACCTACATGGAGCTGGCTGAGAGCTACGGTGCTACCGTGCAGGGCATCGACACCCTGGAGGAAACCATCCAGCTGCTGGCTGCCGGACGCATTGATGCCACCCTGAATGCGGATGTCTCCTTCTACGATTACCTGAACGTCCATCCGGATGCCAACTTTAAGATCGTGGCCCAGACTGAGGATGCCTCTCACGTTGCCATCCCCCTGCGCAAGGGCGACAACAGCGCCACCCTGCTGGAAGCCGTCAACAACGCCATCGATGAGCTGCGCGCCGACGGAACCTGAAGGAGCTGAGCGAGAAGTACTTCGGTCAGGATATCTCCTCTGAGAATTGATCTTTCCCCGAATACGCCAGGAGGCGCTGCATCGGCAGCCGCCCTCCTTTTGTTATGCGTGAAAATAATCATAGATGGTCTGTGCCAGCTGGGGGCCAATGCCGGGGGTATTTTCCAGCTGGTCGGGGGTGGCCTCCCGCACAGCACCCACGCTCTTGAACTGTGTCATCAGGGCCTTGGCCGTTTTGGGGCCACGCCGGGCACCTCGGTCAGGGTGGAGGAATAGCTCTTCTTCCGCATCTGCTGCTTGCGGTAGGCATTGGCAAAGCGGTGCGTCTCGTCCTGGATGGCCGTGATAAAGGTGAATGTCCCCCGGTTCATATTGATGGCGATCTCCCGGCCTCACTGTCCACAATGGCACGGGTGCGGTGATGGTCATCCTTGACCATGCCGTAAAGGGGCACATCGGCCAGCGAAGTGCCTGCCAGTGCCGCCTTGGCCGCGCTGACCTGTCCCCGGCCGCCATCCATCAGCAGCAGGTCCGGCTTCTGCCCGAAATAATTATCGCTGCCCTGCCCCTGTGCGGCCAGCGCGGCGTATTTCTCATACTCTGCCGCCCGCCGGGAAACCGTCTCGGCCAGCGAAGCGTAGTCGTCCGTCCCCAGCACGGTCTTCATCCGGAACTTCCGATATCCGGCTTTGTAGGGCTTGCCATCCGGAAGGTGACCATGCCGCAGACGCTGGTGCCATCGCCCCAGTTGGAGATATCGTAGCTCTCAATGGTGCGCGGCGGCTTGGAAAGCCCCAGCACCTGCGCCATCTCATCCAGCAGCTTTTCCTCACGGGCGTAGCGGCCGCTCTCCCGGGCCAGCCGTTCCACCGCGTTGGTGTGAGCCATCTCCACCAGATGGGCCTTATCGCCCCGCTGGGGCACATAGAGCTGTACCTCACTGCCCCGCTTTTCGTTCAGGGCCTGCTGCAGCGCCTCGCTGTCCGGCGGCAGCTCGTCCACGGCAATGATCTTTGGGATCTGCTCATCGTCCAGATAGTACCGGGGCAGAAACTCCTCCCGCACGGCGGCAATATCCGCTGTATCGTGGAAAAGGAACTCCCGCTTATCGGTCAGCCGCCCCTCCCGGAAGCGCAGGACTGCCGCGCAGACACTGCTGGGGGTACCGGCCAGCGCCACCACATCCATCTCCACCTCCGGGTCCACCACGACCTTCTGGCCCGCTGTCACCTTGGTGATGGCGTTGATCTGGTCCCGGAGGAGGGCCGCTGTCTCGAATTCCAGCCGGTCAGAGGCTTCCATCATCCGCTCGTTCAGGGTCTTTAGAATGTCCTTTTTTCCGTACCGGATCAGATGCACCGCGTTTTTCACGGCCTGATTGTAGTCCTCGCAGCTGATCTTGCCGCTGCACACGGCCATGCACTTGCCGATATGGGCATTCAGGCAGGGCCGCCCCTTGCCGATATCCTGGGGGAACCGCTTGCTGCACCGGGGCAGCAAAAAGGCATCCAGCGCGGTCTCGGCCATCTGCCGGGCCGCAAAGGACGAGGTATAGGGGCCGATGTATTCGGCATCGTCCTCCTCCTTTTGCAGCACAAAGGAAAGCCGGGGCCAGGCTTCCCGGGTCACCTTGATATAGCTGTAGCCCTTGTCATCCTTCAGCAGGATATTGTACTTGGGGGTGTGCGCCTTGATCTGGCTGGCTTCCAGCACCAGCGCCTCGAACTCGCTCTGGCAGACGATGACATCAAACGCATAGGCGTGGGCGATCATCTGGCTGACCTTGTTGTCGTGGGGCACACCCTCGCGGAAATACTGGCTCACCCGGATGCGCAAGCGCTTGGCCTTGCCGATATAGATGATGGTATCGCTTTTGTCCCGGATGATATACACACCGGGCAAAAGCGGCAGCATACAGGCTTTCTGATACAGTTCTGCTTTGGTCATGGCAGCTCCTTGGTAAAACAAAAAGCGGCAGGAAACATCCCGCCGCCTCAAAAATCAAAGGCTCGAATTACTCTGCAAAGCCAGACTCGACCAGCTTGATCAGCCATCAACAGCAGCCTGCTCGTCTGCGCCGTCAGCGATGATGCGGATGGTGGTGCCGCCCACGATGCCCAGAGACAGAACGCCCAGCAGGCTCTTAGCGTTCACACGGCGCTCTTCCTTCTCGACCCAGATGGAAGACTTGAACTCGTTAGCCTTCTGGATAAAGAAGGTAGCCGGACGAGCGTGCAGACCAACCTGATTTTCAACGGTAACTTCTTTGACGTACATAGTAAAACGCTCCTATCTATTATCGTTCTCGGGAATTCGATTTGTTTCTTGCCTGTTGCGTTGTACCTATTTTAGCGCAAGCCGAAACCAATGTACAGCCCCAGAACGCATTTTTGGCGGTTTTCCCAATGATGAGGGGGTCTTTTTTCGCCTTTTATACAAAGATAACAAAATTATTCCCCCAGTGTTGGCCGGGTAATACAAAAGTTTTCAACATTTTTTCGACCTTCGACAGTTTCCCGGCCTGTTCGACCTGTTTTCAGCCTGATAGCGCATTTCCAGCACCTGACTGGGGCGCACCACCAGCGGGTCTTTGGCCGGGTCGAATTTCTCCTTTGCGCCCACTACCTGCCAGCCCATGCGGCGGTAAAGAGCCAGTGCCCGGGTGTTGGCGTTCAGCACCGTAAGCACCGGGTGCTCATGCTCCGGCAGCTTCTTCCGGGCGAAATCCAGCATCTTCTGGCCGATGCCCCTGCCCGGGCGCTCTCCGTCACAAAAAGATGCTCCACCTGCCGGTCTTGTGGTGTACGCTGACCGTGGCATCCGGCACATCCTTGGTATAGTGGAGGTAGCAGACCCAGCCTTCCTGCTTTTCCTGCTGCAGCTGCGGCAGGAAAAGCTCCGGGGTCAGGGCATCCAGCGCTTCCTGCACCCAGCCCCCGGCACCAATGCTCCGGCGGCCCTCCGCAAACAGCTTTGCGGCAGCCTCCATCTGCTCGGCGGTCTTGACCAGCCGGACATTCTCGCCCCGCTTCCACTTGGGGATCTCGGTCAGGGGATGGGTCTCACACCACTGCTCGTAGAGCTCCGGGCGGCGCAGACGGGTGCGCTCCCGGCTCTGCTGCCCCCGCCAGGCATCGATCTTCTGGTGGTTGCCCTCCAGCAGGACAGGCGGTACAGCACGGCCCTCCCAGACCTCGGGCCGGGTGTACTGGGGGTACTCCAGCAGGCCGTCCCAGTAGCTCTCCTCCTCGTAGCCTTCTGCTCAGCCAGAACGCCGGGCTTCAGGCGGAGGACGCTGTCTGCCACCACCAGGCTTGCCAGCTCGCCGCCGGTGAGGATATAATCGCCGATGGAGATCTCCTCGTCCGCAAAGGCATCGATCACGCGCTCATCAATGCCCTCGTAGTGGCCGCAGACCAGGGTCAGGTTGTCGTACTGGGCCAGCCGCCGGGCGTGCTCCTCGGTATAGCGCTGCCCACCTGCCGTCAGGAATACTATATGCGGCGCAGGCCGTCCCTGTTCCTGCACTTCCTTCCGGACTGCCCGCAGGCAGTCGGCAATGGGCTGGGCATAGAGCACCATGCCGCAGCCGCCGCCATAGGGATAGTCGTCGGTCTGCTTCTGTTTATTCAGGGTGTAGTCCCGGATCTGGTGGCAGTGAGTCTCAATATATCCCTTTTTGGCCGCGCGGCCGATGATGCTGGAATCCAGCACCTGCTGGCACATCTCCGGGAAAAGGGTCACGATGTCCACACGCATCCCCATGGCTCACTCCTCCTCCCGCTCACTGTCAAAATCGTCATCCAGCAGGCCCGGAATGGGGGTGACAAGGAGATAGCCCTCCGGCGGGTTGCGCTCTTTCAAGAAGGCATCCACCCCGGGGAACATATATTCCTTGCCGCCGGGGGCCTTGACAGTGTAGATATCCTGTGCGCCGGGGTGATCCACGCTGGTCACCACGCCGTACACCTTGCCGGTATCGGCATCCCGCACTTCACACCCGATGAGGTCGGCCACATACCACTTGCCCGCAGGCAGAGTGGCATCGTCACGGTCAAAGTAGAACACCTGCCCCCGCAGGGCACGGGCGGCATCCATATCGCTGACCCCTTCCAGCTGGAGCAGGGCCATCTGCCCCTGGGGGCGGATGGAGGTGATCTTGTAGCACCTGCCGCCCTGGGGGGTGGTGTACAAGCGGCCCACCTTTTTCAGAAAGGCCACGCCGTCACACCACAGCTCCAGCTTCATCTCGCCGCGCACACCGTGGTGGTCACCACCTTGCCGGCTTCCAAGTATTTCTGCATTGCTTTTACTCCTTTAGCATCCTCACCCTCTCCGTCATTGCTACGCAATGCCACCTCTCCCGAGGGGAGAGGCCTTGGCAGTCACCACAAAGTTTCTGGTTTTGCCAAGGGCTCCCCCTTTGGGGGAGCTGGACGCGAAGCGGCCTGAGAGGCGAGCTGCCTAATAATACAAAAAGGCCCCTTGCTGCGGCAAAGGGCCCGTAGGGTGCTCAGTCGATCTCAACAAGGACCTTTTCATCGACCCGCACAGCAGCCGCGCGCATCACCACACGAATGGCTTTTGCGATCCGGCCCTGCTTGCCGATGACACGGCCCATATCTCCCTCTGCCACGCTCAGGTGGTAGACGATGGTGCCGTCCTCGCGGGGCTCGTCCACCGTGACCTTGACGGCTTCCTTGTCCTCCACGAGACCGCGGGCAACTGCCAGCAACAGCTCCTGCATGAGTCAGCCCTCCTACTTACAGAATGTTGGACTTCTTCAGCAGAACGCGGACGGTATCGGTGGGCTGTGCGCCGTTGGCGATCCAACCTTGGCCTTCTCAGCGTCGATCTTTCACCTCAGAGGCTCCTGGTTGGGATCGTAGGTGCCGATCTCCTCGATGAAACGGCCGTCGCGGGGGAAGCGGCTGTCAGCAACAACAACACGATAGAAGGGAGCCTTCTTAGCGCCAACGCGGCGCAGACGAATCTTAACTGCCATGGTAAATATCCTCCAAAAATGTTTGTGCCCCGTTCGGGGTTTGATTAAATCTATCTGTACAACCTGCGGGGTGTATACCATTGTTATTTGAAGCCGCGGAAGGCATTGGGGTTGCCCATCATGCCGCCCAGGCGGCGGGCAAAGCCCTTGGGGCTCTTCTTGAACTGCTTCATCATCTTCTGCATCATCTCAAACTGCTTGAGCAGCTTGTTGACATCCTCCACCCGGGTGCCGCTGCCCGCTGCAATGCGCGCTTGCGCTTGGGGTTGATGATGGAGGGCTTTTCACGCTCTTCCTTGGTCATGGAATAGATCATGGCTCGATGCGGTCAAAGGCTTTCTCATCGATCTGGCTGGCATCAATGCCGGACATACCGGGCATCATGCTCAGCATGGCACCTGCACCGCCCATCTTGCGGATCTGCGCAAACTGGGCCAGCATGTCGTTCATATCGAACTTGTTTTCCATCATCCGCCGGGCGGTCTCTTCTGCGGCCTTTTCATCGGCGGCATCCTGCGCTTCTCAATAAGGCTCAGCACATCGCCCATGCCCAGGATGCGGCTGGCCATGCGGGAGGGATGGAACACTTCCAGATCGTCCAGCTTTTCGCCGGTGCCCTGGAACTTGATGGGCTTGCCGGTGACGCTCAGCACCGAAAGTGCCGCACCGCCGCGGGTATCGCCATCGGTCTTGGTCAGGATGATGCCGTCGATGCCCACCGTCTCGTTGAAGGTCTTGGCAACGTTCACAGCATCCTGGCCTGCCATGGCATCCACCACCAGCAGTGTTTCGTCCACGGGGACAGCTTCCTTGATCTGCACAAGCTCCTGCATCAGGACCTCGTCGATCTGCAGACGGCCGGCGGTATCCAGGATCACGATGTCGTTGCCGTAATCCCTGGCGTGGGCCAGCGCCTTGCGGGCGATCTCCGGGGGCTTGGCACCCGGCAGCGTGAACACCGGCGCACCTGCCTGCCCGCCCACCACCTGCAGCTGGTCGATGGCGGCGGGGCGGTAGATATCGCAGGCCACCAGCATGGGGCGGCGGCCCTGCTTGATGAAGTATTTGGCAAGCTTGGCTGCGTGGGTCGTTTTGCCGTTGCCCTGCAGGCGCAGAGCATGATGATGGTCTGACCCTTGTTCTTGACGATCAGGCGGGGGGCCTCCTCGCCGCCCATCAGGGCAACCAGTTCTTCGTTGACGATCTTGACCACCTGCTGGGCGGGGGTCAGGCTCTCCATGACCTCCTGACCCATGGCGCGCTCGGAGACCCTGGCACAGAAATCCTTGGCAACCTTGTAGTTGACATCGGCTTCCAGCAGGGCCATCCGCACCTCGCGCATGGCGGCTTTGATATCGGCCTCGGTCAGCTTGCCGTGGCCGCGCAGCTTTTTGAACACACCGGCAAGGCGGTCGGTCAAAGATTCAAATGCCATGTTCGGTGCTCCTCTCAAAATAGTAATGGTGTCAGCTCTCGTTGACTTCATCGATGGAGCGGATCAGCCCCAGCATCTTGTTCAGCGTTGCTGCATACTCAGTGGTGGTGAGCCTGGCATAAGGCCGGTGCACTCGAACCGCGCGTCAATGACCAGCTGTTCCAGTTCCTCCAGCTTTTCCTGCACCCGGCGGTAGCGGCCTGCAAAGCCCACCTTGGCTTCCAGTTCTTTCAGGGTGGTCTCGCCATGCTTGATGGCATCCCGTGCGCCCTGACGGGTGATCCCGAAGTTTTCCCCGATCTCACTGAGGGAGAGGTCGTCGTTGTAATACTGGTTCAGCATCTCGCGCTGCTTGGGCGTGAGCACCTCGCCATAAAAATCGAGCAAATAGCCCATTTCAAAGTCTTTTGCCATGATGCGTTCTGCCCTGACCTCCGTTTGTTGTAAAGTTCATTTGCTTTACATACGGAGTATAGCAGACATTCTTTTCCTTGTCAAGGCTTTTTTCCATCAATCTGCTGATTTTTCAGCAGAGTTTTCTCCGTTTTGTCCAATTGCGGCTTGACGCTGGGCACAGGATGCGCTACCTTATAAGTATTAAACCTCTCAGTCTAGGCCTGATGGCTTTGCCAGCTCCCCCAACAGGGGAGCCCTTGGCATGGCAGACAGTTCTGTGCTGACTGCTCAGGTTTTTGTAAGGGAGGAATTTCGTGGCAATCTATCCAAACATCTACCAGACCCTGGTCCCCTGTCCGATCGTGGAGCTGCGGGGCTATCTTGCCGCCTGCGGGCTCAAAGGGCGGCTGTATGCTTACCTTGATTATAATGGGCCCACCGGCACGTCCCGCGATTCGGTGGCCGAGGGGATGCTGGCCCTTGCGGCGGAAAAGCACAAGCTGCTCCCGGGCCAGCCCATCATTGAAGCGGCCTCCGGCTCCTTTGCCATGGCGCTGGCCCTTGCCGGGCGGACGGGGTGGCCCGCCGTCC
>ENA-OQCP01000322-OQCP01000322.1-human-gut-metagenome-genome-assembly--contig:-NODE-322-length-21593-cov-3.187972_pt1 | contig 21593 bp, 29 predicted proteins | sample MGYA00242760_ERZ504583 | MGnify/ENA primary metagenome ERZ504583 (study PRJEB26092, sample SAMD00036308) | human gut metagenome | host: Homo sapiens | study: EMG produced TPA metagenomics assembly of...
ACCCGTTTTGCTGACCTAGGTTTCCTTATAGGTATCCTTGTCTATGGATATTATGCCGGCACATACACCTTCAGCCCAATGAGATGGCGCTGGCAAAGGGCGGTGCGGCCATGATTCCGCTTGCCTTGGGACTGATGTTCATCGGTGGCGCCGGAAAGAGTGCCATGTTCCCGTTGCACATCTGGCTGCCCGATGCCATGGAAGGTCCTACGCCAGTCAGTGCACTGATTCATGCCGCCACGATGGTGGTTGCAGGGGTCTATCTGGTGGCACGCATGTTCCCGTTGTTCATAGAGTATGCTCCAGCGTGCTGCACATCGTGGCATACGTAGGAGCTTTCACGGCATTCTATGCCGCCAGTGTGGCATGTGTGCAGAGTGATATCAAACGTGTACTGGCATTCTCCACCATCTCCCAAATCGGTTTCATGATGGTGGCGCTGGGTGTATGTACATCAGCCGACCCGCACGAAGGGGGACTGGGCTACATGGCAGGCATGTTCCACTTGTTCACACATGCCATGTTCAAGGCATTGCTGTTCCTCGGAGCGGGTAGCATCATCCATGCCGTACACAGTAACGAGATGTCTGCCATGGGCGGACTGCGGAAGTATATGCCCATTACGCATATCACGTTCCTCATCGCATGTCTCGCCATTGCTGGTATCCCGCCGTTCTCCGGATTCTTCTCCAAAGATGAAATCCTGACGGCATGCTTCCTGTTCAGCCCCACTATGGATGGATTATGACAGTGATTGCAGGTATGACAGCATTCTATATGTTCCGTCTTTATTATGGTATCTTTTGGGCCGGCTCAGAGCCGGGACAAGTCGGCAAGTGATGGGGGCGACAGCCACGTGCCTCACCCCCACGAGAGTCCTCTGGCGATGACCCTGCCCTGATGCTCCTTGCTGTGGTTACGATAGTTGCCGGTTTCATTCCTTTCGGACACTTCATCAGTTCCAACGGTGAAGCATATAACATCCATCTGGACTGGAGTGTGGCAGGTACAAGTATCGCCGTAGCGGTGGTTTCCATAGCCATTGCCACCTACATCTATGCAGGTAGCCGACAGCCCGTTGCCGATACATTGGCACACCGTTTCAAAGGCTTGTGGACAGCAGCTTACCACCGCTTCTATCTGGACGAGGTCTACCAGTTCATCACCCACCGCATCATCTTCGGCTGCATCTGCCACCCCATTGCATGGTGGGACCGCCACGTGGTCGACGGTTTCTTCAACTTCCTTGCCTGGGGGGCTGAAGCTACCAGTGAAGAGATACGCGGCCTGCAAAGCGGACGCATCCAGCAATATACATTTGTATTCCTGCTGGGCACGCTGGCACTGATACTGCTACTATTGCTATAACCCGAGATTTTTCAATCGTAAATCGTAAATCGTTAAATCGTAAATATAAAGATGAACTTTTTATCATTATTCGTACTCATCCCCTTGCTGATGTTGCTGGGTCTTTGGCTCAGCCGCAACATCGCACAAATACGCGCGGTGATGGTGACCGGTGCATCGGCTCTGCTGGTTCTTTCTGCAGCATTGACCGTGATGTACCTCAATGCACGCCACGCTGGTGCCACGGATGAAATGCTGTTCCGTGCCGACATGGTCTGGTATCCTGCACTCAACATCCACTATTCGGTAGGAGTAGACGGTATTTCGGTAGCCATGCTGCTGCTTTCGGCCATCATTGTCTTTACCGGAACATTCGCCTCCTGGAGGCTGCAACCGCTGACTAAAGAATATTTCCTTTGGTTCACCTTCCTCTCCATCGGTGTGTTCGGGTTCTTCATCTCGATAGACCTGTTCACCATGTTCATGTTCTACGAGGTTGCCCTCATTCCCATGTATCTGCTTATCGGTGTATGGGGGTCGGGACGCAAGGAGTACTCCGCCATGAAGCTGACACTGATGCTGATGGGCGGCTCCGCCTTCCTGCTTATCGGTATCCTGGGTATCTACTACGGTGCCGGAGCCACCTCTATGAACCTATTGGAAATAGCACAGATGCACAATATTCCCATCGAACAGCAACGTATCTGGTTCCCGCTCACCTTCCTCGGTTTCGGTGTGCTGGGCGCTCTGTTCCCGTTCCACACATGGAGCCCCGACGGTCACGCCTCCGCACCGACTGCCGTATCCATGCTCCATGCCGGTGTATTGATGAAACTGGGAGGTTACGGATGTTTCCGCATAGCCATGTACCTGATGCCCGAAGCTGCACAAGAACTGGGATGGATATTCCTGATTCTTACCGGAATCTCCGTGGTATACGGTGCATTCTCCGCTTGTGTACAAACCGACTTGAAGTATATCAATGCCTACTCTTCCGTCAGCCATTGCGGCCTGGTGTTGTTCGCCATCCTGATGATGAACCAGACAGCTTGCACGGGTGCTGTTCTGCAGATGCTCTCTCACGGACTGATGACAGCCTTGTTCTTCGCCCTTATCGGTATGATATACGGACGTACCCATACGCGTGACGTCCGCGAACTCTCCGGTCTGATGAAGATTATGCCTTTTCTGGCTGTCTGCTATGTAATCGCCGGTCTTGCCAATCTGGGACTGCCCGGACTCAGCGGTTTCATTGCCGAAATGACCATCTTCACCGGTTCGTTCCAGCATCCCGATACGTTCCACCGCGTGTGGACGGTCATTGCATGCAGCTCCATCGTGATTACGGCAGTCTATATCCTGCGACTGGTAGGAAAGATTCTCTATGGCACCTGCACTAACAAGCATCACCTCACCTTGAGCGATGCAACCTGGGACGAACGTACAGCGGTCATCATCCTCATCGCATGCGTTGCCGCCCTCGGTATGGCACCATGGTGGATTAGCGGCATGATTGGAGACAGCGTGCTGCCAATAACTGATTTATTTACGATTTGACGATTTACGATTGATAAATGACTTGTAAATCCCAAGAGTAACCTCAATCGTAAATCATAAAATCGTAAATCCCAAGAGTAATTTCAATCGTAAATCGTAAATCGTAAAATCGTAAATAGATATGGATTATTCCCAATTCCTCCTGCTCAAAGAAGAGCTTTCGCTGATATTGGTCATCGTCATCCTTTTTGTCGCCGACCTCTTCATGAGTCCGGATGCACACAAGAATGACGCAAACCGGTGCTGAACACAATGCTGCCAGTTGTTCTGCTGACCATACATACACTTATCACCATCGTCCCCGGTCCTGTGGCCGATGCCTTTGGCGGCATGTATCACAACCAGCCGATACAGAGCATCGTGAAATCCATTCTCAGTATAGGTACACTGATTGTATTCCTGATGGCCCACGAATGGATGCGCCGTCCGGACACTGCCATCAAACAAGGTGAGTTCTACATTCTGACACTTTCCACCCTGCTGGTATGTACTTCATGATTTCCGCCGGACACTTCCTGATGTTCTTTATCGGCCTGGAGACGGCAAGCATCCCGATGGCAGCCCTGGTTGCCTTCGACAAATACCGCCACCACTCTGCCGAGGCAGGTGCCAAATATATTCTCACGGCACTGTTCTCCAGCGGATTGCTGCTATACGGATTATCTTTGATTTACGGTACGGTAGGCACTCTCTACTTTGCCGACATACCGGCACGCCTCACCGGCGACCCGTTGCAGATTATGGCATTCGTATTCTTCTTCTCCGGCATGGGATTCAAAATATCACTGGTGCCTTTCCATCTTTGGACAGCAGACGTTTACGAAGGTGCTCCAAGCACGGTGACAGCTATCTGAGTGTCATCTCTAAAGGCTCTGCCGCTTTCGTGCTGATGGCTATTCTCATCAAGGTATTCGCTCCAATGGTGGAACAATGGCAGGAAGTGCTGTACTGGGTTATCATCGCCTCCATCACAATTGCCAACCTCTTCGCCCTACGCCAGCAGAACCTGAAGCGGTTGATGGCTTTCTCCAGTATCTCGCAAGCAGGTTACATCATGCTGGGTGTCATCAGCGGAAGCGCACAAGGTATGACGTCGCTGGTATACTACGTGCTGATATATATGTTTGCCAATCTTGCCGTATTTACCGTTATCACGATTGTGGCACTGCGGGCAGGCAAGTTCACACTTGAAGACTATAACGGGCTGTATACCACTAATCCGAAGTTGGCGTTCCTGATGACACTGGCACTGTTCTCTCTGGCAGGCATCCCGCCGTTTGCGGGCTTCTTCTCGAAGTTCTTCATCTTCGCGGCAGCTTTCGAAGGCGGCTTCCATCTGCTGGTATTCATTGCCCTTATCAATACAATCATCTCGCTTTATTACTATCTGAAGATTGTAAAGGCAATGTACATCAACAAGAGCGACGAGCCGATTGCAGCATTCCGCAGCGACAACTATACACGTGCCAGCCTGGCCATTTGTACGCTGGGTATTGTGGTACTGAGTATTGCAAGTGTGGTATATCAATCCATCGATAAGTTCTCATTCGGATTATAACCGGGGGGTATCATCACTTACCACAAATTACACAGATTGGCACAAATCATCTTTAGAAGTTCTGATAATCAAGAGCTTTGACTTGTGTTAATCTGCATAATTTGTGGTGAGTGTGTATTTTAGCACATTTCCATACTATACAATCGGCAGCACAAACCAAAAGCATGAGCCTTTCCCCGGTTCACTGTCCACACCGATTGTGCCACCCAACTGCTCTATAATGCTCTTGCTGATAGAAAGCCCCAGGCCGGTGCCATGCACAAACGTATTCAGCTTTATAAAACGGTCGAATATCTGAGCCTGCATTTCCGGCTCAATGCCAAGGCCCGTATCGGCCACATAAAAACGCAAATGAGTTTCATCCACCTTATTATATCCTACACGTATACTTCCCGCAGTGGTGAACTTGATGGCATTGTTGACAAAGTTGGCTATGACTGATTCAAACGGTTACGGTCACTGACAATCCGGCATTCCGGCAGATGACGGTCGAAGAGAACTTCCACACCCGGTTTAGCCTTCATCTTCATGAAGCGCACGATGTCCTCACACAGCATGTTCACGTCCAGCTCTTTTTCCACAAAGTCAAATGTCCCGGCCTCTATCTTGGACAAATCCAGTATGTCGGAAATCAGCTGCAACAGCAGGTCATTGTTTTCTTCAATAATCGCCATATACTGCCTTTTTTCCTCCATGTCCCCGGTCTCTCCCATCAGACTGGAGAAACCGACAATCGCATTCAGGGGCGTACGTATCTCATGGCTCATATTGGCAAGGAAGGCACTCTTCAGACGGTCGGCGGTTTCTGCCTTCTCCTTGGCTTCAATCAGCATAGCCTCCGTCTCCTTCAATTCCGTAATGTCATAGTTGACGCCTATCAGCTCTATTTGTCCGTTCTCCGGTTCAAACAGATTGACAACCACATTGGTACGTACCCAGTTCCATTTTCCCTTTCGCCCGGACGCTCAATGCGCATCTCTCCCTGGAAATGTTTGGCTTCGCCCACACGGGCCTTACTGAAGAAATCAAGCATCCTCCTGCGGTCACTGGGGTACATCTTGCTGTATATTCCCACGACATCCGCCAATTGGGTATTCTCGTCCTCTCCCATATTCTTATACCATTGCTTGATGGCATAGCCTTTCCGGTCGAGCAGGTTCAGCTTGGCATAACCTACCTTCGCATAATCCGATATAAGCAGGAAGAAATTCTCGAAATCACAGATACGGCTCATGGCATCAATCCGTTCCGTATTGTCGATGTTAATCATGGCATAGCCGGTAAAGTTACCTTTACTGTCATACACCTTGCTCACTTTCGTATAAAGATGTATCACATCCTTCGGCTGTTTGGAAGTGGAGTAATACCCTTCAGTCCGGTCGAAAGCATAATTCAGGCGAAAGTCGACATATCCTCAGTCTGTATACGTTCTGCCAATTGGGCGGACACATTCGGGTTCTCGAATAAGTTCACTCCAATGACATCCTGTTTGTCACGGACCCCGAATATCTCCATATCCTTATTGTTGATGTCTACCAGGAATCCGTCTTTGTCATAGATTTCCACCCCGGCCGGTATATTGGCAAAGATATTCTTGAACAGTTTTTCGCTATGGTCCAAAGCCAGATGAGTCTGTACCGAGTCTGTCGTATCGAGGAATAACGCCACCACTTCATTCTTTTCCGGAGAGTATATCACCACGTGGCAGTGCTTGTTGGTAAGCTCAAAACACATGTCCATTTCCTTATGTGTCCCGGTGTTCACTATCTCAAGCAGATATTCCAGTCTGGGGGCCGCCTCCCTTGAAAAGGACGAGGCTGTCTTGCCGATAAACGTCGACGCAGGTTTTCCCAGAAAATCGGCAAAGATAGAATTCGCATCTGTCACATAATACCCGTAGGGTTGTCCTTTTCATCACAGACAATGGACATCCGCACATACCCCAAAGGCATATAGCGGAACAAGTTGCTGAGGAAAGTACGTTCGCGCACAGCCTCATCCTTCGTTTTGCGCAACTCTATGCAAATGCTGATGACATTTGCCAACGAACTAAACCATTGGTAATCCTCGTTAGTCCACATTCGGGTACGGTCCACCAAATCAATGCCCATATATCCCCACACCTGGTCATTGGCAACCAGCGGAGTTACCATCAAGGACTTTATATTCTGTCTCGCCAGAATTTCATATTCGGCGTAAGCGTGCTCCGGCAGTTGCCCCAGCGTTTCCAGCAGAACGGGCTTTTGTGCCATAATCTGTGACGTCCACCACGGCAGGCTGTCAGCCTGAACTCCTTGAAGCATTTCTTTCTCAGGAGCCACTCCCGGAGCCACCACCTCATATGTGCAGCTCTGGTACCGGCACTTCTCATCATATTGGAATATATAGACACGTCCGCCGCGAAAGAAATCAAGAATATCTTTCAGTATGTCGTAAATGCCCGCACTTATATCCTCGTCTTTCAGGAAGCGGAATAGGGAATGGGATATTGAGGTCTGCCGATAAAGTAAATCGTTCACTCTTTGCAAAGCCTGCTTCGCAGCCTCCTCCTTCGGCATCTCTACGCGCTGCAACACTCCGAAAGCCTTCAATGTACCATCCGGCAAATGCTCCTTATACCCCACGCGCGAGTAGACCCAGACCACTCCTTCAGTAGAATAGATAGGAAACGTATGTTCATAGACCTCCATATTCTGAATGGCAAGGAACTCCCGGCTGATACGCGCCCGATAGTCTTCGCGTATCATTTTACCGAAATCCTCAAAGCTCAGGTATTCCCCTTCCAAGCCTAACAACTTACAGACATATTCGGAGCAGAGATACTGCCTTGAAGAAAAATCAGCCTCCCACCAACCTATCCGGCCAAGAATGGAAAGGCGCCGGAAACGTTCACTATCGTCACGATGAACAGCCATATATTTATCAATATTGGTTTGAGATACAAAAATAGCCATAAAACTCCAATAAGCAACCATTAGAAACCTTTTTCGTCCCAAGCAGCCTATATATAAGGATAACAAACAATCCGGAAGAATGTGCGGTAACCAAATCGTAATAGATTTGAAAATGAAACGTATGTTCCATGTATCACCGGTGTAATGTCATTGCCTCATCTTTGCAGCGGATTAAAAAACGTACAAAGAAAAGAGATGAGCACAAAGTTATACTTAGGAAAGATTTTCTTCCTTATTTTATTCCTCACACTTTCTGCATGGCTGCCATGGCAGGAACCATCAAAGGGAGTGTCACCGACCGACAAACCAAAGAACCGCTGACGGGAGCCACCGTGCAAGTGAGCGGAACGGCACAAGGCGCCGTCGCCGATTTGGATGGTAACTATACACTGGAGCTGAAAAACGGGACCTATACCCTCACCGTCCGTTACATCGGCTACAAAGACATGACGATAAATGCCGTAGAGATAAAGGGTGAAACCGTGCTGAACTTCGACATGGAGCCGGACACGCAAACCCTGGGCGAAGTGCAGGTCACCGCCAAGAAGAACCTCGAAGGCGAACGTGCCTTGCAAATGGAACGGCAAAAAGCGACCCTCGCCATCGAGAACCTCGGTTCCAAAGAGATGTCCCTCAAAGGCATCGGCAATGTGGAAGAAGGAGTAAAGAAAATAACGGGTATCTCCATCGCCAGCGCCGGACAACTTATCGTCCGCGGACTGGGCGACCGCTACAGCACCACCACGCTGAACGGACTGCCCATCGCCTCGCCCAACCCAGACAACAAGCTGGTGCCGCTCGACCTGTTCCCCTCGTCCACCGTACAGAACATCACCGTCAGCAAAGTGTATGACGCAGCCGCCTTTGCCGACTACAGCGGTGCGCACATCAACATCAGCACCAAAGAAAACATACCGGAAGATTTCTTCCAACTGAGCCTCAACACGGGCGGGAAGTTCAACACCTTAGGCAAAGACCGCTATCAGATGGACCGCAGCGGTTCGCTCTTGAAGACACCCAGCGTAGACGCGGCCGCCCTCGACATGCCCTTGATGGAGTTTGACAAATACGTGAAGACCCACAATATCTTCGATACCTCCTTTGCCGCCAGCAAGAAGAGCTCGTTGCCCGAACTGGGTGGAAACCTCGGTTTCGGCAAGAACTTCGGTATAAGCAACCAGACACTCAGCCTGCTTGCCTCCTTCAGCGCCAGCAACGGCTACCAAAACATGGAAGATGCCTTCTACAAGACACTCGAAGCCACTGGCACCGTGCAGGACGACTTCTCCTACGACAGCTTTGCGCAGGAACTGAAGCTCGCCGCCCTCGGCTACCTGGGCTACACCTTGCGCCGGAGCGACCGCATAGGCTACACTTTCTTCTACGCCCGCAATGCCATCGACACCTACCAACGCCGCGAAGGTACTGATGCCGAAGGACACGAGCTGACCGGCAGCAACAACATCATGCACATATACACCCTGCAAAACCATCAACTGAACGGAATCCATAACTTCGGCGAGGGCGACAGGTGGCAACTGACCTGGGGAGCTCGTACAGCAAGACCGGCAGCGAAGAGCCCGACCGACGGCAAGTGATGTACGTCAAAGACAACGACGCAGTCTCAGGCTCTTCAAACTGAACCGCCAAGAGACTATGCGCTACTTCGGCAGCCTGGACGAAGAAGAGTGGAATGCCAACTCGCCATGCGCTGGAAGTGGAACGACACCAGCCACCTCAAGCTCGGCTTCAACTACAAGGACAAGAACCGCGACTACAACGCTACCCGCTTCTACTACAACCTGAACAAACTGAACCCCGTCATCACCGACATCTACAACACCGACGGCTTCCTCAACCAGCAGAACATTGCCGACGGACAAATCGTGGTACAGCGTGTGATGCAGCCCAAAGACAGCTACCGCGCCGGAAACGAAATCTACTCCGCCTACCTGCTGACCGACTTCTATCCCACCGAAGCCCTCTTGGTGAACCTCGGCCTGCGCTACGAAATGAGCAAGCAATGGGTGCGCTACGCCAGCGACGGCGGCGACTGGTACTCCCGTCGGCGCAATTTAGACAAGAACGACCTCTTCCCCGCCCTGAACCTGAAATATGCGGTGAACCCCACCAACAGCATCCGCTTCTCTGCCTCGCGCACCGTCACCCGTCCCTCGTTCATCGAGATGGCCCCCTTCCTCTATCAAGAGTCCTACGGTTCGGCACAAATCCGCGGTAACGAAGAGTTGCAGAACGGTTACAACTACAACTTCGACCTACGTTACGAACGCTTCGGCAAGGACGGCGACATGCTCTCCGTGACCGGCTACTTCAAATACCTCGACAGCCCCATCGAACGCATCCAAGACCTGCAAGGCGGCGCCACGCTGCACAGCTTCAAGAATGCCGACAACGGCATGGCTGCCGGCGTGGAGCTGGAGATGCGCAAACGGCTCGTCAAAGACCTGCGCCTAGGCGCCAACATCAGTTACATGTACACCAACGTGAAGCTGCCCCAAGGCGGTGCCTACACCAACAAGGAACGTTCGCTGCAAGGCGCATCGCCCATCCTTGCCAATGCCGACCTCACCTACTCGCCACGCTTCGGCGAAGACAGGCAGCTCAACCTCGCCCTGCTCTACAACCTGCAAGCAGCCGCATCCATGCGGTAGGCGTGTCGGGTCTGGGCGATGTCAGGCAACAGACGCTGCACACGTTGAACTTCAGCGCCGGATATAGCCTGAACAAGCACTTCAACCTGAAGCTGCAAGTGAACGACCTGCTGAACCGCGATGTCATCTTCAAGCAAGATGTGCCCACCACGGGGCAGGAAATGGAAGTGGAACGCTACCACAAGGGAACGAACTTTGAGGTGGGAATAAGCTACAACCTATAAACGCCCCCGCCCTCCCCTGAAGAACGGAGAACACTCTTTGACAAACAAGCAGATTTAAGAGAATCAATCTGAATGACAGACAGATAAATTGGATATAACAACTAAAACAATTGAATTATGAAAACAATGAAATGGAAATTCTACTCTCTGCCTTTGTAGCCGGAATGTCTATCCTCACCGCTTGCAGCAGCGACGACAACAACGACAATGACGGTAACGGCGGCAACGGAAACGGCAATGAAATCGAAAACGGTACGATATTGAAAGGTACCATCACCTCCGACGTGACCCTGGCTGCCGGAAACACCTACAAGCTGAGCGGCGAATACATCGTAGAAGAAGGTGCCACGCTCCACATAGAGGAAGGCGTGAAGATTATCGCCGTCTACGATGACATCGCAGACTACATCCTCGTGAAGCAGGGCGGTAAAATCAACGCCGTAGGCACGCCGGACAAACCCATCGTAATGACCAGCGAAAAAGAAGAGCCGGGCGCATGGGGAGGCATCCACATCTGCGGACGCGCCCACACCAATGCCGAAGGCGGCAAGGGAAGTTCTGAAATAGGCGGTGCCGTTTACGGCGCAACGATGATGCCGACAACTCGGGCACGCTGCAATACATTCGTCTGGAATACACCGGCTTTGCCTTCGATGAAGAGCACGAAGCCAACGGTATCTCTTTCTACGGCGTAGGCAACGGTACCATCGTGGACCACTGCCAAGCCTACAAAGGTTCCGATGACGGCTTTGAGTTCTTCGGCGGCTCGGTAAACGTGAGCAACCTCGTAGCCGTAAGCTGTAGCGACGACTCCTTCGACTGGACCGAAGGCTGGAACGGCAAAGGCACCAACCTCGTGGCTTACCAAGAAGCCGAATCCACACTGGGCTACGACTGCGACTGCCTGATGGAGTGCGACAACAACGGCAGCAACAACGCCGCCACTCCCGTTGCCCACCCCGTATTGAAGAACCTCATCCTCGTCGGCAACGGCGGCAGCAAGCAAGGCATCCGTCTGCGTGCCGGCACGGAAGTGGAAATAGACAACGCCAAGGTCTGCGGCAAAGGCCAACCCCTGACCGTGGAAACCGCCCTTACCGAAAACGCCCTGAAGAACGGCACTTCCAAGCTGACCAACATCACCCTCACCTCCGAGCTGAGCTGCAAAGAAGGCATCTACACCCATGCCGACTTTATCGCCGTGACAAGCAACAAGGTGGACGCCAACCTGAGCTATAGTTCTTTCGAGGACATCAAGAAAGAATGCAGCTGGATGAACGGAAACTGGGTGAAGTAAAAAAAAGAAGCACTCACAAGACTATAAAGAAACACACAACTTCTTCAACAGCGTACCCCTCGAATGCCTTCCGGCTTCAAGGGGTACGCGCTGTTTCAAGAAAGAAACTAAAAGTACCGTTTACTTCTTCTTCAGCTCCTTCTTCAATTCCTGAACCTGAAAGCTGAACAAGTCCAGATGACGGCAAACGCGCTGCATGAAACTGCCTGCCGCCCTGAAGCAGATACGCGAAATGCGCACTTTATCTGCCGTACAGTCCTCTATCCGTTCCACCGGTTCGCTGGTGATGGAGGGAAAAAAGTTTCCAAGTCCCTTGATGTTCACCGTGCGTCCACTGGCCAGATAGTCCGCTATAATATCCGGCAGTTGCACCAGCACGGACTGGGCATCGCCCACCTGCAGGGAGCTGACAAAAGCCAGCCTCTTGGCCAGTTCGTCATTGCTCACCGGTTCCGGCTGAAGCACTTTTGACGCCGCGTAGTAGCGCACCACTTCCTTGTCTCCACTCTTGTCCACCTTCTTGCGGACCACATAATTCATTGACATACCAATCTTTCTTTATAATTAGGTTCGTAAAAAACGAAAGATATTCCCGCCCGACGCGAGGCACACCTACAACTTGCATACACAAAGCCTATACCTTACGGTAAAGACTCCGTGACCGAATACCTTTCACTATATGACTGAATACCTAAAACACCCGGATGTATTGCCCCAAAACATGGGGATGTTTTCACCCAAAACACCCGGATGTAATACCCCAAAACATGGGGATGTTTTGGGAGAAAAGATGGGGATGTTCTGACCTTTCAGTATAGGGTTCAAAGGTAATGACTCCCTATGAGAAATACAATAGATATAGGCCTTTTTGATGGTCGGAATCAAGCTCCTTTTTCTTCGGAAGCAGCAGGCAGTACCCGCTGGAAATCTCTGCCGGACGGAGACTGGAATACCTGCAAATCGAATTCGGGGATGATTGCCAGCACATGGTCGAACACATCCGCCTGCACCCCTTCATAGGGCACCCAATCCTTCAGCGCACAGAAGAAATAAAGTTCTATCGGGATACCGCGGTCGGTAGGCTGGAGTTGGCGCACCATGCAGGTCAGTTCCTGATTTACGTCGGGAAGACTTTTCAAATAAGCCGTCAGATACGCCCGGAACACCCCCAGATTGGTCTGGCGGCGTCCGTTGACGAGGATGGAGTTATCGATGCCGTTTTCCACATTGTACTTTTCAATCACTTCCTCCGTCTGCTCCACATAATCTTTCAGTAGCTGTATCTTGCGATATTTTGCCAGCATCTCCGGGGTGCAGAAACGGACGCTGGTCATGTCGATATTGATACTGCGCTTCACTCGCCGCCCACCGCTCTCGCGCATGCCGCGCCAGTTCTGGAAGGAGTCGCTGACAAGCAGGTAAGGAGGATGGTGGTAATGGTATTGTCCCAGTTGCGCACTTTTACGGTGTTCAACGTTACCTCTATCACCGTACCGTTGGCACCGTACTTGGGCATCTCAATCCAGTCGCCCACCTTCAGCATGTCGTTGGCCGAAAGCTGCACACCGGAGACAAAGCCCATAATGGAATCCTTGAATACCAGCATCAGGATGGCTGCCGAAGCACCCAATCCGGCAAGCAGCGAAAGCGGGTCGCGGCCTATCAGTCGCCCACGACCACAATGCCGCCCACCAGCCATAGGATGACTTGCATGGTTTGCAACATCCCCTTTAAAGGGCGGTCACGAAATTGCTCCTTCTCACTGTATACACTGTAAACAGCCTTCAAGAACGAGTTAACGAAACTCAGGAAAGTAATGATGATGTAAATAAGGCAGATACGCCGGATGAAATCCATTGCCGATGAACCGACTTCGACAAATGCCAATGGAACAAACAGATAGATGATAACGGGAGCCACCATGCGGCTGAGGTGCACCATCACTTTACGGTCGAATACGATGTCGTCCCACGTAGCCTTGGTCTTCTTCACCAGTTGTGCCACTACCTTCAGCAGGATTTTCCGGCATAGGGCATCCGCCAGGAAAGCAACGGCAAGTATCAGTGCGAAGGCAATGAATTGGTCGAGCATATCAGCCCGGGAAGGGATATGCCCCACCCGATTAAAAGGTCGTCTATCTTCTTCAATATCTCCATAATCGTATGTTTATCATAACGGCAATCTTATCTACGCGACTGTTCCTCCCGCTCGAGGAACTCCATAATGTCTTCTTTCAACCACTGATAAAGATAAAGGTTCTTGTAGCCGCTGTTTTTTTTCAGCATCACGGATACATTGACTTGACTGTTCTCATACCCCGTCAGTTCGTTGCGGAACTGTTCGTTATGCTCTGCCAGGCGCTTTATCTCCTGCTCGCGTTCACGACGCAGCACCGTACATACCGGGATAAGGATTTTCAGCACTACACAATCCATGATATGGTGTCCTTGGATATAAAGATAGGTATTATCCGGAGTCAGTCCCAAACGTTCCAACTCCGTGCCCAGCTGCTCCACCCGGTCGATGTAGCGGGGGAAACGGGCTTGCAGTTCGGACAGCTTTGCCGACACCGTCTTTTGCATCTCGTCCAGACTACGGTAAGGATGACGCAGGTTTATCTCTTGCAAACGCACGCAGGCGTTGAAGTCGTACATCGGGAAAGTGTGTGTGTCGTGCTGGCGGTAGAACCAGACATTCCACAGAAACAGCGGATAGGCAATCTGAGAATAACGCTTCAGAAAAGCGGGGAAGTCCAGGATATGCCGGTCGTTCAGCGTGGCCTGCACACAGACTTCATGCAGACTGTCGGCAAAGCAGTGGAAGTTCTCGATGGCATAGCCATAAGTCTGGAAGATATAGGGATTCTTGTTTATCTTATGCGACACCTTGGTGGCACCTTGCAGCAGGAAGTCGTAGTCGCTGTCTACACAAGCTATCAGGCTGCGGCCCAGCTCCGATGTGTTCAACGTATTCATCAGCACCATCTTCTTGCCCTTTGCCAGAGAGGTGGCCGAGGGAAGCATCACTTGAAAATAACGTTCCTCATTCTCGAACTCAGACAACAGCGTCCGCCAGAAAGCGATGTCGTCATAGCTTTCCACATACGCCACTATGCGCCTGCGTGCTCTCTTGGGGGACAACTTGCGGGCGGCATCCAGATAGGCGGAAGTAAGGTTATGTCTTAGGGAAGTGGACACTTGGGTAGGGATTAAGGATTAGGGATTAGGGATGAGATTTCGCTGACTTCGGTGACGGCATCCAGCCAGCCTTCCATGATGACTGCAGGCGAATGGGTGGTGAGGATAAGCTGCACATTGGGATTCAAGTTGCGTATCATGCCGATGAGCTTCTGCTGCCATTCGATGTGCAGGGAGGCTTCCGGCTCGTCCATGAAGAGTACGCAGTGGTCATCGTCACGCACCAGCACGGTCAGCAGGATGACCAGCATCTGCTTCTCGCCCGAAGACAGTTTGTAGGGCAGCAGGCGTTCACCGTTCTGATAGAAAACGATGTCGTTGCTTTTGCGGTCTATCGTCTTATGGGTATAGCTGAAAAGCTCGTCAATCATATCCTGGAACTTCCGCTTGGGGAGGGAAAGGGAGGGAGCCAGGCTACGCTGCTCTTCATCACCGCTGAGCAGTTCTATCATCTTGTTGCCGATGTTCACCTGATAGTCCAGATAACGGCGCTGGAGCAGATAGAGCTGCCAGTCCAGTTCCGACTTCACGTTGGCATCGGCCATGCGTGCCGTAAAGTCGCCCATGATAAGGGGACGGTCGTAGCTGCGGATTACATCATAGGGGATAAAGGTGGCTGCAGAATTGTCGAAGTAGACGTGTACGCCGTTCTTCTCGTCACTCTTCACTTCACCCGATGTCTGTTCCAGATAGTTGACCGAACGGTTCAGGATAGTGGTTTTCCCCACTCCGTTGATGCCGGAAAGTATATTGACGTCAGGACGCAGGTCCCAGGCAATATCGTACCGATGCCACAATCCGTGTATTTCGATACGCTTGATGTAATTGGCTTGTACTTCCATGGTTTCTTGCTTTAATTAGAAGCAAATATACACGATAATCTCTTATTTCTACGCCCATGAACCAGAAAAATCATATAATGAAAGATTTTCTCTTTTCAGAAAATAGTTGTTCTTTTGCACCCGCAAAGAACAAAAGAGTATGAACAAGAACATTCAAGGGCATCTGTTCGCCCTTACCGCAAATATCTTATGGGGCTTGATGGCACCTATAGGCAAGTCAGCTTTGGTAGAGTTTTCCGCGTTGTCAGTAACCACATTCCGCATGGTAGGCGCAGCGCCTGCTTCTGGCTCCTCTCCTTATTCTGCAAACGCGAACAGGTGGACCACCGGGACATGCTGAAGATATTCTTCGCCGCACTCTTCGCACTGGTATTCAATCAGGGTGTCTATATCTTCGGACTCTCCATGACTTCGCCCATAGACGCCTCCATCGTTACAACCACGCTGCCTATCGTCACCATGATAGTGGCTGCAATCTATCTGAAAGAACCGGTCACCAACAAGAAAGTGCTGGGCATCTTTGTAGGGGCTATGGGAGCATTTATACTCATCATGAGCAGCCAGACCACCGGTGCCGGCAATGGCAGCCTCATCGGAGACCTTCTCTGCCTGCTCGCCCAAATCAGCTTCTCCATTTATCTGACCGTATTCAAGGGGTTGTCGCAAAAATACTCTCCCATCACCCTGAACAAATGGATGTTTTGTCTATGCCTCCATGTGCTACATCCCGTTCTCTTACCACGACGTGGCTGCCATACAGTGGAGCGAAATATCTACAGCCGCCCTGCTGCAAGCGGGATATGTGGTTGTGGGAGGAAGCTTCCTTGCCTATATCTTCATAATGAGTGCGCAGAGGCTGTTGCGCCCCACTGTGGTGAGCATGTACAACTACATGCAGCCCATCGTGGCCTCAACCGTTGCCATCATCTTAGGATTGGGAGTGTTCAATTTGGAAAAGGGAATAGCCATAGCCTTGGTATTCCTGGGAGTGTACATCGTGACACAAAGCAAGTCACGCAAGGATTTCGAGAAAGAAGGGAAAGCCGTATAAAACAGCCGTTCCACCGTCACAGTACTCCGGCACGTACCGGCTCAGAGACTCGGGAGTCATTAACAGATAAGATGCTATGTGGTTGACTGAGGCACGCCGGGCTATCTCCGGATAATCCCTGACGAAGCGCGCATACCGCTCGCGTGAGGTTTCGAAACGCCAAGAGTCTGCTTTATATTGGGAAAGCATTAAAGACCCCTCCAATAAATGGCGAAGCAGACGGGCTATATGCAGATAACGCTCAGAGAGTTCGACCAGCCTGCATACGAAATGCTCCAGATGACGCCTTCCTCCAGGGATTCCAGCTGAAGGCAATTACGCCGTCCGGTGAAAAGGCTGACGATACACATAGCGCCGTCACCGTCGCAGGCAAAGTTCTCTGTAATGTCCCGGCCTTCTTTGAAATAGAACTGGCGAAGCAGTCCTTTCTCTACAAAAACAATATCCCTGGCTATATCTTTCTCACTAATCAACAGTTCTCCTTTGTGCACCTCACGGCGTACAAACAAACCGGCAATGAGCTCCAGCTCCTCAGAAGGGAGTTCATGAAGGCGGCGGGTAAACCGCCGCGCCACTTCCATGTTGTTTTCCTTAGTCATCGATATAGGAAAAGGGATATGCCCTTATTTCTTCAGTTCTGCAAAATAGGTGTCCAGCAAGTTCTTGGCAGCCACAAAAGAAGTCAAGTTACCTTGCAGCACTTGGTTTTCCTTACCAGTCAGCATCGCTTCAATCTGCGAATTGTGGTAAAAGCTGTCGCGCAGCTGTTCGTTAATGGTCTCGTACATCCAGTATTTGCTTTGCTCATTGCGGCGGTATTCAAAATAGCCGTTATCTTTCACAAAGTCAATGTATTTGTAGACCATATCCCACACTTCTTTTACACCAAGATTATAGAAACCGGAATAAGTCAGCACTTGGGGTGTCCAACCGCTCTCCGGAGCCGGGAAGAGGTGCAGCGCATTACGGAACTGCGTTGCTGCCAGTCTGGCCCGCTCCAGATTGTCGCCATCAGCCTTATTAATGACAATGCCATCGGCCATTTCCATGATGCCGCGTTTGATGCCTTGCAACTCATCGCCCGTACCCGCCAGCTGTATCAGCAGGAAGAAGTCTACCATAGAATGTACGGCAGTCTCACTCTGCCCCACCCCTACCGTCTCTACAAATATCTTGTCGAAACCGGCAGCCTCACAAAGCACAATCGTTTCACGCGTCTTGCGTGCCACGCCACCCAGCGAACCGGCAGAGGGACTGGGACGTATAAAGGACTTGATGAACGGAGAGCTTCTCCATACGCGTCTTATCACCGAGAATACTGCCTTTGCTGCGTTCGCTGCTCGGGTCAATGGCAAGAACGGCCAACTTGCCGCCGTGTTCCTCCAGTACATGCAAGCCAAATACATCAATAGAGGTACTTTTACCGGCACCGGGCACACCACTGATACCCACACGAACGGAGTTGCCCGAATAGGGCAAACACTTCTCTATCACCTCCTGCGCCACAGCCTGGTGCTCCGGTTTCACACTTTCCACCAGTGTTACAGCCTGGCTGAGTACCGTAACATCACCTTTCACTATACCCTCCACATAGTCTGATACGGAAAGCTCGCGTTTCTTCCGCCTGGGACGGTTCTTCAAGTAAGGATTGACCGATGAAGGTTGCTCAATGCCTGCATTGACAACCAAGCCTTTATATGCTTCATTATTTTCGGGATGTTCCATGGCTATTTGTGAGTTATAAGTTATGAGTTATGAGTTATGAAGGACTTTACGACTTCTTATTGTTTTGCTTTAATGTTGATTTCAACTTTCGGCTGCATCGGGTCATTGGTAATCATCAGCAGACGCAGATGACGGCGCTTCTTGCCTATATTCTTCTTCACTACCGTTACCCGCAGGCGAGTGCTTTCACCGGGTTGCAATACACTCTTCTTGAGGTTAACTCCCACTGCCGGGTGGAATACCTGGAGCTTGTTTATCTGTAAAGGAGAACGCCCGGTATTGGTAATGGTAATATCCTGACGTGCTTTTGACTTCTTTGCCAATATCGCACTCATATCAACTTCTTTGGTAGAAAGGCTGATGGCAGGAGCATTTGCCTTCTCCACTTCCGTCATTCCGGAGAAATCCGGTAAAAGAATGGCAGAAACGGGAATCTCGTTTTCATCGCCCACCTTGTCACCGGAGAAGCGAGAAAGATAGACCGACGCTTGAGTCAGTCCGAGGTCAGTCTGTCTTTCCGAATTCAATGTAAGTGTAATCACTCCTTTTTCTCCCTTTTGCAGCACGTTAGGTTCTACTTTTGTCTGCAAATAAGGGGCAGATGCATCAGTACCGGTTCATAAGGACGGTCGGAAAGATTGACCACGCCGATATGAATCACCGGCTGCTCACCATGCTGAATATCGGGGAAGTCGAGGCTGTTCTTGTCAATACGTATCTGACCGATAAGATAGGGATGCGTCTTGGTAAAGTCCTTGATTTCCTGTACTACTTCACCATTGAACTTCAAATAGACCAGATTGGGTTGCGCATTGCTGTAAATAGCCACGGATTTCTGGAAATGTCCCAATGCCTTGGCGTCAAAAGTCACATTTACTGTTCCTTTTGCCCCCGGAGCAATAGGCGTTTTTGTCCACTGGGCCACGGAGCAGGCGCAATCCGGCTCTACTTCTGTAAGCACTAAAGGCTGGTCACCCGTATTGGTGATGGTATATTGCACAGTCACGGGATGCTTCCATTCTATCTGGCCGAAACTGTACATCTCTGTATTCGAGGTAAAACGAGCTTGCGCTACAGCAGTCAATACCACACTTGCAAGCACATATAAAGTTATCAATATCCGCTTCATCTATTTTTCTTAATATCAAGATTTCCTAATTCTGCCACTCTCATTCAATATTAGTCGGACAAAAATAGGTGTTTTGTTCGAGAATGAAAAGTTTTGTTCCAGGATATTCTCAAAGGGCTATAAATTAATCGGTTTCGTTGCCGAGTGCTTTAAAAGAACGGGATTAAAAAACATAAAAAAAGAACGAACTTAAAGAACCGCCTTATGAATGCACAGTTTTTCATCAACGAGATCGGATGCAATTCAACCTTAGAAAACCCAAGTCCGAAAAGCCGACGAACGTTTATTTTGTAGCACGCGTCAGGAACAAGCAGATAAAAACTTTCTACTGGAGTAAGGTATATCCGGACCAGTGGAACGTCAAGAAACAGGAGGCGTATATCAGTTGCCGGTTGACTGAGCTGGACAACGAGAACAATACCATCGTCAATGAAAAGATTGGCAAACTGAAACTTTATTTTTCGGAATACAAGCAGTACCTTTGCGACCACCCTGAAGAGATAGAACGCAGGGCCATCATTCTACTTAAACAATATATCTATAAGGATACTATGAAGAAAAAAACGGAGAAACCAGCTACCTTCATCATGAAACAGATCGTAGAGGAGAAGGATATCGTGGATAGTTCAAAAAAACAGTACCGATTCAACATCGACAAGTTCAAAAGGTTTCTGGATGAGAACTCCATACCTGATACTTGGGAAAGTATGAACCTGGAAACATTCACCAAGTACCAGCAATTCTTACTTAAAGATAATAAAGAAGGCAAGAAAGCTTCCACTGTGAAGAATATCATAAAAGGTACATTCTTTTCTGTGCTCAGAAAAGCTTCCAAACGTCTTGACATCCCTTTCAAGTGGGAAGAGAGTAATCTTGAAAGCTTTGACCTTGTGAAAGACAAATCCAACAAGGAACTGGCGCGTAATAAAGAGGTAGCACTGACAGAAGAGCAGATTAAACAACTCTATGAGTACCAACCGAGCGGCACCGAGAAGCAAGTCGAAAAGAATACAGAGATAAGAGACTTGTTCGTGCTTCAATGCCTCGTGGGGCAACGCGTCAGTGATATGCATAAGTTTTTCAACGGTGATAACGAAAGGGATGAGGAGAACGGTACAATATCTATCGTCCAGCAGAAGACCGGAGCCAGGGCTATCATTCCTCTAGTTCCGATGGCAGAAGAAATTATAAATAAATATACCGGTACGGAAGTCAAATATTATAAGGAAAAACGAAGAGGATTAAATGATGAGTTAAGAGTCATAGCCCAGGAAGCAGGTCTTAACGAACCTATAACCTATGAGGAGGATGGCGTCAAATATACCAAACCCCTCTATGAACTGCTTCACACCCATTCTGCAAGACATACTTTTTCTACCATAATGTGCCGTAGGGGGGTGCCGAGAGAGGATATAATTATTGCGACGGGGCATGAGAATACCCAGATGCTGGATAAGATATACGCCCACCTAACCTCCAAAGACAAGTCCAGGAAGGTGACGAATGCTTTCAAAAAGAAGCTAGGTGACGGCATTTTCGATATGGGAGTCCAGCCAGAACCGGATGAAAATGAACAGAAGTCAGTTCCGACCGCTCCAGTCAAGCCCAAGCAGAAGCAGACGTATTCAACCACGTCTTTGCCGGTGACCTGCTGCTGAAACTCTCCAGGCTGAAGAATAAAGGTATAGACATCACAAAACTAGCTGACACTGAGGAAGCCGTGAAAATACTCAAGGACGTCGGCAGGATAGATGAGATAGACAAGGATAAATACAAGGACAATACACGATTGCGTGACAAGGTAGCCAGGATTGCCTCTGTCGTATGGTTCATCGCATTCAAACGGAATGACGCGGTACTGATACAGATGTTCCAGAACAATATCACGGAGCTGGGCCTGAGGAACATCTTTCTCAACGAGGAGATTATGAGGGAGGCCAGGCTCGAATCCCTGATGAACGGCGATGAAAAGGTCCTGAAATTCGTGGAGGTGCTGAATATCAGAAGCATGGAAGAGCTGGAGGAGTATAAGAAGTGGAA
>ENA-OQCP01000324-OQCP01000324.1-human-gut-metagenome-genome-assembly--contig:-NODE-324-length-21561-cov-3.068396_pt1 | contig 21561 bp, 20 predicted proteins | sample MGYA00242760_ERZ504583 | MGnify/ENA primary metagenome ERZ504583 (study PRJEB26092, sample SAMD00036308) | human gut metagenome | host: Homo sapiens | study: EMG produced TPA metagenomics assembly of...
GGCAGTTCGACTCCACTGGCGGTACAGTGAGTAAGTATCATACACGTACTTACGATTACAGCCTGCAACAACTTGTTTCTTATGCCCGTTCGTTTGGCGACAATAACTTCGATATTCTTTTAGGTCACGAATATTATGATTATCGCTACTATGAACTTGGGGCCAGCAAGTCGCAGATGTTCTCTCAAGGCAATAAGGAATTGATGGTGCCATTATCGACGGACAAGGTGCTTCTTCCTATAAAGAGCGTCGTAACAATGAAGGTTTCTTCGGCCGTTTGCAATACAATTATGACGAACGCATCTTCGGCTCGGCTTCTTTGCGTCGTGATGCTTCCAGCCGTTTCCATCCGGACCATCGCTGGGGTACATTCTGGTCGGTAGGCGGTGCGTGGCTTATCAACAAAGAAAGCTGGTTTGATGCTTCATGGGTGCAGGAACTGAAGCTGAAGGCTTCTATTGGTTCACAAGGTAATGACAATATCGGTGACTTCCTCTATACGGATAGATTTAACATTATCAACTCTAACAACAGCCTTGGTACTTCATTTAAATCTAAGGGCACTAAAGACATCACTTGGGAAACCAACACTAACTTCAATATCGGTGCAGAGTTCCAGTTGTGGAACCGTGTAACCGGTAGCATCGAGTACTACAGACGTAAGACTTCGGATATGTTGTTCTCATTTACCGTGGCTCCATCATTGGGTTATGCTTCCTATATGGACAACGTTGGTAACATGGTCAATAGTGGTGTGGAAATGGACTTCAATGTGAATATCTTCGATACACGTAACTTTACGTGGGATGTGAATGTGAACATTTCAACCTTGAAGAACCGTATTACGATGCTTGATCCTGATAAGTTGATTACTACTGAGTATACAGCTGATGGAAAAGGATATAAGGGCTATTCTAACGGAAGCTTCTTCATTGGTGAGGATTTGTCTATGTTTACATGGCGCTTGAAGGAGTATGCCGGAGTGAATGAAAAGGGTGAGTCTTTGTTCTATAAGAATGTCAAGGACGAGGCCGGCAATATCACCGGACGTGAAACGACTACGAATCATGCTCAGGCTGACTATTACATCACAGAGGAAAGCTCAATACCTAAGGTGTATGGTGGTTTCGGTACCAAACTGAAAGTATATGGCGTGGACTTCGGCATAAACTTCACTTACCAGATTGGTGGTAAGCAATATGATGGTACGTATGCTTACTTTATGTCGTCACCTTATGGTACGGCTGGTTACAACTACCATAAGGATTTGCTGAACTCATGGACTCCTGAGAACACAAATACTAATATCCCTCGTTTCCAGATGAACGACCAATATTCAGGGGCAATGTCTACGCGCTTCTTGACAAATGCAAGCTTCTTGAATATCCAGAATATTAATGTGGGCTACACGTTACCTTCCAAGTGGACAAGAAGTTGGCCATCAACTCATTGCGCGTGTATATGTCGGCAGAAAATGTTTTCTATTGGTCTAAACGTAAAGGGTTCGACCCACGTCAGTCATACGACGAGACAACCAATGCTACTTTCTATTCACCGATGCGTACCATCTCCGGTGGTGTGTCATTTGAGTTCTAAACCTAATATATAGATTACAATGATTATGAAGAAGAATATATTCAAACTATTTTCGGTTATGGTCGTATCGGCCACGGTATTGACCGGCTGTATAGAAGAGGTTTTTCCCGAAGATTCTACAGCGACCTCCGATCAGATTGGTGCATCGGCAACAGCGATTGAGGCTTCGCTTAATGGCTTGCCATCGCAAATGGTACAAGGCTATCTAGTGTACGGTAAGCAAACACATGAGACCGACCTTGCTTATCCCTCATTGATGTTGGCCCAGACAGAACTGCTGGGTGATGTCGTGGCTACGGATTACGGATATGACTGGTGGTGGCGCTTCAATGCCAATAATGGTATGAACGACACCGGCTATTATTCATATTTGCCTTACTTCACCCTATATAAGTTCGTTAAATCGGCCAATGACGTGATTGCGGCCGTTGATGTGACTGATCCCACAATTACCGATGAAATGCGTGGGCTTGGAAGTATAGCCCATGCTTTCCGTGCATTGGACTATTATACGCTGATGGTACTTTCGAACCGGTAGAAAACATCTATACCGATTGTAGCAAGGTACTGGGCTGACGGTGCCCATCGTGACTGAGGCAACAACTAACGACATTGCGAAGAGCAATCCGCGTGCAACCCACGAAGAATTGGTGAATTTCATTCTTGCCGACCTTGACAAGGCAGAGATAGGTCTGGAGTCTTATACACCTGTCAGTAAGAACTTCCCTGACTTGGCGGTCGTATATGGTCTGAAGGCCAAAGTATATATGTGGATGGTCAGTTTGCTAAAGCTGCCGAGTATGCCCGCAAGGCTATTGATAAGTCGGGAGCAACACCTATGAGCGAATCACAGTGGCATAATCCCACTACCGGTTTCAATACGGCTACTTCTGCATGGATGTGGTACCTTCACCCCACGGCTTCCAATATGGGTAATCTTGCTAATTTCATTGGTCACATTTCCAATGAAGCGGATTGGGGATATGCTTCTTTGTCTAAGCTCCAGATGGCACGTTCACTTTATGACGCGATTCCTGCTACCGATTTCCGCAAATATTCTTACCTTGACCCGGACAGAAGTACTTACGCTTACCAGTCAGTGAGAGGCAATGCATGGCTGGATGAACAACCGGATTATATGTCATTGAAGTTCCGCCCCGTGGGTGGTGACTATAACACTTATTCTGTGGGTGCGGCTGCAGATATTCCCGTGATGCGTGTGGAAGAGATGTATCTCATAGAGGCTGAAGCAGTAGGTGCCAGCCAGAATGTGGCAGCAGGCGTACAGTTGTTGAATAACTTTATGAAGCAGTACCGCCAGAGCAATTACAATTTCAGTACGGGTGATTTGCGTAATTTCCAACTTGAGGTGTTGAAACAGATGCGTATCGAGTTCTGGGGTGAGGGAATCGCATTCCCCACGGCTAAACGTCTGAAACCGGATGTCATTCAGAATTATGAGGGTACCAACTTTATAGAAGATATCTTCAAGATAAACTGTAAAGGTGTGAAGCCCAACTGGACATTGATGATTCCTAAGACCGAGGTCGATTCAAATACTGCCCTTCAGGGAATGAACAATCCGGACCCGTCCGGTGCTATTGCTAAACGTCCTACTCCGATAGGGGAGTTTGCACCGGGTAACAATTAACCAATGAACTAACTTTTAATAGAATTTGTATATGAATAAGATATTCAATAAATTGTTTTTGGGCTTGGCCGTATGCGGTTTGGCTATGACGGCTTGTTCAGACGGTGTGGAGTGGGAGCCTTCTCCGGTTCCTACCGAGGGTGTACAAGCTTATATTTATACTGATAACACTGATTTGACTTATTATCCGAATGATGAACAGGTTTTTGTGGTCAAAATCGGTCGTCAGAAAACAGATGCGGCTGCATCTATTCGCTTGACTACAGATGCGGAGAACGTAACAGTACCGACAACGATTGATTTTGCTGCCGGTGAAGCACTCAAAGAAGTAAAGATTGCGTTTGACATAGCTGTGGGTACTACTGCATCTTATACTATTGCCATTCCTGAAGAAGATTCCTACGTTTATGGTTCACCTAAGGTGACGGTCAATATAAAGCGTGACTATACTTGGCTCAATATAGGTACAGGCTACTATGCATCTCAATTATTTGGCGAGGGTTGGGATCAACCTGTGCTGAAGGCTAAAGAGGCTAACATCTATAAGCTGGAAGATTGCATTACGAAAGGATATCCCATCATGTTTACGCTAAGCGATGACAATCAAGACTGATAGGTTGGGATCCTCAACCTACTGGTTATGACAAGACGGATTATGGTATGCTATACTTTGCAGCAGCAGGTATGGAGCGTAAAGGAAACGTGTTGTCTTTCCCGATGCAGGCTTAGTAGTACTTGACGGTGGTAAATGGGGAGTACTGTATCAGGGATTCACGGAAACGCTGGAGATGCCGGAAGGGTTTTGATTATCCTGGCAATTAGATAATATGTAATTTGAAATGGCATGTAAGATGAAGTTCGACTTCATTTTACATGCCATTTTTCTATTGTGTCTGTTTTTATTTTATTCCGCTTTTTAAGGCGCTTCCGCCAAAATTATTTATATTTGCTGCCCGAACCAACAATACGTATATATAATAAGGTATAGAAACTATGAAAGAATTTGTAATTTCCGAAGTGCAGGCAGAAACAGCGGTATTGGTAGGTCTCATCACTAAAACGCAGGATGAGCGAAAGACGAACGAATACCTGGACGAGCTGGCATTCTTGGCTGAGACAGCGGGGCGGAAGTAGTGAAGCGGTTTACCCAAAAGCTGGATGCAGCGCATTCCGTGACTTATGTCGGCAAGGGCAAGCTGGAAGAAATTAAAGAGTATATCCGGAATGAAGAAGAAGCCGAACGCGAAATCGGCATGGTGATTTTTGATGATGAACTCTCCGCCAAGCAGATACGCAATATAGAAGCTGAACTCAAAATCAAGATACTGGACCGTACGTCCCTGATTCTCGATATCTTTGCCATGCGTGCCCAGACTGCCAATGCAAAAACGCAGGTGGAGCTGGCGCAGTATAAGTACATGCTCCCCCGTCTGCAACGTTTGTGGACCCACTTGGAACGCCAGGGTGGTGGCTCCGGTGCCGGTGGAGGTAAAGGTTCCGTGGGACTTCGCGGTCCGGGTGAAACGCAGCTGGAAATGGACCGCCGTATCATCTTGAACCGTATGTCATTGTTGAAGGAGCGCTTGGCTGAGATTGACAAGCAGAAGTCTACCCAGCGGAAGAACCGCGGACGCTTGATTCGTGTGGCATTGGTGGGATATACCAATGTAGGAAAATCCACATTGATGACTTTGCTTTCGAAAAGTGAAGTCTTTGCCGAGAATAAGCTGTTTGCCACGTTGGATACTACGGTGCGTAAGGTGATTATTGAGAACCTGCCGTTCCTGCTATCCGATACGGTGGGCTTTATCCGTAAATTGCCGACGGATTTGGTAGACTCCTTCAAGTCTACTCTGGATGAGGTACGCGAGGCGGACTTGCTGTTGCATATCGTAGACATCTCTCATCCGGATTTTGAAGAACAGATAGAAGTTGTGAACAAGACGTTGGCAGATATCGGTGCCGCCGGTAAGCCCATGATTCTTGTATTCAATAAGATAGACGCTTATACTTATATAGAGAAAGCGGCTGACGACCTTACCCCCAGAACCAAGGAAAACTTGACACTCGAAGACTGATGAAGACGTGGATGGCTAAGATGGAGGATAACTGCCTCTTTATTTCTGCCCGCGAAAAAATCAATATGGAGGAACTGAAGAGTGTAGTTTATCAGCGTGTGAAGGAATTGCACGTGCAGAAGTACCCCTATAATGATTTTCTTTATCAGACCTACGAAGAAGAAGTTTAATTTTAGTTATGAGTTATAAGTTATGAGTTATTTGCTGGCAGCGGTTTGAATCGGTAGTGCCGGCAAAGGCAATAACTTATAACTCATAACTCATAACTCGTTATAAGGATGAATTACAGAAGACTGACCGAAGATGAAATTCTCCGGTTGAAGAGCCAGTCATGTCTGGCTGATGATTGGGGGAAAGTAACCGTTGCAGAAGAGTTCTCAACGGAATTTGTGCATCATACCCGTTTTTCGGGTGAGGTGTGTTTGGGAGTGTTCCATTCAGAATTTATGTTGCCGGGAGGAATCAGGAAGCATTCCGGTTTGCGGCATGTGACGCTGCATAATGTAACGGTGGGAGATAACTGTTGCATTGAGAATATCCAGAACTACATTGCCAATTATGAAATAGGGCATGACACCTTCATTGAGAATGTGGATATTATTCTGGTAGACGGTGTGTCGAAGTTCGGTAACGGGGTAGAAGTGTCTGTCCTGAATGAGACGGGAGGCCGTGAGGTGCTGATTAATGATAAACTCTCCGCACACCAAGCCTATATTCTGGCGCTTTACCGCCATCGTCCGGAGCTGATTGCACGGATGAAGGAAATCACGGATTTTTATTCCAACAAACATGCTTCTGCTGTAGGAAGCATCGGGAATCATGTAATGATATTGAACACCGGTTCCATAAAGAATGTGCGCATCGGTGATTATTGCCGCATCTGTGGTACATGCCGTCTGTATAACGGAAGCATCAACAGCAACGAGGTGGCGCCGGTACACATCGGGCATGGGGTGATTTGTGATGATTTCATCATCTCTACCGGGTCTCATGTAGATGACGGAGCTATGCTGAGCCGCTGCTTCGTGGGGCAGGCATGCAAGTTGGGACACAACTACTCTGCCTCGGATTCTTTGTTTTTCAGCAACTGCCAGGGAGAGAACGGGGAGGCGTGCGCTATTTTTGCCGGACCTTATACGGTGACACACCATAAATCCACGTTGCTGATTGCCGGTATGTTTTCCTTTATGAATGCCGGTTCGGGGTCCAATCAGAGCAACCATATGTATAAGTTAGGGCCTATCCATCAAGGCACTTTGGAGCGTGGTGCCAAGACGACTTCCGATTCGTACATCTTGTGGCCTGCAAGGGTGGGAGCGTTTTCCTTGGTAATGGGGCGCCATGTCAACCATTCTGATACTTCGAACCTGCCGTTCTCTTACTTGATAGAGCAGAATAATACCACCTACCTTGTACCCGGTGTCAACCTGCGTAGTGTGGGTACCATCCGTGATGCCCAGAAGTGGCCGAAACGTGACGGGCGTACCGACGAACAAACTGGATTACATCAACTATAATCTTCTCAGCCCCTACACGGTGCAGAAAATGTTCAAGGGACGGGAAACGTTGCAGAATCTGCGTCATGCCAGTGGCGAGCTTTCGGATATCTATTCTTTCCATAGTGCGAAGATACGTAACTCGGCTTTGGTGAAAGGTATCCGCTTCTATGAAATAGCCATTCATAAGTTCCTCGGAAACTCTGTCATCAAGCGCTTGGAAGGCATTGACTTCCGGAGCATGAAGAAATACGTGCCCGTTTGAAGCCCGATACTGCCATTGGCAGCGGCGAATGGGTGGATATTTCCGGATTGATAGCCCCAAAGAGTGAGATAGATGCGCTGATAGACGGTATTGAGTCCGGCAAAGTCAATCGCTTGAAGTCTATCAATGCCGAGTTTGAGAAGATGCACAGCAACTACTATACCTACGAATGGACCTGGCATATGAGAAGTTGGAAGAGTTCTATGGTATCAAGCCGGAAGGTATGACGGCAGAAGACGTCATACATATTGTCGAAAAATGGAAAGAAGCAGTAGTTGGCCTCGACCGCATGGTGTATGAGGATGCTAAGAAAGAATTTTCACTGGCTTCCATGACGGGCTTTGGAGCTGACGGCTCACGCTTGGAAAAGGAACTCGATTTTGAGCAGGTACGCGGCGACTTTGAAAGCAATCCGTTTGTAATGGCTGTGCTGAAACACATTGAGGTGAAGACGGCGCTGGGCGATGAACTGATAGGGCGGATGCAGCGGGTGTCAGAAAATTAATTATGATTTGTTGCGTTTTTACTCTAATTAAAGAATTATTTCAATAATAGTTTTTACCTTTGCTCGGTAAAGGCGGTTTTGTGCTGCCTTTGCTACCCGAATCACTTTTAAACATTAAATATACGAGTAATTATGGCAACAACACCTCCGTTCAAGTATCAGCCCATGTTCGAGAAGGGGAAAGATACTACTGAGTATTATCTGCTTACAAAAGATTACGTGTCAGTAAGCGAGTTTGAAGGAAAACCTATCCTGAAGATTGAAAAAGAAGGTTTGACGGCAATGGCCAATGCGGCTTTCCGTGATGTATCGTTCATGTTGCGTCGTTCGCACAACGAGCAGGTTGCTAAGATTCTGAGTGACCCCGAAGCAAGCGATAACGATAAATACGTGGCACTCACCTTCCTGCGCAATGCAGAGGTAGCATCCAAGGGGGTACTTCCTTTCTGCCAGGATACGGTACGGCAATCATCCACGGCGAAAAGGGACAACAAGTATGGACCGGCTACTGTGATGAAGAAGCTCTCTCACTGGGTGTTTACAAGACTTATACCGAAGAGAACCTGCGCTATTCGCAGAATGCTCCCCTCACCATGTACGATGAGGTGAATACGAAGTGCAACCTTCCCGCACAGATTGACATCGAAGCTACGGAAGGTATGGAGTACGAGTTCCTCTGCGTAACCAAGGGTGGTGGCTCTGCCAACAAGACTTATCTCTACCAGGAGACAAAGGCTATCCTCAACCCCGAAACATTGGTTCCCTTCCTTATCTCAAAAATCAAGACTTTGGGTACGGCAGCTTGTCCTCCCTATCACATCGCATTCGTTATCGGCGGTACCTCTGCCGAAAAGAACTTGCTGACTGTGAAACTGGCTTCCACCCACTTCTACGATAACCTACCCACTACCGGCAATGAGTTCGGCCGCGCTTTCCGCGATGTGGAACTGGAGAAGCTGGTACTGGAAGAAGCTCATAAGATTGGCCTCGGTGCCCAGTTCGGCGGCAAGTATCTGGCTCACGACATCCGCATCATCCGCCTGCCGCGTCACGGTGCGTCCTGTCCCGTGGGTCTGGGTGTTTCCTGCTCTGCCGACCGTAACATCAAGTGTAAAATCAATAAAGAAGGTATCTGGATTGAAAAGCTCGACAGCAATCCGGGTGAACTGATTCCCGAAGAACTCCGTAAGGCCGGTGAAGGCGACGTGGTGAAGATTGACTTGAACCAGCCGATGGCCGATATTCTGAAGGAACTGACCAAGTATCCGGTTTCCACCCGTTTGTCTCTGAATGGAACCATTATCGTAGGCCGTGACATCGCACACGCCAAGCTGAAAGAACGTCTGGACCGTGGCGAAGACCTGCCGCAGTACATCAAAGACCATCCCATCTACTACGCCGGTCCTGCCAAGACTCCTCAAGGCATGGCTTGCGGCTCCATGGGCCCGACTACTGCCGGACGTATGGACCCGTATGTAGACCTCTTCCAAAGCCACGGCGGCAGCATGATTATGCTTGCCAAAGGTAACCGCAGCCAGCAAGTGACAGATGCCTGCCAAAAGTATGGCGGTTTCTACTTGGCTCTATCGGTGGTCCTGCCGCTATCTTGGCACAGAACAACATCAAGAGCATTGAGTGCGTGGAATATCCCGAACTCGGTATGGAAGCTATCTGGAAGATTGAGGTGGAGAACTTCCCTGCATTCATCTTGGTGGACGATAAGGGCAACGACTTCTTCAAGCAACTGAAGCCCTGGAATTGCAGCAAGTAAAACAGAAGCCTTTTAGAAAGGCATAATATAAGGAAAGCCGTAACGGAGAAAATCTTGTTACGGCTTTTTTGTTTTGTAGAGGAAAACAAAGTGTTTCGCGGCATAGAACACTCTGTTTCATCAAGCAAAACAAACTGTTCCTTTATGTTGAAACAAATTGTTTCAATAGGAAGAAACAAACTGTTCTTTCATGTTGGAACAAAGTGTTCTTCCCTATTGGAACACTCTGTTCTGCCTTGATAAAACAGATTGTTCTCTATAGGAGAATAAAACTGAAACTCGTTTGTTGTCGTATTTTTGTTACATTCTCCTTTTCATTTCTCGGTTAACTTCTTTATCTTTAGCCCTCCAAACAACCTATTTAATAAAACATGGAACCAACTCTTACACGACAAACTCCGGCACAACACATCGTATGGCTGGATGTGGTACGCCTTGTTGCAATGTTTACAGTAGTTTGCTGCCATTGCACAGACCCTTTTAACTTCTATCCGGGCACATCGCCCGACATTGTTGACATCAAGTTCTGGGGAGCTGTCTACGGTGCGGCGCTCCGTCCTTGCGTACCGCTTTTTGTAATGATTACCGGTGCATTGCTGTTGCCGGTACGGGGTGACGCCTCGGCATTCTACAAGAAACGTATCCCCCGCGTATTCTTTCCTTTCCTCATCTGGTCTGTGATTTACAATCTGTTCCCCTGGATAACGGGACTGCTGGGAGTGGAGCCGAAAGTGATTCTGGATTTCTTCCCTTATTCGGGTGAGGAAGTGATGCGCCAGTCTCTGGCAGTGAGCCTGGGATATATTGCAGAAATGCCTTTTAATTTCTCTCTATTGGATGTACACATGTGGTATATCTATCTGCTGATAGGGCTTTATCTCTATCTTCGATATTCTCGGCATGGGTGGAGAAGGCCTCGGAACGTGCCAAACTATGGTTTCTTGCAGCATGGGGAGTGACACTGCTGCTGCCTTATTATACCGAGTTTGCCGCTCCGTACCTTTGGGGGACTTGCTCGTGGAACTCGTTCGGTATGCTGTATTACTTTGCCGGTTTTAACGGCTACCTATTGTTGGGCCATTATCTGAGGAACCATAACTGGACGGGCCGGCAACTCTGTGGCATCGGCATTCCCATGTTTGCCATTGGCTATGCCGTAACATTCCTTGGTTTCCGTCGTATGACCTCCTTGCCGGATTTTACGGATGAGATGCTCGAACTCTTCTTCACCTACTGTTCGCTGAATGTAGTAATGATGACCATCCCCGTGTTTATGCTTTGCAAGCGGGCCAATTTCCGTTCGGAGCGCATCAAGAAAGCATTGGCAAACTTGACGCTCTGTGGTTTTGGAGTCTATATGATACACTATTTCTTTACCGGACCGAGCGTAGTCCTGATGCGTGCTATCCATGTTCCTATCTATCTTCAGATACCTTGTGCCGCAGTCGTCGCTTTCTGTACTTCCTGGTTTCTGGTGGCAATGGCATACCGTTGTTTCGGGAAGCGGACCAAGTGGGTGCTGGGGTAGTTTGGATGAAAGATTGTTTATCTTTAAAGGAGGAGATTTAGGGCTTATTATCTCCTCCAGATTCTCCACATATAGTAAGCGCAGTGCGTGAATGCGAAAACAAACGAGATAATCAGCAGCACTTTGCTTTCTCCCCATCCCACAGTCTGTTGGTGCCACAGTCCGGTGATGACACAAAGAACGGCAAGGATAAGTCCAATCATGTTCAAGGTCACCTGCCCGTGGCGGGTGTCGCTCCATGCTCCAGCTTACTGTGCTTCATGCCGTAGCCACGTAGATGTCCAGACCGATGAGCATCCACAGCACCAGGCGTATCCATGTATCGGCAGGAAGGAACAACATCATGCAAAGGCAAGTAAGAATACCCAGTATGGGGATAAGTGGAACAAGTGGGGTTTTAAAGGAACGGGGCACGTCAGGCATGGTTCTGCGTACTACCAGTACAGCGGCACAGACCAGCGTGAAGGCCATCAGCGTGCCGATGCTTGTCATCTCTCCGGCCAGCCGTGCGGGTACAAAAGCTGCCAGCAGGCCCACAAGTACCATGAAGAGCAGGTTGCTGCGTGCCGGAGTACGGAACTTTTCGTTGATATGCGAGAAGAAAGGAGGCAGCAGCCCGTCGTGGCTCATGCTCAGGAATACGCGGCTCTGTCCCAGCAGCGTCACCATGATGACGGAGCAATATCCGAACAGAATGGACAGCACGATGGCACGGTTCAGCCAGGGATAGTCCGGCTGGATGATACCTGCAGCATCAGCCTGCCCCATGTGCTCTATGGCTATGGCAACGGGAGCAATGCCTTGCTGTCCGCTGAAGGCGGTGTAGTGTGCCACTCCCGTCATGACGTGGGCAAAAACCATATAGAGCACGGTGCATACCAGCAAGGAGACCAGAATGCCGATAGGCATGTTCCGCTTCGGGTTCTTCGTCTCTTGGGCGGCTGTGCTCACAGCGTCGAACCCGAGGAAGGCGAAGAATACGATGGCCGCCCCTCGCAGGATGCCGGAGAAGCCATATTCGCCCAGCACGCCCGTATTGGCAGGGATGTAAGGTGTATAGTTGTCGGTATTGATGTATTTCCAGCCGGGTATGACAAAAATCAGTATGACGGAAACCTTCAGGAATACAATGAAGCCGTTGAAGATGGAGCTGCCTTCCGTACCCCGTATCAGGAAGAGGCTCATCAGCACGACGATAAGGAAGGCGGGGATATTTACGACTCCACCATCCAGGGACAGGCGGTGAGGACTTGCGGTAGATGTATGTCCAGTCCCTCGAGAAAGACGACCAGATAGCGGCTCCAACTGATGCTTACCGTGGTTGCGGCTACGGTGTATTCCAATACCAGGTCCCACCCGATAATCCAGGCGATGAGTTCGCCCATCGTGGCATACGAGTAGGTGTATGCGCTGCCGGCTACGGGTATCATGGATGCAAATTCCGCATAACATAGTCCGGCGAAGCAGCATCCCAGTGCGGCAATGGCAAAGGACAGTGTGATGGCCGGTCCCGTATAGCCTGCCGCCACCGTTCCGGTGATGGAGAATAGACCCGCTCCGATGATGACTCCCACGCCCAGGGCAACAAGGCTCCACGGACCAAGTACACGTTTCAATGTTTTCTTTCCGGAGGCATTAGCCTCCGCTTGCAGTGCCTCGAATGGCTTTCTGATGAATAATCCCATTATGCTTCAATTCTGATAAATCGGGCGCAAAGGTACGGATTATATTGCTTATTCCATATAGCGCGCTACTTTTCCACTGATTTGCAGTAGGGAGATTTCACATAATTTGGTATCATATTCCGCGGAGAGAATACGTTCTTCTGCATCCAGCAGACTCTTTTGGGCTTCGCGCATCTCGATTCCCGAGAGGTTGCCCAGCATATATCGTTCCATGGCAATCTCGTGGTTCTCCTTGGCAGCCACAAGGTTCTGGCGTTCCAGGTTCAGCATTTGCAGGTTGTTTTGGTAGGCCTGCCATAGGTTGCTGAGGTCGGCGCGCAGGGCCTGCTCCAGTTGCTCCCGTTCCAGGCGAGCGTTCTGCACGGCAATGCGGGCATTCTTGCGTTCGCGGCGCCGGTTGCCGTCGAACAGATTGAAGCCGACCGTGACGCCGAAGTTCAGACCGAGGTTGCTGCGGCGGCTGTTGGCAGAGATGTCATACTTGTTGAGGGTGTAGCCATATCCGCCGTTCATCTTCACGTATGGGTAGTCGCGCGAGCAGACTTTCTTGTAGTCCAGACGGGCCAGGGTATTGTTCTGTTCGGCACGTAGCAGTGAGGCGTTGATGGTGAGGGTGGCGTTCCACAGCTCCTCGAAGTTCAGGGAGGCGGTCACGTTGATGAGGCTGTCTTGTATGATAAACGGCTGGTCTACATCTTTGTTTGCCATGAGTTCGTTCAGCTGGATACGTGAGGTGTGCAGCAGTTCCTGCTGTTTCATGTATTGGGCACTGTCGGCATTGAAGTCCACTTTGGCCTGCTGGTAGTCCAGGCGCGAGAAGTTACCGATGTGGTAACGCTCTTCCACAATGCGCAGGCGCTCTTTGGATAGCGATACGGCATAACGGAAGTTCTTCAAGCGGATTTTCTGCTGCACATAGTTATAGTATTCGGCGGCTATGTTGGCTATCAGGTCCTCGATGGCGATGCGCGTATTGGTCTCGCCTTGGCGTTCCAGCTCCTTGAGCCGTTGGTAGTTGGCGGTAATGTTGAAACCGTCGAAGATGGTCCAGTTCAGGTTGATGCCTGCATCGAGAGTTTGGTCAAACACTCCGTTGTCCTTGGTTGTCTCTCCGGTGGCTCGGGCTTTGGTCTCGGTATTGTCTATGGTTCCCTTGTAGCCGGCGGAGAGGTCCAGTGTGGGCAGGTAGCCCGCATTGCCCAGTGTGGCGTTGTTCTTGCTGACCTGCTCTTCATTGCGGACAATGCGCAGGGAGTAGTTGTTCAGCAATCCCTGCTCCAGGCAGGACTTCAAGGTGTAGGTAGGCGCAGGCTGTGCATAAAGGCCCAGCGCTGTGCAGGCAGTGGCTATGAAAATTAAAACAATGCGTTTCATTCGGTCTTCAGTTTACTTCGGTTCGTTGATACATAACTATATATGGCAGGCACGATGTACATCGTCAGCAGTGTGGAGATGAGCATGCCGCTACAACGGCAGTACCCATGGCGATGCGCTGGTTGCAGCCTTCGCCGGTGGCGTAGGCAAGCGGTATCAATCCCAGGATGGTGGAGGCACTCGTCATCAGGATGGGGCGCAGACGTTGCAGGGAGGCGTCCTTGATGGCTCGCATCTTGTCTTCACCCGCTTCCTGCTTCTGATTGGCAAATTCCACAATCAGGATACCGTTCTTTGCCACCAGACCAATCAGCATGATGATGCCAATCTGGCTGAATATATTCATCGTGATGTCTCCGAAATACATGAATACCAGCGCGCCGGCAATGGCGAGAGGCACCGTCAGCATGATAATCAGCGGGTCTTTGAAGCTCTCGAACTGGGCGGCCAGAATCAGGTAAATCAGCACGATGGCAAGGATGAAGGCGAACATCAGACTGGAGGAGCTTTCGCGATACTCCTTGGAGTCTCCGGTCAGTGCGGTACGGAAGGTCTCGTCCAGCGTCTCCTTGGCAATCTTGTCCATTTCATCCAGACCTTGTCCGATGGTCTTGCCGTCCGCCAGTCCTGCGGAGATGGTGGCAGAAACGAAACGGTTGTAACGGTACAGTTTCGGAGGTGCGATGCCGCCGGTAAGCTCAATCAGGTTGTCCAGCTGTACCATGTTCCCGTTGTCGCTTCGGATATAGATACCTTTCAGGTCGGCGGGCTTGTTGCGTTGCTGGCGGTTGATTTCGCCCAATATCTCGTATTGCTTTCCGTTCATGTAGAAGTAGCCCATACGCTGTCCGCTCAAGCCGTATTGCAGAGTTTGGGCAATGTTCTTGGTGCTTACGCCCATGATACTCGCCTTGTCACGGTTGATGTTGATGCGCGCTTCAGGCTTGCTGAACTTCAGGTTTACGTCTGCCATCTGGAATACCGGATTTTCGTAGACCTTCGTCATGAACTTGGGGAGCACCTCCTGCAATTTCTCGATATTGGTTGCCTGCAATACATACTGCACGGGCATACCGCCGCGCCGTCCTCCGAATGAGGAGGACTGCTGTACGAAAGAGCGTGCCATGGTCTTTTTCTGCACTGCCTTCGACAACTTTTCGGCAACCTCCATCTGGGTATAGTCACGGTCTTTCATGTCTTTCAGTGTGATACGTACGTTACCGCTACCACTGGACACACGCGCTGTTACCGCTTCTGCATCCGGGATAATGGAGTCCACCAGATGATTGATGTCTTCGGTATAGTCGCGGATATATTCGTAAGTCACTCCTTCGGCACCCATTGTATTGATACTGATTTGCGAACGGTCCTCCAATGGCGCCATTTCAGCCGGGATAGTATTCCAAAGGACTCCGATAAGCAGGATGGTGACGATGGTGAAGGGCAAGGCAATCCAGCGCCGTTTCAGGAAGGCAGCCAGTGACTGGCTGTATATCCGGTTCATCCCTTCGAAGAAAGGTTCGGTCTTGCGATAGAACCAGCTCTGCTGTTCCCTTTTGATTAAAAGTTTGGTGGCAAGCATCGGCGTAAAAGTCAATGCGGCGAAGGAGGAGATAATCACCGAACCGGAGACCACGATACTGAATTCGCGGAACAGTCGTCCTGTCGTACCGTCCATGAATACAATAGGGAAGAATACCGCCACCAGCGTAATGGTAGTGGAGATGACGGCAAAGAAAATCTCCTTGGCTCCTTCTATGCCGGCTTCTTTCGGTGGCATCCCTTTCTCGATGCGGACATAAATGTTCTCCGTCATCACGATGGCGTCGTCCACCACCAAGCCCACGGCAAGCACCACGGCAAGCATGGAGAGCACATTGATGGAGAAACCGGCCAGATACATGACGAAGAAAGCTCCAATCAGCGAAACGGGGATTACAATACATGGCACAAGCGTCACACGCCAATCGCGCAAGAAGAGGAAAATGATGATGATAACCAGTACAAAGGCCTCATACACCGTCTGCTTCACCTCGTCGATAGAAGCGCGGATAAACTTGGTATTGTCAAAACCGTAGTTGTAATGAACATCTTCGGGAAGGTCTTTCTTCATCTTCTCCATGCGGTCATATACGGCGTTGGCTATTTCAATGTGGTTGGCACCTGGCTGCGGAATTACTACGACACCTACCATGGGCACACCGTTCATCTTCATATAACTTTTGATGTCGGCTGGTCCCAGTTCGGCACGTCCAATGTCGCTGAAGCGGACAATACGGTTACCGTCTTCCTTCAAGATAAGATTGTTGAACTCTTCGGCTGTATGCATCAGACCCAACGTACGGATGGTGAGCTCGGTAGTGTTTCCTTCGATACTTCCGGAAGGGAGCTCTACGTTTTCGTTGTCCACCGCATTCTTTACATCCAGAGGAGTGATTCCATAGCCGGACATCTTGATGGGGTCCAGCCAAAGCCGCATGGAATAGCGCTTTTCTCCCCAGATGCTTACACTACTTACATCTGAAATAGTCTGAAGCTGCTCCTTGACAGTCAGGTCGGCTATTTCACTGAGCTCCAGTAGGGAACGTTTGTCGCTTTGGAGGGCAACCATTAGGATAGGGGTGGCGTCCGCATCGGCTTTTGATACGGTAGGAGGGTCACAGTCACGAGGCAGATAGCGTTGTGCACGCGACACTTTATCACGTACGTCGTTGGCGGCGGTTTCCAGGTCAACGGAAAGCTCAAACTCTACTGTAATGCGTGATGAGCCTTGCTGGCTGACACTGGAGAGGGAGCGTATGCCGGGAATACCGTTGATGTTCTGCTCCAGAGGCTCCGTTATCTGGTTCTCGATGACATCGGCGTTGGCACCCGGATAGGAGCAGGATACTGATATGATGGGATTGTCTACAGACGGGTACTCGCGTACACCCAGATAATTGTAGCCGATGAAGCCAAACAGCAGGATTATCAGGGTAAGTACTGTCGAGAGTACCGGTCGCCGTATACTTAATTCGGATATATTCATTCTTTACAATTGATAATTAACGGTTGATAATTGACAGTTGTCAATTGATATTGTCCAGTGTTACCGGTAGTCCGGTACGGAGTTGCAGGGTTCCCGAGGTGATGATGGTATCTCCTGCCTGCAAGCCTTGCAATACTTGTACTTCCGCTTCCGTACGGATTCCCGTAGTAATCTCTACTGGCTGGGCTTTTCCCGACTTATAGAGGAATATCTTGTCTTTTCCCATTTCCGGTACAATGGCTTCGGACGGTACGGCAAGGGCGTCCTGAATTTCATCCTTGTTCAGCTTGATGCTGGCATAGCGGCCCGGAAGCACAGCTCCGTTGGCATTGGGATAAAGTGCACGGATTGTCAGGGTATGGGTAGTAGGGTCTATCTTTGATTCGCGTGCATAAACCGTGGCGTGGAAGGTATTTAGCTTTCCTTCGAGAGTGAAGTCCAGTCCGGCGCCGGTCTTTACGTCATTGGCATACCGCTCGGGTACGGCAAATTCCACCTTCAACGGCGAAATCTTGGTGAGTTTGGCTACAATGGTTGTAGGGGAAGCGTAAGTACCCACACTGACTTGGCGCAGACCGATGACACCGTCGAAAGGAGCACGCAGCTCAGTTTGTGCGATGTTCGATTCTATCAGGTCAATGTCGGCATTCAGGGTGGCCAGCTCGGTCTTTACTTGTTCGTAGGCTTCTTTACTGACCGCATCCCTTTCCAGCAGGGCGTTCTGGCGAAACACGCGGTCTTCTGCCAACTTTAATTGGGAGACGAGGCGTTGCAATTGTGCTTGCAGCGGCCGGTCATTAACTTTGGCAAGTAATTGTCCTTTCTTGACGAAGCTGCCTTCTTCAAAATTTATCTCTATGATTTTGCCGGATGTCTCGAAAGAAAGGTCCACTTCCTCATCCGGCAGCAGGCTGCCGCTGATTTGTATTTCATCCTTCAGCAGTTGCGGTTTGATTATTTTTGCGTTTACGTTTAGAATTTTCTTACCGCTACGTTGACCGGTCATCACCTTGTCTGCAGCGGCTAATTCTTCATTCTCTTTAGGTAATTGGGAGTAGATTCCTCCTCCAATCAGTCCGGCACCAATCACGATAATGATGCCCCATTTAACTCTCTTATTCATGTTGTAGTATTAGTAGTAATAAAATCAGCCTTAGATTAGACTACGGGAAAAGAGAATAGTTTAAAAGATAAAGAGTTAAAAAGTGTAAGAATATGGATTGGAAAGGTGATAAAATGACAAATCAGTAAGCAGCCCGGTATTTTCCCTCCTCCTTGTCCTCCAGCATGTTCAGATAAGAAGCGTAACGGGATTCGCTGATATAGTGCTTCTCGACAGCCTCGCGTACAGCGCATCCGGGTTCGTGGCGGTGGGTACAGTTGCCGTAACGGCAGTCGGCAGATACCTTGAATATTTCCGGGAAGTAGTGGCCTATCTCTTCTTCTTCCATATCGAATGTTCCGAAACCTTTGATGCCCGGAGTGTCAATGATATATCCGTTGCCCGGAACCGGGAACATTTCTGAGAAGGTAGTGGTGTGCATACCTTTATTATGATAGGTGGATATCTCTCCGGTTTTAATCTCTATATCGGGCAGTATTGCCTTGATGAGTGTCGATTTCCCTACTCCGGAATGTCCGGAAAAGAGGGTTATGCGTCCTTTGAGTTCTTTCTCGATAGTGTCGATGCCTTCCCCTTTTCTGGCAGAAACCTTGAAACAAGGATAGCCGATGGTGGTGTAAAGGTTGATGAGACTGTCCAGATAGTGCAGTTCCTCTTCATTGTAGGCATCCACTTTGTTGAATATAATCTTGACGGGAACACGGTATGCCTCGGCAGAGGCGAGAAAACGGTCTATAAAGGTAGTGGAGGTCTCGGGATAGTTCACCGTCACTATGAGCATGCACTGGTCGAGGTTGGCAGCAAGAATGTGCGATTGCTTGGAAAGGTTGGAGGCGCGGCGGATGATGTAATTCTTCCGGTCCTCTATCTCGCTGATAAAGGCCGTACCTTCCTGGTTCAATATGATTTTTACATAATCGCCTACAGCTACGGGATTGGTACTTCGTATGCCTTTCAGACGGAAGTTCCCTTTGATTTTACATTCAATATCCCTCCCGTCGTCGGTCCGTACCAAGTACCAACTTCCGGTGTTTTTTATAACGAGTCCCCTCAAAATAATTGATAGTTGATAGTTGATAATTGATAATTGACTGTTGGATAATTACTACGGGTATTATTCCGCATGGTAATTATCAACTGTCAATTATCAATTATCAATTCATTAAACGGTCATGATTTCTTTATCCTTTGCAGCCAGCATATCATCAATCCGCTTGATGAACTTATCGTGAATCTTCTGCAGTTTTTCTTCGCCGCCTTTCTGGGCATCCTCTGCCAGTCCGTCTTTTACGGATTTCTTCAAGGCGTCGATGGCATCACGGCGTGCATTGCGTACACTTACTTTGGCTGTTTCTCCTTCTCCCTTGCATTGCTTGGCAAGCTGTTTACGACGTTCTTCCGTCAGTGGCGGGATGCCGATACGGATAATCTCGCCATTATTTTCGGGCATGATGCCAAGGCTGGAGTCAATGATGGCTTTTTCAATGACGCGGAACATGCTCTTGTCCCACGGCTTAATGGCAATGCTGCGTGCATCCGGAGTGGTTACGGCTGCTACATTATTAATCGGAACCATACTTCCGTAAGAATCTACGCGGATGCCATCCAACAAACGGATATCAGCTTTACCGGCGCGGATATGAGCCAATGCTTCGTCCAGATACATGATGGCCATGTCCATACTTTCTTGCGCTTCGTCTAAGATGTCTTTTACGTCTCTCATATTGTTTTCGTTTTGAAATAGCTTTGATTTGAAACTTTGCAAATATAATTATTAAATTGAGAATTGAGAATTAAGAAGTAAATAACCTTCATATTTTAATTCTTAATTCTTGATTTAGTTGTGTACCAATGTACCGATTTCTTCTCCTTGCATCACTTTTTTCAGATTACCCACTGTGTCCATGTCAAAAACGATGATGGGCAGATTGTTCTCCTTGCACATGCAGGTGGCAGTAAGGTCCATCACTTTCAGGCCGCGCTTCAGCACTTCGTCGTAGGTAATGTCGTGGAACTTCGTGCTGTCGGGTCTTTTTCCGGGTCGGCGGTGTAGATACCGTCCACACGGGTTCCTTTCAGCATGACGTCTGCTTCAATCTCGATACCACGCAGGCTGGAGCCGGTATCGGTGGTGAAGAAAGGATTGCCGGTTCCGGCGGACATGATGACTACTTCACCGGCTTCCATGCATTCGATGGCACGCCATTTATTGTAGAATTCGCCGATGGGTTCCATGCGCACGGCAGTCAGTACACGGGCCTTTACACCGGTAGCTACCAGAGCCGAACTGAGTGCAAGACTGTTGATGACTGTTGCCAGCATTCCCATTTGGTCGCCTTTCACACGGTCAAAGCCTTTGTTGGCACCGCTCAATCCACGGAATATGTTTCCGCCGCCTATGACGATGCCTATTTGTACTCCCAATCCGTGGATTTCCTTGATTTGCGCTGCATACTCGGCAAGGCGTTTTTCGTCGATGCCGTATTGTTTTTCTCCCATCAGGCTCTCGCCGCTGAGTTTCAATAAGATTCTTTTATAGGTTGCCATAATATATAGTTTTGTTATATTGCTTTGCAGCAAAGATAAAGAATAAAACTGAAAAGTGCAGCAGAATGTGGTAGGATAGTTGCCTAACGCATTGTCTTTAGGAACTCTTCCATGCTGTGATATAGCGGAACACCATAGCGGTTACAAGTAATCCGTACATTGTCGTAGCGGTAGAAACCGGGTTCACAAATCACATGCAGTTTGCCCGAACGCATGTGTAGTCCCATTTCCAGCAGGGTGATGGGAGACTTGCTGCTTGCCAGGATATTCATGATTATCAGGTCGGCTTTTTCCAGATGTTCCAGTTCCCAGTTCACTTGATGTTCAAAGTCGGACATTTCGCCGCTCAACCCCTTGTCCCTTCGGGGATTGTATAGAAGGTATTTGCCTTCGGGACGTGCGCGGAACCAGTCGCAGGTTGCCTTTTGCCAATCTATGCTTTTGCCCATGTCGATGGTGCCGGCCAAGAATATTTTGGTGTATTCGGCTTCGTTCACTCCAGTCTTGCCTTCATCCGGACGGAGTACGATAACTTCGGATTGGGCTTGCAGACCGATGGGGAATAGCAGCAGTAAAAGCAGGTAGAGACTTTTCTTCATGGTTGGTGGTGTGATTATGGGATTAGCTTCTTTTTTTGTTTCTTATCGGGAGTTTGGGGAAGAGTTTTCTGAAACGAACCAGATGGCTTGTAATGTTCCCCCCTGCGATGACGAATGTTACGGCTACAATAATCATTACCAATCCGAAACTTTCTCTGAACGTCAGACTTTCTCCAAAGACGGCTATTCCGAAGAAGATGGCTGTCACGGGTTCCAATGCGCCGAGAATAGCGGTCGGGGTGGAGCCGATATATTGGATGGCGCCGGTAGTGCAGAGGAAGGATATGGCGGTGGGAAAGACAGCCAGTGCAAGCA
>ENA-OQCP01000326-OQCP01000326.1-human-gut-metagenome-genome-assembly--contig:-NODE-326-length-21526-cov-3.468386_pt1 | contig 21526 bp, 28 predicted proteins | sample MGYA00242760_ERZ504583 | MGnify/ENA primary metagenome ERZ504583 (study PRJEB26092, sample SAMD00036308) | human gut metagenome | host: Homo sapiens | study: EMG produced TPA metagenomics assembly of...
CAACCGACAATAGCCCACATAAGTAAGACAGATACCCGTTGCAGCAAAGCAAATAATAAGTGTTGAAAACAAGGTTGCAGTATAATAACATCCAGCGAAAGTGATAGCTGACTTCACAGGAGATATTCTTAAATCTCTTATCGTACCATTTGCTTTATCTTGCACCATTAAAAAATTAGAACAAAAAGCAACCGTTACACACGAAACAGCAAGAATGGAGGAGATAAGTTGGCTGCCTACCAGTCCATCTATTACACTTTCTGATAATTTTAATGAATTAGGTAAATTAGATGTAAAACTAAGCTGGGATTTACAGCCTCATTGAACAACCGCTAATAGAACAAATAGTGACAGTATAACCACACCAACCATTTGAATGATAATCGCCATAATATCTAGAAATTTGCGTGACACTTTCGATTTTCTCATCTCTCGGATAAAGGGAATGTCGTAGCGCAATGTAAACAGAAAAGTTACTACAAGCTCAATACAAAAGAGCATAGGCAAGATATTTTTACTGCCATAGGATATTCCCATTCCAATATGCGTAATAACTAATGCCGGTATGTCATTCCACTTCACAATCAAAAGAATACCCGTTAGCGCCACAATTACCCAAGAAATACTGTTAATGATTTTTTCACTTTTTCCATTAAATTTCCCTCCTTTTTTCAACTCGATAACTTCAAATTTACGGAATAACTGAAATTTGTCAATGTGATTATTTTCTGCCTGTTTATTACCCCTTGGGAAATTATTTTAGTGCAAACAGAAATAATTATTCAATACGAACATTAACTGGTCTTATTGTAAGTTCTCCAGCACCTTCTACGCTATACCACTTTCCTTTTTCGAGTTGAATTGTTTCTGACATGCCATGTGTAATGTAACCTATAGTATATTGTTTTCGACTTTCAATATCCGTAAAAATAACATCCGTATCAGCATTTCCAGAAACTTTAATCTTATTATTGATAGGCTGTATCAGCTCATTTTTCACAACTCCCCCAGAAAGCGTAAAAGTGTGCGTTCTGATATATCCGTTATAGCTAATACCGGTGATAATAAGAGCCCTAGGAATTGCTATTCCAATCATTCGCTTCATCCGCTTTTTGTCCATATAAACCTCTCTACAAACTAATCAAATCATATTTTGTAGCTCGACAGACTGAGATTTACAATGCTACCCTTTTCCATTTTCTAATCTTAGTTCTAAAAGTTCCGAAAGGAGCAACAGTATTAATGTGAATAAACTTGTAAACTTCCCATATCGCTGTTTTTGTAGCATCATCAGCCACTTTCTCATATGTGGTTGAAATAATTCTTCATCACTCATTGAATCAATCATTGTATGGATAGATGTAATATTTTCTTTTAGTCTATCTTTCAGTTCTGCTAACGATAAATATGAGTAAGTATCTGTAAACCATTTGATATAATTCACCTAGTTGATTCCACTTAAACATATCCGATGGTGTTTTCACTTCAATTCCTTGTTTCTCATCGTCTTCCCATTTCAAAACTAATGTCGTCCATCCAACTTGATAAGCAAGATTTTCTGCTGGTGTTCTATCTACTTCGATTATTCTCTTATCTTTTAAAGATTCAGGAATATTATCAAATTCAGAAATATACTTTTCAAAACTTTTATTTATCTCATTTTTTAATTCTTCTTTGTCCTTGTATGTTCTCAAAATATCTACCCCACAACTTACAATTTTACTTAAACTTTTTTATCTTAACAACCTAAGATTGATCGATATACTTGTCCATCTTTTTCATCTTAATCTTTCTTGATTTTAAATATCGAAACGAGAATTGCAATAAGAATTCCACCCCTTGTATTTTTATTGCAATAGGTAAGAAATCCGATGCTAATATCAACGAAACATCAGATGTCGGAAAATATGTAATTATAAAGCTTATTATGATACAAATGATAATCGGTACAACAATGAATAACAATGCAACAATGCGCCATGCTTTATTGGACATTTTAATTACCTCCTCTCCTTTCCCTTAAAATGTATTGAAAATAAGAGCGAAATTTTTCATCTGTAAAATTCAATGTTTTCATCTCTCAAAATTCTAGTTGAATTTCTCTCAATCTCTATGTCCTATTAGCTTACAAATCATTCTTTTAATTCTTACAACAATTCCTCCAACTCCTCCCAGCCTTGATAATAAAATGCCGAGAGCAAAAAATATCACTATAACAGGAACCATGTCCAAATAATTTTCTCCCATAGTCGATCTCCTTTACAGATTCTAATGTGTTTTTTCAGTATACTATAATTATAATCATTCTATCAGACAAAAGCTTTTATTTCTACGGAATTTTCTGCAAAGCATATATCTACGTATTGTTAAACTGTATCATAGAATATAACTAAAAGGTAACCTGCCTCAGCAAGTTACCTTTTTTCAACGCCTTACAAAAAAATTTTCTCTTTTCTCATAAAATCCTGATATGCTTTCTCATTTACTATACCGGGACTTGAGAAAAACATCCGGGAATTAGTGGGGCACAAAGTGAACCATCTTTCAAAAACTTATCGAAATCTAATCTCTCGTCTCCATCAAGATCACCTTACCGTACACGAACGATATTTCCACTTCATCTTCAACAAATTCATTACTTACGCACAGGCTGTCGCTCGGCTTAAGGAAATGATTTGTCAGCGGATATTTTGCCCCTGTAATGTTGAACGCATCTACAGGCTGTTCTAATGGAAACAATGAAAAGTACGGTCCGAATGCCTCTTCTTTTTTCAATGTAACAGTTTTATCGAGAAGCCGTATCTTATTGTGAGCGTCCATAATGCAAGCGTCCGCTCCTGCTTCCAGCGCAATTTGTAAACATTGCACATTTGCCCACAGGTGATCGATCCGGTTGCCGGTTGCCCCCAGGATGACGATCTTTTTGCGATTCAGACCAAGGCAAAGGCGCAAAGCGATCTCTGTGTCTGATGCATCTTTTACCGGATTAAATTCTCTCACGGGCACATCAAGTTCTTCTCTGTAATATTCAACGAGCTTCCTCGGAACGCTGTCAAAATCTCCCACGATATAATCGGGTTTTATCTCGTTGTCATACAAAAACACAAGACCTCTGTCTACCCCGATAACAAATTCAGTTTCTTCGCTTTTTAAAATCGAGAGAGCAAAATCTTTTTCCACCATCCGCCGCTCACGATCACAGTCTGCTTACTCATGACGTTTCAATATCTCCATAAATCTCTTTGTATTTTCTGTAATATTGCCTTTGAAAACTCCCGAACCGGAAACAATAATATTCGCTCCCGCATCCAATACCGCTTCCACATTTTCACAATAAATTCCGCCGTCAACTTCGATATCCGTCTTAAGACTCTCTCGTCAAGCAGGGTGCGAAGTTCTTTTATCTTGTCAAGCGATTCCGGAATGAACGCCTGTCCGCCGAATCCCGGCTCAACGCTCATGATGAGAAACATATCCGCAAGCTCTAGATACGGGATCAATTCTTTCACAGGAGTTGCCGGTTTGATCGTGATGCCTGCTTTCACTCCGCTTGCCTTTATTTCATCCACTGTCGCCTTTACATCTTCACACGCCTCTAAGTGAACAGTAATGATATCCGCTCCGCATTTTGCGAACTCTTTCACATACCTGATCGGCTCAGTCACCATAAGATGTACGTCAAGCGCCTGTTTTACCGCGCCTTTTAACGCGGACAATACCGGCATGCCAAACGAAATGCTCGGTACGAAAATTCCGTCCATCACATCAAAATGTATATATTTTGCGCCTGCTTTTTCTGTCTGTTCGATCTGTTCTCCCAGAATTTTAAAATCAGCCGAAAGAATCGACGGGGCAAGAATATTTTCCATCTTCAATATCTCCTTTTTTCCTGTAATTCACGTACATCGCAACATAATCGTTGTACCGGATCTCATGTATCTTTCCTTCTTCTGCCGCCTGCTTCACCGCACAGTCCGGCTCATGCACATGATCGCACCCCGAAAAACGGCACAATCCTTCATACGGACCGAATTCCGGGAAATAATATTTTAATTGTTCTTTTTCAAAATCATTGACATAAAGGGAACTAAATCCCGGAGTATCTACAATATATGAGCCGCAGTCTTCCACCTTTTCATCTTCTTCCAAAACTAAAAGTTCGGAATGTCTCGTCGTATGCTTTCCTCTGTCGATCTTCCTGCTGATACTCCCTGTTTCCATCATTACTTCCGACTGCAGAAGATTGATAAGCGACGACTTCCCTACACCCGACGGGCCTGCAAGAACAGTCGTTTTCCCGTGCAGAATCTTTTTCACTTCTTCGATCTTCCATCCTTCTTTCGCACTCGTAAAAAAGACCGGATACCCGCATGATCTGTATATTTCTTCCATCTTGGAAATATCGCTTTCTTTTGCAATGTCAGATTTGTTAAAACATAAGATTACCGGGATCTTCTTTTGCTCCATCATCACAAGAAAACGATCAAGAAGATTAAAATGAGGTTTAGGCTTCGTCACCGCAAATACAACGAGCGCCTGATCGATATTCGCCACCGCCGGACGGATCAGTTCGTTCTTTCTCGTAAGGATTTCCCTGATATTTCCCTTTTTTTCCTCTTCATCTAAAACTTCTATCTCTACATTATCTCCTACAAGAGGCTTCACACCGTCTTTTCGGAAGATCCCTTTTGCTTTACATTCATAAACACCGGATTCTACTACATGAACGTAGTAGAATCGGCAATCCCTTTTACAATTTTACCTTGCATATTTTATAAATTCCCTGTCGGTACCGCCTATTCATTGTCTCCGCCGTTTTCCGGATCGGTCTGTCCTGACGATGATCCTTTGCTGACAAAATAATATACTTGTGTCCCTTTTTCCACTTTTGTACCTGCCGACGGAGTCACACTGTAAATCGTTCCGACCGGAGTATCACTGTAGTCTTCACCGCCGTATACCGGAACAAACCCTGCCTCAGTCAGCACTTTAACCGCCGTGTTTTTCTCCATTCCGATCACATCACTCGGAATAGTAGACCATTCTGTTTTTGATCCAAGCGTTACCGTATACTTTATTGTTGTGCCTTTCTTTACTTTAGTTCCCGCTTCTGTTTCCTGTGTGACAACCGTTCCTGCCGTTCCGCCGGCATATTCTTCCTTAGGACTTCCTTTCAGTCCAAGTTCTTCTAAGGCGGCGGCAGCCTGATCCGCCGTCATATTCAGAAGCGACGGCACTTCTACTTTATCTTTTTCGGGATCTTTTCCTTTACTGATAATAGCTGAACGCTTGTGCCTCGTCTACCTGCTCTCCCGAACCCGGAGTAGAGCTGACTACATTTCCCATCTCGATCGTATCATCATAAACTGCCTCGCCTTTTGTCACTTTCAGACAGCATCCTGAAGCATTCTCTCTGCTTCCGCCTCCGATCTGTTCACAACATTCGGCACAGTTACTTTTTTCGCAGCTTCTCCGCTGCTGATCACAACCGTAACCGTAGAATTTTTCTTTACTTTCTTCCCTTTTCCCGGATTCTGGCTCTTAATCTCGCCTTTTTCGTATTCATTGGAAGCTTCTTCTTTATCCGCTTTTTTAATACCGAGATCTTTTTTCTTAAGTTCTGCCTGTGCGTCTTCAAATGTCATTCCGCGCACATCCGGTACTGTTACCATCTTTTCTGTCTTTGAAGAAAGACCGGCTCCTTTGAAAAATCCCGCCGCATTTCCGACAAGAAACAGAATCAGCAGCGCGATCACGACTCCCGACACGATCATCAGTATTTTCATGATCCGCTTCGTATCGGGATTTACATCATTCTTCTTCCGCCTGTCTTTTTGACTGCGCCTTCTGTTATCATAATCATTATCGTCGTCGTAGTCATAATCGTCGTCATCATCGTACTCATCATCGTCATCGTACTCATCATCATAACGACTGCCCTGAATCCGTTCCAGTTCTTCTGTCGACATAACCATCGTGCGGTCTGTCTCCGCTCCTGTTCCCGCTCCCAAAACAACAAAATCGCCGTCCGGCTCTACAAGCGATCTTTTCAGATCCATAAGAAGAGACGCACAGTCCGGATAACGGCGTCCCGGATTTTTCTGTGTACACTTCATGATAATGCACTCAAGACTGTACGGGATATTCGGAACTTCTTCTGCCGGAGACGTAATCTCTTCCTGAAGATGCTTCAACGCGACCGACACCGTGGAATCTCCGTCGAACGTACGTGCCCGGTGATCATCTCGTACATCGTAATACCGATGGAATAAAGATCGCTCTTCTGATCTACGACTCCGCCCCTCGCCTGCTCCGGAGATGTGTAATGAACCGATCCCATAACGCTTGTGCTGATCGTCTGTGTAGACGTGGTCGCACGGGCAATGCCGAAATCCGTCACTTTTACTTTTCCGTCTTTTGAAATGATAATATTCTGAGGCTTAATATCTCTGTGGATAATATGATGATTGTGCGCCGCCTGAAGCCCTGTCACCATCTGAATGGAAATACTGATCGTCTCTTTTGCCGAAAGTCTTCCCTTTTTCTTTATATAATCTTTCAGAGTGATCCCTTCGACAAGCTCCATTACCATATAGTACAGACCTCTGTCCTGACCGACGTCATACACATTGACAACGTTCGGATGCATCAGTCCTGCCGCAGCCTGCGCCTCACTCAAAAATTTCTTTATAAATACCTGATCCGAACGATAATCGCTTTTTAATACTTTGATCGCGACATAGCGGTTTAATTTACGATCCTTTCCCTTGTAAACATCCGCCATACCACCCGATCCGATCCGTCCGAGTATCTCATATCTTTTTCCTAAGCAAACTCCCTCTTTAATCATAATACACTCACCTCATCTGCAAACGGTTCTATAAGGACAACCCCTATATTATCTGTACCGCCGTTTTCTTTTGCCGCTTCTATAAGAGCCTGACCGGACTCTACGATATCTCTTCCTCCCTGAACAATATGAAAAAGTTCCTCATCTTCTACCATATTGCTCAAACCGTCCGTACACATCAATATGATGTCTCCCCTTTTCAGACGGTGCTCGTAAAAGTCTACCTCTACATCCGCTTTCGCGCCGATCGCTCTCGTAATAATATTTTTATCCGGATGATGTTTTGCTTCTTCCGGTTTTATCCCGCCAACCTTACCATCTCTTCTACCAGGGAATGATTCTTTCGTAAGCTGCTGAATGCCTGATTGATCAAATACAAACGGCTGTCTCCTACATTCGCGAAATACATCATCTGATTTGAGATCGTCGCCGCAACAACCGTCGTTCCCATTCCTTTGAGATGTTCGTCTCTTGAAGCTTCTTTTATGATCTCCCTGTTTGCCGTTTTTATAGCGCCTACAAGACATCTTTCAATATCTTCGCCTTCGCTTAGCGCCAATTCCCTGTTGAGCACTTCAACCGTATACTTGGAAGCATAATCTCCCGCCTGGTGACCTCCCATACCGTCTGCCACCACAAAGAGGTTCTGAAGAATTCCGAGAGGTCTGTCAGTCACATAAACATAATCCTGATTTACTTGTCTTACCATTCCTACATCTGTTATCGAAAATGTTCTCATATGCTTCTCCTTAATTCTCATTCATTGTCTCTTCCTCGTAGCGCCGTCTAAGCTGACCGCACGCCCCGTCGATATCCGAGCCCATTTCTCTTCTTATAGTAACATTAATTCCGCTTTTTTCAAGTTTATTTTTGAAATTCAAAGCACTTTTGCGGCTTGGACGCTGAAAAGAACGCTCCTTTACCGGATTTACCGGAATCAGGTTCAGATGACAGTTACGCGGCGCGAGAAGCTCGGAAAGCTCCTTTGCATCCTCGTCCGTATCGTTCACCTCATGTACAAGACTATACTCAAACGTCACTCTGCGTCCTGTCTTTTTAAAATAAGTATCGCAGGCGGAAAGTACCTCGCCTAATTCGTACTTATTTGCGACAGGCATCAGTTTCCTTCTCTTTTCCTGCGTAGATCCGTGAAGAGAAAGCGCCAGTGTGATCTGCAGACGTTCCTCTGCCAGTTCCAGTATTTTCGGTACGATCCCGCATGTAGAAACAGTCACGTTCCGCTGACTGATATTCAGTCCGTGTTCATCTGTCAGTATGTGAATGAATTTCAGAAAATTATTATAATTATCAAGCGGCTCTCCTGTTCCCATGATAACGACGTTGGAAACCCTCTCTCCGATAATTTTCTGGATCTGGTAGATCTGACCGAGCATTTCGGATGCAGACAGATTCCGTTTTAATCCCCCGATCGTCGAAGCGCAGAATACACATCCCATGCGGCATCCCGCCTGCGAGGAAATACATACCGAATTACCGTGCTTATACCGCATAAGAACGCTTTCCACCATGTTTCCGTCATACAGACGGAACAAAAACTTGTTCGTTCCGTCCAGTTTCGACTGCTGCCGCTCTGCCATCTGTACCGGAAAGATATCATATTCTTCCGCAAGCTTTTCCCGAAGTTTCACAGACAGGTTCGTCATCTCGTCGAAACGATCTGCAAGCTTCACATGCAGCCATTCATATATCTGTTTTGCCCGAAACGGTTTTTCTCCGAGACGTTCCAGCTCTTTTTGTAATTCTTCATATTCATATGCCCGAATATCTTTCTTCATTCTCATACTTTCCTTTTTCATTTTTCGTATCCTGCCATTTCACCCTTTTGCGCGTCCTGCCATTTCATCCTTTTTCGGCGTCCGGCATTTTCAGACTTCTTTTTTCCGCAATCGCGCAATAAAAAATCCGTCGCTTTTATGAACTCCCGGAAGAAGCTGGATACAGCCGTTCTCTGTCACGCTTTCCCTCAATTCAAGGCAAAGATCTTCCCTTATATCGTCTGCGTAAAATTCAGGAAATTCTTTCAAAAACCAATGTACGTTTTCGATATTTTCTTTCGGGTTCACAGTACACGTACTGTACAGAAGTTCTCCTCCCGGCTTCACATAAGAAGCCGCGCAGGAAAGGATTTTTCGCTGAAGCTTTACGAGACTTACGATTCCTTCCGGCGACGCTTTATATTTCAGATCTGTTTTCTTCCCAAGCACTCCCAGACCGGAACAAGGCAGATCGGCGATCACAATATCCGCTTTACCCGCTGATTTTTCATCATACACAGACGCATCCTGACAAACCGCAGTTACATTGCAAAGTCCCATACGTTCTATATTTTCCTCGATCAAAGACACTTTATATTCTGTCAGATCACGGGCTTCCACATGACCGGAACATCCGGCTTGACCTTCCATCAAAATGCGTTCCGCCACATCAAGCGCCTTTCCGCCCGGCGCCGCACACAGATCGATCACCTGCGCTCCCGCCTGCACATGCGCCAGTTCTCCTACAAGCATCGAACTGATATCCTGCACGACGAACAGACCTTCCCGAAATGTTTCCAGAGACTCTAAATAATCATATTTTGAAATGAGAAGCGCATCCTTTAAATACGGATGATTTTCCACTAAAACATGTTCTTCCTCAAGCCGCTTTTTCAGCTGCTCCGTCGTAATCCGGCTTCTGCAGCATCTGATCGTTGTCGGCTTTTCTGTCTGGAAATCTTTCAGCATCGTTTCGATCAAAGAAAGATCATACGTTTCTTTCCATAATCGGATGATCCATTCCGGACAGGAATATCGTACCGAAAGCCGTTTGATCGGATCTGACGGATACTCCACCTCATCGATTCCTTTGACAACACTTCTCAGCACGCCGTTGACATAGCCTCTCAGACCGGAAAACCCTTTCTTCACTGCCAGTTTTACCGATTCACTGCAAACTGCATGATCGGGAATACTATCCATATATTTTATCTGATAGACCGCGCTTCTTAAAATTGCCCGAATTAACGGCTTCATCTTTTTTACTTTTACTTTGGAGAAACAATCCAGAATATAATCGATCTCTGTCATATGTTCCAGCGTTCCTTCCGTAACGCGGGTGATAAATGCTCTTTCCCTTTTCTCAAGATATTGATATTTTGTCAAAACTTCTCTTAATACAATATGACTGTATCTGCCGTTTTCCGTTACTTCCATAAGGATTGCGGCTACGATTTCTCTTTCATTGATCGCCTTTGCCATTATTCTCTCCCAAACACCATTCCTTCTTCCACTTTATATCCGCGCAGAAACGAGCCTGTATCCATTCGTTTCTTGCCGGGCATCTGTACTTCTAAAATACGAAGCACGCCGTCTCCCGTCTGTATGCAAAACGAATCTTTTGCTACGGACACTACCGTTCCCGGCATGGCGTTCTTCCCGGTTTTCTGCGCTGTATGTTCCTCGCTTCCCAGTTCGGTTTGCTCTGCACATTCTTCCTGTGGCTTTGCCAACGCTTTCCATATCTTCATCACTTTTCCGTCCCGGTGTGTATATGCGCTTGGCCATGAATTCAATCCACGCACGAGACGCTCGATCTGCACTGCCGATTTCGCCCAGTCGATATTGCCAAGATCTTTCGTGAGCATTTTCGCATAAGCAGTCGGGCTTTCCGGCTGCTTTTCAAACACTGCTGTTTTATTTTCTATTGCATGCAATGTTTTTACGCAGAGAGCGGCGCCTGCTTCTGCCAGTTTGTCATGAAGCGACTCTCCTGTCTCGTCTTCTGCGATCGGGATCTCGGTCTTTAAAATCATATCTCCTGTATCAAGTCCTTCATCCATCTGCATCGTTGTAACGCCCGTCACGCTCTCTCCTTCTATGATCGCCCACTGGATCGGTGCAGCCCCACGATATTTCGGAAGAAGAGATGCATGGACATTAATACATCCGTAAGGCGTCATCTCAAGAATCTCCTTCGGAAGGATCTGACCGAAAGCAACAACGACCATCACGTCGGCATTGTATTTTCTCAATTCTTCCACACACTCAGGATCGCGCACTCTTTTCGGCTGATACACCAAAATCCCATGCTTAACCGCCGCTTCCTTTACAGGCGTAAACTGCATTTCTTTTCCTCTGCCTTTTGGCTTATCAGGCTGTGTGACGGCGAGACACACATCATGCCCCGCTTCCACAAGCGCTTCCAGTGTTCCGACTGAAAAATCGGGTGTTCCCATAAATATGATTCTCATTCTTCCCCTCCTTGCGCATCGTCTTGATCTTCTTCATCATAAGACACTTCATGAAGTCCGTCTTCTGCCAGTTCAACATACAGTTTTCCGTCCAAATGATCAAGTTCATGACAAAACGCCCTTGCAAGCAAGCCTTCGCCTTCCATTTCGAACTCGTTCATATTTTCATCAAACGCCCGCACTTTTACACGGTCCGGTCTTGTAACGATTCCGAATTTTCCCGGTACGCTTAGACATCCTTCTTCTCCTGTCTGTTCGCCTGAAGATTCGATGATCTGCGGATTGATCAAAACAATCGGACCTTCCCCTACATCGATCACTACGATTCTTTTCAAAACGCCGACCTGCGGAGCCGCAAGACCGACACCGTTGCTTTCATACATTGTCTCAAGCATATCTCCGATCAGTATTTTCGTGCGAAGCGTCATCTTCGGCACTGCTTTACACTGTTTTTCTAATATATCGTCTCCTATTTCTCTAATTACTCTGATTGCCATTTTTCTCCTTCTTTCTATCCGCTACATCGGATTAAAATCAAATTGTATTCTCATTTTATCAAATCCCGAATTAATCTCAATATATTTTTCCGTCCGGTCTTTCAGCACGACAAGATCATGATAGTCCGCGGTTTTTACATAGATCACTTTCCGATAAACATCGTTGATCTTTTCGATCCCCGGACTTGCCGGGCCGATCACGGACGCTTCGATATCCTTCTTCGCTTTTATCATATATTCTTTCAAATAACGGCAGCCTGTTTCCAATAACGCCTCATCGGCGCTTGATATAAACACTGCCAGAAGATTTTCTGCCGGGGGATACCCCATCATCGTTCTGTATCGGATCTCTTCCTCATAGAACGCCTCATAATCCTGCGCCGCAGACGTTGCGATCGCATAATGATCGGGACTGTATGTCTGAATCACCGCTTCTCCTTTTTTATCTCCGCGCCCCGCTCTTCCGACCGCCTGAGTCAAAAGCTGGAACGTTCTCTCGCCCGATCTGTAATCATCTGTATACAACGACATATCCGCAGCCAGAATTCCGACTAATGTTACATTTGGGAAATCATGACCTTTTACGATCATCTGCGTACCGACAAGTACGTCCGCCTCTTCATTTGCAAATGCAGACAGTATTTTCTCATGGGAATCTTTCTGTCGTGTCGTATCCATATCCATCCGCAGCACTCTTGCCTGCGGAAATACCGTCTTCACAATCTCTTCGATCTGCTGTGTTCCCGCCCTGAATTCTCCGATATGGTCCGAGCCGCATTCAGGACATATTTTCACATGCGTCTGTTCGTATCCGCAGTAATGACATCTCATCTTTCCGTCCCGATGGACCGAAAGCGACACATCGCAATGCGGACACTTTATAACATGCCCGCATTCCCGGCACGAAACAAACCCGGAATACCCTCTCCGGTTCAAAAAAAGCATCGTCTGTTCTTTCTTTTCAAGCCGCTCTTTCATCAGTCTTTGCAGTTGTTCGCTGAGTATCGAACGATTTCCGTTCTTCAATTCTTTCCGCATATCCACCGTATAAACCTCTGCCGGATCCTGCATTTTAGAACGGTTCTTCATTTCCATCAGAACATACTCGCCGTTTTTTGCCCGATACATGGCTTCCATCGACGGAGTCGCGCTTCCCAGAACAACGCTCGCGCCTTCTGTCTGCGCTCTTCTTAGCGCCGTTTCCCGCGCGTGATACCTCGCGTCTGTTCACTTTTATAAGTCGGCTCATGTTCTTCATCGATCACGATCAGTCCCAGATTCGGAAAAGGAGTAAAAAGCGCCGATCTCGGTCCGATCATCACATCCACTTCCCCGCTTTCGCCCTCATCATCTGATCATATCGTTCTCCTGCGGACAGCCGGGAATTCATAACAGATACCCGGTCTTTAAATCTTCTGTAAAATCTCATCACAGTCTGGTAAGTTAACGCGATCTCGGGAATCAGAACGATTGCCTGCTTCCCCTTATCTACAACAGACTGTATCATTTCCATATAAACTTCTGTTTTTCCGCTGCCCGTAACTCCATGGAGCAAATATGTTTTTCGGATTCCGTTTTCATAATCCTTACAGAAACGCATAATCGCACGTTTCTGCTCCTGCGTATAAATAATCTCCTTCTTTTGAATATTTTCCGCATGAACCGGATTACGATACACCTGCTCTGATTCTACGGCGAGAACATGCTGTTCTTCCAACGCGCGTATCACCGTGGCAGTAATATTAAGCTTCTTTCTGACAAGTTCATAATCTAAAAGCGGATCGTCAAGAAGCGCCGCCATCAGACGCGCCCTCGCTTTCTGATTCTTTTCCAGATAATAATGAAGCTGTTTTTCCCCCGTCTCCCGGTCGATCAGCAGTCTGAGCCGCTTTTTCACCTTTATATTTTCTTTTTCTTTGATAGGAAGAACCGTTTTCAAAGACTGCAGCATCGTTCCGCCATAATTCGACTTCATCCATGCCGCCAGCGCGATCAGCTTCGCCTCGATTTCCACGCCGCTTCGCGATATATCAGCGATCTCTTTCACTTTTGAAATATCATAATCACATGTCTTTGACAATGCGGTTACATATCCTTTTGTCTTACGGTTTCCTTTTCCGAAAGGTACGACCACCGCCATCCCCGCTTCCACTTCATGTTCCAGCCGCTCGGGGATCCGGTATTGAAAGATCTTATCCAGTTTTTCATGTTGAATATCTATGATTACATCCGCAAACAATCTCTGTCCCCTTGTCTTTCCTAATTTTCCCTGATTTCCTCAAGTACCTCTGCGATCAGCGTTCTTTCATCCATCGGGTATTTGACTCCTTTGATCTCCTGATATCTTCATGACCTTTTCCGGCCAATACGATCACATCTCCCGACTGACCATGTTCGATGGCATATTTGATCGCTTCTTTTCTGTCGCAGATCTCCACATATGCCCCGTCAGTCTTTGCGATTCCGACTTTGATATCATTGATAATCTCCTGTGGTTCTTCAAAACGCGGATTATCCGAAGTAATGATCGTAAGATCCGCCAGACGTCCCGACACTTCGCCCATCTCATATCTTCTGTCTTTTGAACGGTTTCCGCCACATCCGAACACACATACAAGACGTTTCGGTTCATATTCTTTCAGTGTTGTCAGCAGGCTCTCCAGACTCATCGCATTATGTGCATAATCGATCATCAGCGTAAAATCATCCGATACTTTTATCATCTCAATACGCCCTTTGACATGCGCTGTTTTAAGCGCTTCTGTTATTTTCTCAGACGGAACACCGAAATGACGGCACACCGCGATCGCAGTCAGCGAATTATACACGCTGAATTTTCCGGGGATATCGATCTCCACATCAAAATCAGCCTTCCCCGCCACATGATACGAAACGCCTAAATATCCCGGCTTCGATACGAGATTTACATTCTCCGCTCTCAGATCCGCTTTCGGCGAAAAACCGAAAGTTTCCACTTTACATGTCGCGCCGCGGAAAATATCTGCATAATAAGGATCGTCTATATTGGCAATGCCAAGTTTGCACTGTTGAAACAGCATTGCTTTGCACCGTTTATAATCTTCAAAGTCTTTATGTTCATTCGGACCGATATGATCTTTTCCGAGATTCGTAAAAATACCGATCTCAAACGGAATTCCCGCCGTTCTGTGAAGCATAAGTCCCTGAGAGGAAACTTCCATAACAACACTGTCGCAGCCTTCTTCAACCATCTGTGCAAAGTACTGCTGGATCGTAAACGATTCCGGCGTCGTATTTGCCGCAGGGATCTTCCGATCTCCGATGATCGCTTCGATCGTACCGATAAGTCCTACTTTATGTCCGACACCTTCTAAGATAGACCGGATCAGATATGTTGTCGTCGTCTTTCCTTTCGTTCCGGTAATTCCGATCACTTTCAGCTTCTCTGCCGGATATCCGAAATACGCCGCAGACATCAGCGCCAGCGCATATCTCGTATTTTCCGCTTTGATCACCGTCACCCCTTTCGGTGCCTCGATATCCCGTTCTGCTATAATCGCCGCCGCGCCTTTTTTTGCCACATCCGAAACATATTGATGCCCGTCAAAAACCGCTCCGCTGATACAGACAAAAACAGATCCGCTTTCTACTTTTCTCGAGTCATTTGCAAGCGTTGTCACTTCTGTTTCGACACTGCCTTGAACAACCTCATATTCTAACCGTTCTAATAATTTGCTTAATTTCATACTCAGCCCTCCCGATTTTATTTTCCTTTTGAAAATCGACCTTTTGACACCTTTATAGAATAACACAAGAAGCGTTTTGTTGCAAAACAAACGTTTTTACTATATAATTAACCGGTATGTGTGCATTTTCGGTGACATCAGTCCCGCTTTGTCGTTCTCACACCGAAATGTATCTAAACTGTCTGCATTCGCAGTACGCGATCGTCAATCATATAAGCGATATTGACACAGCAAACATGACTTTAGGAAAGAGAGGGAAAACTATTGTTCACAGATTTTATTACAAACATGATCAACTCGCTGAGCGAGCTGCTCTACAGCCACATTTTGATCATACTGCTTCTCGGAGCGGGAATCTTCTTTACGATCAAAACAAAATTCGTACAGATCCGTATGTTTATCGAATCTCTCCGCGTTGTCGCACAGCCGGGCAGCGATAAGAACGGACTTTCTTCCTTTCAGGCTCTTATGGTATCAACCGCTTCCAGAGTCGGAACAGGAAACATCGCCGGAATCTCAACAGCGATCTGTCTTGGCGGATCAGGCGCAGTGTTCTGGATGTGGCTTACGGCTATTCTCGGAAGCGCATCTGCATTTATCGAAAGTACGCTTGCTCAAATTTACAAACACAAAGCAAAGGACGGAAGTTCTTACGGAGGACCTGCATATTATATTCAGGCCGCTTTGAAGAAGCGTTGGATCGGCGTCCTTTTCGCAGTTGTTTTGATCCTGACTTATATGGGCGGATTCAACCTTGTAGCTTCATTTAATATTGCGGATTCCTTCCGTGTCTATTCTTTCTTCAATCCGGAATGGACTCCGCTCATTGTCGGAGCGATCCTTGCGGTTGTATTTGCTTTGGCTGTATTCGGAGGAAGTAAAAAGATCTCACAGATTACGGAAGTGCTTGTTCCGATTATGGGTATCTTTTACCTTGCAGTTTCTTTATTCATCATCCTGAAACATTATCAGCTTGTTCCTGTAATGTTCACAAGCATTTTCAATAATGCATTTGACGTACAGGCCATCTTCGGAGGGTTTGCCGGATCCTGCGTTATGCACGGTATCAAAAGAGGACTGTTCTCCAACGAAGCCGGTGTCGGTTCTGCTCCGAATGCAGCGGCAAGCGCGGCAGTTCCCATCCGGTAAAACAAGGACTTGTGCAGATGCTTTCTGTATTCATCGACACTATCCTGATCTGCTCCGCAACAGCGTTCATGCTTCTTTGTTCCGGCGTAGAGCCGACTTCTAAATTGCAGGAATGCCGTGGGTTCAGGCAGCGGCTTCCAGCTCGCTTGGCGGTTTCGGTACGATCTTTATTACGATCGCACTTGTCTGTTTGCCTTTACAACGCTGATCGGAAACTTCTACTATGCGGAAATGGGGCTGAAATTCCTCTGCGGCAGAAAACCGCCGAAAGCAGTGATCAATACATTTCGTATTATCGCCGCCGCCATCGTACTTGCAGGCGCGACAATGGAATTCAGCATCGTATGGAACACAGCGGACGTACTGATGGGATTGATGGCTTTAATCAACCTTCCTGTCATCCTCATCTTATGCAAACCGGCAATTCAGGCTATGAACGACTATACAAAGCAGAAAAAAGCCGGAAAAGATCCAGTCTTTAAAGCTGCCGATATCCAGTTAAAAGACAAAACAGATTTTTGGAATTAAAGAGAAACCGGGACAGTCGATCTGACTTTCCCGGTTTTTGAATATTGAACACTTTTTATTTATATCGTTGCTTTCTTATTTTATAACTCTGTTATTTTCTTGCATACATATCTTAAGATCTTTCTCAAGTCTTCGATCGTTACTTTTTCGTCTCCTGTCACATCTCCGGCTTTCATCTGTGTTTCCGTCAAATTGGTCTTTTTACAGATATATCTCAACGCAGTGCGGACGTCTCCGACATCGACTTTACTGTTGGCATCCACATCGCCTCTGATATAGTCCTGCGGCTGAGTCATCTCATCGATTTTTGCAAGAAGTGTTTCACACTTTGTTTTTACTTCTGCAAGAATTGTCTTCTCTTCTTCCGCTGCATTTTCAACTGCTGTTACCGCGTCTTTCAATGTGTTTTGCACTAAGCTTTGTCTGTAACCTTTACTGTGTCCACAGACAGATGCGAGATCCTTTTCTGAAGGTCGGAACAAGGATTGATCGTTATTTTGCAGCTTGTACTGTTTCCTCTGCGATCCTCTGCTATGATCGTGTACTCTTTCTTCTGATTATTTTGATTATCTGCGGAAAGAGAAATTTCCGTTCCTGCTTCTTGTTTCCCGTTTACAGTCACAGATGCAAGATCGTTGTCAGCGTCTCTTACCGTTATCTTTTGTGTAGCGTAATAATTTCCACCGTTTTCCACTCCCTCAATAACCGGAGCTGTCCCCTTCGGCTCTTCATACTCTGCTGAAGCGATCTTCAAAACAGAGTTATCTCCTGTTCCATACAAATCTTTCGTCCGTCCGTCATAGGCAAAAGTAATAGCGTCATCATAATAAACAGTATTAAATACATAACCGTTTTCAACGCTTCCGTTGTTCTTATCCCATGCCATGAACAGTCCGCCGCGCTCTCCCGCTGTCCCGTCATCGCTGTTCGTCACATCCACAAGATAATTTCCGTCTCCGATCGTCACGATATTCCACATATGCGGTCCTTCTCCCGTACCGCCTCTCATCATGCCGGTTACGCTGCAGCAATTATATCCCGGATCAAGAAAATCGCTCATATCGCATAAATACTGAAATGCTTTTGCATATCCCTCGCATACAACATTCGTACTTTCATCTCCGTCAATACATAGATCATCTGCCACGGATCTCCGTAAGCGACACCCGGTTTCACAGCATCATAATTATACGATGTCAGATCACAGATTTCTTCTTTATAAGATTCCATCTTCTCATAATCTTTTTCGGCTTTATGCTTCTCTATGATTTTTCGCGCATTCTCCGCCGCCGAACTGGCTGCCCCTGTCTTCTTGCTGTCAACCGTACACTTCGTCTTGTATTGCTGTTCGATTTCCGGTCCCGCATAAGCATCCGCAGCCGGAAATTTATATCAATCTCCACAACTTCCCGTCCCGAAATTCTGCCGTTAAACCATGTGGACGCCGTTTTATTATACCAGTACAAATCATACGGACAGTCCGCAAGAAGCGCCGCAATCACTTTACTTAAACTAAATCCTTTAAATGCGCCGCCTTCATATGTAATCCCCTGCCCCGCAACGGAAAGCGTAAATTTCGTAGATACATACTGTCCTGACGGTTCGCTTCCGTCCGCCGCTTTTCCGTCCGCGATATTAGCGGCTATTTTTTTCAGTTCATTATATACATATTTGTCCGCTCCGGTTAAAACATTCTGCCCGATATTGCCGTAAACTGCAGGCGTACGATGCTTTCGCTCTCTTCACCGTAAAATGTCTGTTCTACATACTGAGCAAACAACTCCTCGTTTCCGGGAACTTGATCCGCTCTCGGAATGATGCTCTCTCCTTGAATCTGAGCAACTTACTATCTACTGTAAGTTCCTCTGCCTGAACTGTTTCCGTCATTCCTGCCGCCATCGGCGATGCCACAAGCATTGCCGATGCAAGAACAAGACTGACCCCGCCTCGTACTTCCTTTTTCATTTTCCGCCTCCATAAACTTCTTCCATCTTTTTCCGTCTGCCTGTAAAACACTTTACATGATTATGCAATTTTATCACAAATTCAGTTCACTTAAAAGATGATCGACACATCATTTTATTTTTTGTACATTATTTAAACATTTCTTTTGTTTTCATAATTTTTTCAAGAAACTTTTCTCCGGCTTATGTGCAATATAACGAATCATCCCCATATCATCTCTATCACCCGCTCAAGATCTTCCGCTTGTTTCCATAGGAATTGTTTTACTTCTTCCGGAGGCTGCACAAGATCGGGAACAACGATCACGCGCATACCTGCCGCATGTGCCGATATTGCTCCTGAAGGCGCGTCTTCCAAAGCGACCGCATCTTCCGGCTCAATCCCGATACTTTTACACGCTTTCAGATAAATCTCCGGCGAAGGCTTTCCTTCCTTCACTGTATCCCCGAACACTTTGCCGTCAAAATAATCGTACAATCCCGCTCTTTTCAAAGACTGCTCTGCGTGTATCTGCCGCGAAGACGTTGCAAGTCCGATCATACATCCATGACTTTTGCGGCATTCAGCAATTCCGGAGCGCCTTTTTTCACCGCTATTCCTTCTTTATCCGCAATCTTATAATAATATTCCCGTGTCATTTGCGCAAATCGATCCATCGGAAAATCCAAATCAACGTTCGTCTTGAAATATTCTGTCCGCCTCTTCAAGTTAAATCCGACTGTATTATAGATGTGATCTCCGAAGTTTTCATATCCAAGTTCTTTTCCCGCATAATCCCAAGACCGTTTTACAACTTTTTCCGAGTCAAGAAGAAGTCCGTCCATGTCAAAAACCAGCCCCTTCACAGAGACCGGTTTTTTCTTAATCAAGAGTCGCACTCCTGCACTGTTCACATTTTTCTGCGGCTGCTCCGCCTCTTTTTGCTCTTCCTGGCTGCGAAACGTCACCGTTCCCGCCGCAGCATCCATTCCGTCAACGATTGCCAGAGACTCAAGCTGAAAACCGAGGTTGCGGATGATCCTTCCTCCCGACTGAAAGCCTTTTTCAATCGCGATCCCGATTCCTTCTACTGTCGCGCCTGCGGACTGAACGATCTGGATCAATCCCTGAAGAGCGCATCCGTTCGCAAGAAAATCGTCGATAATAAGAACATGATCTTCCGGCGTCAGGAATTTTTGAGATACGATCACATGATTTCTGCATTTGTGTGTAAATGACTCCACTTCCGCTACATACATTTCTCCGTCAAGATTGATACTCTGCGATTTCTTTGCAAACACAACCGGCACATCAAAATGCTGTGCCGCCACGCAGGCAATACCGATCCCCGACGCTTCGATCGTTAAAATTTTATTAATCGGCTTTTTCGCAAAACGTCTCTTAAATTCAGCCCCCATCTGATCCAACAGCTTAATGTCCATCTGATGATTCAGGAAGCTGTCTACTTTCAATACGTTTCCTTCTTTCACAACCCCGTCTTTTACAATGCGTTCTTCTAAAAAATTCATCTTCTGCTCCTCTCGTTTTCCTGCCTGTGCAGATTATTTTTCCATCTTATTCTTCCATATCGGTTCTTTCTTCTTCGTCGCCGCCTTCCGCCTTTTCATCAAATACACGGAACACTCTTCTTAATATACAGGAATTAATAAAAGCAAGAATACCTGTTCCCGCCAAGATCCAGACCGGATCGTAAGCATAAGGATTCCCGTATTCCACCACGACAAAACAACCGCTCCGACTGTCAGCGCTGTCATCAAAATTGTATAAGGTAATTTTGCCACCGTTAAAAGGAGCGCATTTTTCAGCGTAGCCCCTATCGTATTTTCATATCTTGCAGTCAGCGCAAATGAATAAATCGTTACTGAAATCAAAAAAATGCAAGCAGTAAAAAAACACTTTTAAACACCATTCCCAGTGTCCCCGGCATCATTTCCGATATTCTGTAATCAACAAAACAAACGCCTCCGCACAAAAGCAATATAAGCCATATGATTGTACTTTGCTTAAAATTCAACTTAAATGCATGAAGAAACCCTTTAAATATATAACCTTCTTCATTTTTTACAAGTTTCAGCATTACTGTATACAACGCTGTTGTCGATGCTCCGATCGTAATGATCGGCAGTGAGCAAACAAGCCACAAAACATTCAGACACACGATATCGCAAATCTTTGAAAGCACACGCATAATACCGCTGTCAGTAACATCACCCCGCATGATCCGCCTCCCGTTTTTTCTATTGTAAACTACAGTATAGCACAGAAAAGCCTGTATAGCACAGGCTTTTCACATCTTCTTTCGGATAATCACCGGAAGCGATAAAAGATGCGTTCCGGAATCGCAAGCAGCCGTCAAGTTCCCAGGCAAGTCCGGGATTCGGCTCTTCGCCGTTACAAAAAAACAGTCCAACCACAACGGCTGAAACCGGCTGAACTGTTACGATAAAAAATAGAGCGGGTGATGGGAATCGAACCCACGTATCCAGCTTGGAAGGCTGGTGTTCTACCATTGAACTACACCCGCGTCATCTCTGACACAAGTAGTATACTACCACATGATAAA
>ENA-OQCP01000327-OQCP01000327.1-human-gut-metagenome-genome-assembly--contig:-NODE-327-length-21409-cov-2.174091_pt1 | contig 21409 bp, 29 predicted proteins | sample MGYA00242760_ERZ504583 | MGnify/ENA primary metagenome ERZ504583 (study PRJEB26092, sample SAMD00036308) | human gut metagenome | host: Homo sapiens | study: EMG produced TPA metagenomics assembly of...
CAAAAACGAAAATACAGGCAGTTACTGCGGCAAGGTAAAAGCTGTCAAAAGCCTTTCATATTCACCAAAATATGCGGTTTTTGACAATAGCTGAACAGAAAACGGTTGCTGTGCAGAATATGCACCGATAACAAAATCGGTAAAAAACAAAGTCAGCATTAATGTGCCGAATATAATAAGAGTTGTAATTACAGGTTGTTTTATTGACAGATTTTTGGTGCTTGTGGAATTGAATCCAAAAATAACAGGCAGAAACGCAAAGATTAAACAGTCTGCAACATTGCTCCGAATATTTGAAAAATCGGGTGTAGCAAGGTGCTGTTCGTTGCAAATTCGAAAGATTTTATATTTCCGAAAAATATCACGGCAAAAGCAATTATGAGAAATGCAAGCACAAAAATACTGACTCTTGAAAGCGGATTTATCCCCTTTGACGCACCGTAAACACAAATGCAAAGTATCAGAAAGGCAATCACCTTTGTGTCGACATCGGGATTAACTCCCGAAACAAACATATCGCAGAATCTAATCAGAAAAGAAACGGTTATCACGGTGAAATACATACAATAATATGAAGAAACAAAGAAAAAGCCCGTTTGCGATGCGTTTTTTGCAAAGGCTGAAAAATCAAGTCTTGTTCTGTGTTTTATCGAATAAAAAGGAACAAAGCACAACAGCGTGAAAAATATTCCGAATCCGATTGACGCAAGACTTGAAAAAATATTGTCACTCTGCAAAAAGCTCCGCCCCATTAACAATATCGGAAGTGCAGAACATACAAACAGCGAAAGCATAAGTCTTTTTGACGGAAAAGTTACATTCGATTGCATTACATCTCCTCCGTTTCGGGGAATTTCTGAACCTTGATTGTGTGCTTTGAAAGCCTTTTCCAATCTGCTCTGACAAAGACATCACGCATACTCCGCCACGAGAACGGTGCAAGCGATGACATATACGGCACGCCGACTGATGTTTTGGAACACATATTGACAAGCACTCCGCAGGTGAGCAGAACTATTCCCCACAAGCCGAACATTCCGCCTGCGATAACGCAGAAAAATCTTAACACCATAATAGGCGGATAGAGTGCGAATGTGACATAACTGCAAATTGCCGCAGTTGCAACAACCATAAGAGTTGACGAGCTGATTATGCCTGCACTGACGGCACTTTCACCGATTACAAGCGCTCCGACAATGCTGACAGCGTGTCCGAGCGGCTTCGGAATACGCAGTCCGGCCTCTCTCATGACTTCATAGATAAAGGTTATGAGAATAACTTCAAGTGTTACGGGTAAGGGCGTTTGCGACAAAGAATCGGATGTTTTCACGAGCAATCCGGTCGGAAAATATTCGGGATGAAACTGTGCAAAAGCGTGTATATTCCCGGCAAAAATACGGCTATAAGGAACGAAATATACTTTAAAATCCGTATAAATGCCGCATAATACGGGCGGTTTGAATAATCATCAACGCTTTGAAATTCTTCTGCAAAAAGGTGCGGAATGATTATCACCGACGGTGTTCCGTCAATCAGAATTGCCACTCTGCCCTCCGACAGCTTTCCGCAGACCGTATCCGGCCTTTCGGAAATCCCGACACCTGAAAAAAGTGATTTTGAGTTGTTGTCTTCAAGATAACTGCTTAAATATCCCGACGCAAGAATCATTTTCAGGTTGCAGTTTTCAAGCCGTTCTCTGATTGCTTTAAGAATTTGCTTTGACACGCTGTTTTGAAGATAACAAATCATCATCTGCGTGTTTGAACTGTATCCACTTGTTATGGTTTCAAAAACGAGGTCGGGACTTTTGATTCTTCGTCTTATTAAAGTCATATTGATTCTCAGCGGTTCTGTAAAACCTTCTCTGCAGCCTCTCTGGACTACCTCACTTTCGGGTTCCGAAACACTTCTGAATGAAAAGCCCTGTGCTCCGATTGCAAGCATACGACTGCAACCGTCAACAACAAGCAGGGCAAAACCTGATGTTGAAAAGCTGATTGCCTCGTCAATTGTCGTGAACTCGACAATTTCACTTGATGTCAGCACGGTATTTTTGATAAGGTCAAAAACCTTATCGGGAGATTGGCAGTCAAAATAATAATCGAGCAGAGGATTGATTACCGACAAAGCAAGCGTGTCCTTTCCGCACATTCCCTCAATTGTGATTATTGCGGATTTTATACTGCATTGTCCCTTTAGATTCATTTCACGAACCGTAAAGTCTGCCGAATTTTTGAACATTTTCTTCAGAGTTAAAATATTTTCTTTTAATGAATTATACATTTAATCACCGTCTTAATATATCTGCTTTTTATTTTGCGGTATATCGGCTCAAATTATGCAAATATTAGTAACGGTGATGTTATGTTAATTTCAATAATCAGAACAATTTTGCTCTATGCCTTTGTCATTCTGGCAGTCAGGTTAATGGGAAAGCGACAGATGAGCGATATGCAGCCGAGCGAGCTTGTAATCACAATGATAGTGTCGGATATCGCATCAATTCCTATGCAGAACACATCTCAACCGCTGTTGAGCGGAGTTATTCCCGTTGCGATTCTCGTTGCACTTGAAATTACCGCAAGCATTATTATGATGAAGTGGAGCGGTTTCAGAAGTCTTGTGTGCGGAAAACCCGTTATAGTAATTAAAGACGGAAGGATTCTGCAATCGGCTATGAAAAAGCTGCGGCTTACTACAGAAGATTTGAGCGTCAGGTTAAGACAACAGGGTATTTTTTCAATCGAAGATGTTCAATACTGCATTGTTGAAACAAACGGTGAGGTGAGCGTTCTTGAAAAGCCTGAGAAGAGAAAGCCTTCTGCCGAAGATTTCGGGTTAAAAATTAAAGACAATAAAATTGAAACCGTAGTTGTCAGCAACGGAAAAATTCTTGAAAATTCGCTTAATTTATGTGAAAAAGAAAAGGGTTATGTTAAAAATATTCTGCAAAAGAAAAATATTAAGCAGAGCAATGTTTTTCTGATGACTCTTGACGCACTCGGAAATTACAACATTATAAAGAAGGAATAACAATATGAAAAGAATTTACATTGCACTTTCACTTGTTCTGGCGGCACTATGCTTTGCATCTGTTGAAACAGGATTTATTTCGGGCAAAACGGATTCATTCATTGCAAAAATTGAATGTGCCGACAGACTGATGAGCAGACTTGAATTTGAAGACGCACTCAAAATTTGTGAAGAAACAGAGAAAGAATGGTATGACAATGCCAAATTGATTGACACCATGCTCATTCACGATTATGTTGACAATATCGGATTAAGCATTTCGAGAATGACCGCATTTGCACAAAAACAGAACCGTGATATGTACTTTGCCGAAAGCGTTCAGGCAAAAAAGAACTCGCCTCCATTAAAGAAAGCGAGTTTCCGTTAGTTGAAAATATTTTGTAATTAACCTTTATTCTCAGCAGTCTGCAACGGTACAATTGCAAGTGTTTTTCCAAGAGGAGCAAGAACTTTTAAAATAGTGTCAAGTTGTGGACTTGTAACACCTTTTTCCATTCTTGCAATCACCGGTTGTTTCACACCGCTAAGTTCTTCCAGTTTTTTTTGACTTATTCCCTTTTCCTGACGGGCTTTAATAAGCTCTCCAATCAAAGCCACTCGTAGGTCACTTTCAGCAATCTCATCCGGTGTAAAAAGCTGATTTCTTACATCAGACCAACTTTTTCCAATAGCATTATTACTCATTAGAAAGTCCCCTTTCTGTCAAATCTGCAAACTCACGCTTTGCTTTTTCAATCTCTCGTAAAGGTGTTTTTTGTGATTTCTTCATAAACTGATGAAGAAGGACAAAAGAATCATCAACCAAGCTACAAAAAATATTCTGTCTCTAAGAGGTCGAAGTTCCCAAATCTCACCGTCAATATGCTTCATATACGGTTCACCTGCACGAGTTCCATACTCAGATAATATCTGGATGTAATCGTTTATTTTGTTAGCCTTTATACGACTGTCTTTATCCTTTTTACTCAACAAATCAGTAAGGTAATCAAGAACAGGCTGATCCCCATTAGGTGTTTTATAAAAATAGACCTGATACAAATATATTACCTCCCTCAATTACTATTATACTTAAAAATCATTAAAAATCAAGTACTTTTAAGTTATTGCTAATTTAAATTATTCTTTTTAATTTTGGAATTGATAAATTCGATCAGTCGGAATATGAGGAAAACGGCGGCATTGACTATTACAACGCTAGCACCTGTCGGGGTATCGCATGAATATGACACGCACATACCGACAAAGAAACAACAGAGTGAAAGCACACCCGAACAGAGAATTACAGACTTGAATTTTTTGCAAACTCTCATGGAAGAAAGCGCAGGGAAAATTATAAGTGCAGAAATTAGCAGAGTACCCATAATTCTCATACCGATTACAATTGTGAGAGCCGTAAGGAGTGCGATTACCGTGTTATAAACGCCTGTTTTAAGACCTGTTGCCCTTGAAAATGTTTCGTCAAAGGTTACTGCAAAAATCTTGTTGTAGAACAAGATGAATATTACGATTACAACAAGTGCAAGGATTCCGCACATAATTGCGTCGGCTGTTGTAGTGGCAAGAATACTGCCGAAAAGGTATGAGTTGAGGTCGGTATTTACACCCGATACACTGACAAATACAACACCTATGCAAGCGCCGTACTTGAAATTATTGCGATTGCCGCATCACCGTTGATTTTACTGTTCTCGGAAAGTCTTAAAAGCAGGAATGCCGCAATAATGATTACAGGAACAGCAACTTCAAGCGGTGCAAGATTTAGTGCCGCCGCAACTGCAAGCGCACCGAAGCCCACATGAGATAATCCGTCACCTATCATTGAATAGCGTTTGAGAACGAGCGTAACACCGAGCAGTGCCGCACACAAGGAAACAAGCGTGCCGACAATGAATGCTCTGACTATAAAATTGTATGAAAACATTTCAAAAATCATATCAAACATTTTTAGCACCTCCGTGAACTCTGTGCTGACATTCATCACACGGACAATCGCTGAGAATAAAGCGTTTGCCGGCATCCGAATGCAGATACTGATGTGCCGTACCGTAGAAATACCAATTCTTTGCAAGGTGCAGAATTTTTGAGGCATTGCTCACGGCTGAATTCACATCGTGAGAAACCATAATAATCGTGATTCCGCTTTCATTCAACTTTTTGATGAGAGCGTACATATCAGCCATTGCCATCGGATCAAGTCCCGTTACAGGCTCGTCAAGAATAATCAGTTTGTGAGTTGCACACAATGCACGGGCGAGCATAACACGCTGTCGCTGACCGCCCGAAAGCTCTCTGAAACATTTTTTGCGTAAATCATAAATGCCCGTGAGCTTCATATTCTCGGCGGCAGTTTTTTTTCTGCTCCTTTGAATAGAAAAAGGTGTGTTTTTTATTAAGACAGCCCGAAAGCACCACCTCTTGCACCGACGCAGGAAAGTCACGCTGAATATCGCTTGACTGCGGAAGGTAGCCGATTTCATTCTGTTTTAGTCCGTCACTATAGGTAATCGAACCGCTCAATGGCTTTAAAAGTCCGAGAAGTGCTTTCATGAGAGTAGTTTTGCCCGAACCGTTTTCACCGACTATGCAGATATAATCCTTTTCTTTTATATCAACCGAAATATCATTGACAACGGTTTTGCCTTCATAACCGAGCGAGGCATTTTCAATTTTAATAAGCGACATCAGTATAACGCCTCCTTTAATGCTTCAAGATTTTGTTCCATAACAGAAATATAAGTTGCGCCGTTTTCAAAATCATCCTTTGTGACATTGTGACATGAAGAAAACTGCATCGTCTTTGCAGAAGAATCTTCAGAGATAATTCGGGCAATTTTGCCGCTTGAAAGCTCAAGATAGAATACAACGGGTATATCGTGTTCTCTTGTAAAATCAATCAGATGAGAAACAACGGCTGTACTCGGCTCGGTTTCGTGACTGCAACCCGGGAATGCACATTCATATCCAAGGTTGTAGTCGCTTACAAAATACAGAAACGGAAATCTGTCGCCGAAAACAAGCGTATCACGCTTTTTGTTATTTGCAACTTCGGTAAATTTCTTATCAAGGCTGTCAAGCCGTGAAATGTAATTTGTTTTTCTGTCATTGTAATATTTAGAATTTTTACTGTCAACTGACATTAACTCATCTGCGATTGAGGCAGACATACGCTCTGCATTTCTGATTGAAGTCCAGACATGCTCGTCATACTCCTCCCCTTCTTCGTGATCGTGACCTTCGTCATCATCATCCATATCTTCATGACTGTCGTGTTCATGGTCATGATCCATAGACTGTTCATGTCTGAGAGGAACATACTCCATCATCTTCATCACTTTTACATCTTTGTTTTCAATTGACGAAAGAACTCCGTCAACCCATTCGTCGCTTTCACCACCGTTGCAGATAAAAATATCGCAATTTTCAATTGCTGTAATATCTGACGGTTTGGTTCATAACTGTGCGGATCGCTTCCGGGCGAAAGCAACAGGCGAATATCAACTTTATCGCCTGCAAGCTGTCTTACAAAATCATAGTAAGGAAAAATCGTTGTTACAACACTGATTTTACCGTCAGATTTCCTGACATCTTCAGTTCTGTCACAAGCGGAAATTAATAACGAGCCGCAAATTATCACGGCAGAAAGAAAAATTGAAACAAGTTTTTTCATATATCACTCCAAATAACGCTTAAAAAGTCTTAATACACAAAAGGGATTGCATAAAACATCTTTATGCAACCCCTTTATAATTATTTGCAGAATCGGATAGATTTATCCGAAGGCTGTTTTATGCAGCTTTAGCGGCAAGCTTCTTTGCCTTTTTATGACGCTGCCACATAACCCAAAGCGGACCTGCGATACAGATTGAAGAATAACAACCTGATATGATACCGATAAGCATCGGAAGAGCAAAGCCCTGAACAGATGTGATATTGAACGCACAGGCAACAACATAAACAACAAGAATAGCCGAAAGTGTCGTTACAGAAGTCATAATTGTTCTCTTAATACACTTTGTGCAGCTGAGGTTGAATATCTTGCCAACATCTGTTTTGCTTCCGACAAGCTTCTTTTCCTCACGAACACGGTCATAGATAACAATTGTATCGTTAAGCGAATAACCGAGAATCATAAGGACAACTGCGATGAAGCTTGCGTCAATCGGCATCTGGAAGATTACATACATAAAGTAAATCATTGCAACATCGTGGAAGAGGCTACGAGAGCCATAACACCTGCCGAAAGACCGCCGATTTTCTTAAATCTGATTGTTACATAAAGAACCATAAGCACGGCTGCAATTGCAACAGCAGTAAGACACTTGAGAAGGAAGCTGAAACCCATTGAAGCATCAACTGAATTTGATTCAAGACATTTGAAGTTATTGTCCGGATACTTCTTCTGAAGGTCTGATTCAAGGTTCTTCTGAATATCGGTTTTGATTGAATCGTTACCCGAGAACTGAACAGTTACAGTTGTGCCGCTGTCACCCATAAGATCCTGAGCATATGTAGTAGTGATTCTGTCCTCTGTTGTTTCAACCTGAATAAAATCAGTAAGTTCAGACTGATTGATTTCACCGCTGTAGCTGAATTTAAGAGTTGCACCGCCTGAGAACTGAATGTCAAGCTGTGTACCGAAAATAAAGTTACATACGATACCGATAATAATAATTGCAAGAGAAATTCCGAAGAAAATCTTTTTGTGACCTACAAAGTCAATAATCTTGTGCCTCTGTTATACTTTTCGGCAAATTCCTCGTCTGTAAGGGGGCATTTGAAACTGCCTTTGTCTGAGTTTTATCAGTCATTCTTAGCACCTCCAAACAACCATTTTTTACGCAGGAACTTAAATCCTGCAACACTTCTGAGCATAATTCTTGTACAGAATACACCCATGATAAAGTTAGCGATTACGCCGACAAGAAGTGTGTAACCGAATGAGTAGATAGTACCTGTTGTAGACTCACCGAAGATGATTGAGAGAATATTTGCAGGACCAAATACAAGCATAAGGATAATTGATACGATAATAACGGTCATATTACCGTCAACGATAGCGGAAAGTGAATTCTTTGTACCCCTTTCAAGAGCACCGTCAAGAGTTCTTCCTGCCTTAAGTTCTTCCTTGATACGCTCGGCAGTAATAACATTACAGTCAACGCCCATACCGATTGAAAGGATAAGACCCGCAATACCTGGGAGCGTCATTGTGAATGAAGAGAATACAGGGAAGTAACCTGATACAGCCGCAATGGCAAGACCCATCTGACCGAGCAGTGAGATAACTGCAACAAAACCGGGCAAACGGTAGAAGAGAATCATAATGATTGCAATAATGATGAATGCGATAACACCCGCATATGCCATTGCAACAAGTGAGTTCTCACCGAGGGTTGCACTGATTGTGCCGTAGTTTGATGTTTCAAGCTGGAACGGAAGAGCACCTGCATTAATTTTTGATGCAAGGTCCTGAGCCTCTTTAGCTGTGAAACTGCCCGAAATAACAGCATTGCCGTCAGTAATTTCAGCATCAACCTTAGGAGCTGAAAGCATAATATCATCCATCCAGATTGAACCTGCTGGTTGAGATATTCTTTGGTGATGTTACCGAAAAGCTCTTTACCGTTCTTGTCACCGCTGCTCTTCAGCTTAAGCTGAACTACATAGGAATTTTTACCTGTGGTCTTGTCTGTTGTCATACCTGCTGTTGCACTTTCAACATAAGAACCGTCCATAAGGATTGTCTTAGCTGTGTCGCCCGAAGGAGTTTTGTAAACATACTCGCCGTTTGAATCAACATCTGTTGTTTCATGACCGTCTCCGGGACGGAAAGTAAGCTGTGCTGTTGAAGAAATCTCTTCGATTGCCTCAATTGCGTTCTGGTCGGAATCTTCCTTCCATGGGAAACGAACAATGATTCTGTCGCTTTTTGCATCTGCATAAAGCTCATAATCTGTGATACCCTGAGATACCATTCTTAATTCAATGATTGACTTTGCAGACTCAAGCTGCTCGTCAGTTGCGTCAACATCTCCTGCCGGTTTGAATGTTGCTTCAACACCGCCACGGATGTCAATTCCCCATCGTATATCGCTGATGCCCTTTAATACTGTTGTTTTGTTATCGCCGGTGTAGTAGGAAATACCAAAAATCGCAGTAAACGAAAAGGCAAGTATCAGCAAAGCTACGACAAAGAATACAGGCTTTGGAACTCTTTCATGCCTTTGAAACCTCCGTTAAATAATTGGCTGTGATTTTATTTTGCTCAAAAGTCAAAATAACTCTGTCACGAACATCCAATCACAGACCGTAACAGAGTTATTATAGAATTTTTTTAGTAAAATGTCAATGGATACGGAAATATTTAATAAAAAAAGAATTGAATTTATCAAAAATACATTCTAATGTCATAAACTGCATACAAAATTCTTCCAAAATCCAACCGACAAACCAAATTTTCAAATGATGATTACTTGTTCAGAATCTTTTCGCAAGCCGCAAGCCTTGCACAGATACAAAAAACATCCATAGCAACCTCAAGCTCGTTGTTCGGAGGGAAGGTCGGTGCAATTCTGATGTTGGAATCTTTTGGATCAATTCCGAGCGGATATGTTGCACCTGCACCTGTAAGAACAACTCCTGCCTCCTTACAGAGAGCGACTGTTCTCTTTGCCGTGCCTTCAAAAACATCAACGCTTACAAAGTAACCGCCGTGCGGCTTTTTCCATGATGCGACATCAGCAGGCGCAAGTTCTTTGTCGAGAGTATCAAGAACAATCTCGAATTTTGGTTTAAGGACAGACTTGTGCTTTTCCATATGTTTAAGCACGCCGTCATAGTCCTTGAAGAATCTTACATGACGGAGCATATTAAGCTTATCATAGCTGATGATTTCGTAGTTATATCTTTTACGGAGAACCTTGAGGTTGTTCTCAGATGCAGCCATTGCGGCTACGCCTGCACCGGGGAAAGTAATCTTTGATGTTGAGCAAAAAAGAATCGGGAGGTCTTCATTACCTGTCTTTTTGCATTCATCCATAATGTTGAGCAAAACATCAGGTGTGTCGCTGATTTCATGGATGCAGTAAGCATTATCCCACATAATTCTGAAATCCTTAGCGGCAGGCTTTAAAGCGGCAAAACGCTTAACAACCTCATCGCTGTATGTGATGCCGGCAGGGTTTGAATATTTCGGAACGCACCAAATACCCTTGATTGAGTCATCCTCAGAAACGAGTCTTTCAACCATATCCATATCGGGACCGTTGTCGTCCATCGGAATCGGAATAAGCTCAAAGCCGTAATACTGAGTAATGCCGAAATGACGGTCATAACCCGGTACCGGACAGAGGAATTTTCTGTTCTTTACTTCATACCATGGTTTGCAGCCCTCAACAGCGGGAGCTGTCATAAAGCATGAAATTGTATCAAACATCATATTAAGGCTTGAAGAACCGCCTACAATAACATTCTCTGCATCTACACCGAGAATATCCGCAAAAAGCTTTCTGCACTCTGTAATACCGTTGAGAAGTCCGTAGTTGCGGCAATCCATCTTATCCTCACCGATAAAATCGGATTTGCTGTTGATTGTGTCAAGCATAGGTAATGAAAGATCAAGCTGTTCTTTGCCGGGCTTACCTCTTGCCATATTGAGGTTAAGTCCCATACCTTTAATCTCCTCAAATCTCTTTGCGAGATTGCCATACTCTTTTTCAAGTTCCTGCTTACTCAAGTCAAGATAACCCATTTTGAATAACTCCTTAAAATATTATTGCAAATGTAATTTAAATTTCTAATATATTTTACTCTATCCGCTCAAGAAATGCAAGATGTTTTTTACAATCTTGCATTTTATTTCACAAAAAAGAACAGACCTGCAACAGTCATTTTTGGTGAAAGTTTGCAAGTCTGTGATTTTGTGTTGTTTTTATCGAGAATGTGTAGTTTTGTGCCAAAGCTCAAAATTGGGATTAATAATACTGGTAGTAGTAATAGCCTTTCTTTCTTCTCTTTGAATCATAAGTACAACCTACCTCAATCAGACCGAGTACGGTTGAATCGGCAAGCTTTACGCTGTCAAGAAGGTGCTGAAGGTCGCCGTGAGTTGTTGAGCGTTCACGAACAACTACAACAAAGCCGGCAATCATATCCTTGAGAAGCAGAGCGTCGGCAACCACACCGATAGGAGGCGTATCAAAAATTACATAATCATAATCTCTGACAAACTGCTCATAAAGTTCCTGAAATCTGGTACTGCACATAAGCTCAGAGGGGTTTGGCGCAACCGTACCTGCCGGAAGAATGTCAAGATTCGGAAGAACATCATGCTTAACAGCCTCGTCAATTTCAATCATTTTACCGATTACATTGGTAAGTCCCTTCTTATTGTCAAGCTTAAAAATGTTGTGAACATTAGACGGCGAAGGTCGCAGTCGATAAGGAGAACTCTTTTTTCCATTTTTGAAAAGGAAATTGCAAGATTTGCGGAAACGGTGCTCTTGCCCTCACCCTTTGAGTAACTGGTTACGGCAAAGCATTTTTTTTCTTTTGCGGAAAGGGAGAACATAATATTAGTTCTTGCGGCCTTATACGACTCAACAATTGCAAACTTGCTCTTATCGGAAAGAGAAAAATTCTGTCCGTTATTTTTTTTATCGTCTTTCTTTTTAAATAATTTAAAATCAGAAGCCATAGTTCCTCCTTAACCCTGGTTCTCAAAGTCGGGAATTTCGGCAAATATAGGAATACCGTAGATATCCTGAATATCGTCCTCAGACTTGATTGTTGTGTCGATAAGTTCAATAAGAATAGAAATAAGGCAGGAAGCAATTAATCCGATTGCGGCGCCTATAAGCATATTCTTTGTGTTACTCGGTGCATACGGAGCCGAAGGAACCTTCGCCTGACGAAGTGTTCCGATCTGACCGTAGCTGAATTTTGAATTATAAACCTCAGCCGCTTTTTCGGCAAGCTGATTAGCAACATTGGCACACTTCTGTGCGTCTGTACCGTCCACTGTAATCGTGATAAAGAAAGTACCATCGGTTACATCAACATTAACCGTGCAGCCGTCATAGAGTGCTGTCATCTCATCGGAATTTTTAAAGAGTGTAACGCAGATTTCAGCAAGATTTGCAGAGGCAGAAATGTCAGCAGGATATATCTTCTGGTTTTCTTCATTGGTTGTCTTTTTAGTTGTATCATCGTCAGCCTTTGAAGGTGTCGTACTCTTGGTATTGGCATTGGCATTTGCTCGCTGTGACGAACTGTAGTTCTGCACATAAATCATGGTAGATGTGCTGTACATCGGTGCAATTACAAAGCGTGAATACATAAAGAACAGCAATCCCATTACAACAGTAGCAAGAATAATAAACTTGATTCTGTGCAAAAGGACGCTGACAATTCGCTGAATGGTTACATTCTTTGCCATTTATATAGCCCCTTTAATTCATATTAAATATTATGAAAGCATACCGTAAAGCAAAAAAAGGTGTTTTTACGGCACTAATTTACACATTTTAATTTCATTATATCTTATGTATTCTCAGTAATATTTCTTTTATGGAATATTAATTGAAATAATTTCTTTAATATTATACAAATTATTCATTGTCGGATTCTTAACAGCAAAAATAAAGGAAGCCGCAAAGACTTCCTTTATCATAGTTTATTAAGTTACGGTTATCAGCTACAACATTAAGAAGTACGCCGGCTGCAACTGCAGAACCGATTACACCTGCAACATTCGGACCCATAGCGTGCATGAGGAGGAAGTTGCCGGGATTTTCAGCCTGACCAACCTTCTGAGATACACGGGCAGCCATCGGAACGGCGGATACACCTGCTGAACCGATGAGCGGGTTAACCTTACCGCCTGTTGCCTTGTACATAATCTTACCGAAAAGTACACCGAATGCAGTACCCATACAGAACGCAAGAAGACCGAGAACGATAATCTTGATTGTGTCAAAAGTAAGGAAGTTCTGACCGGATGCGGTTGCACCAACAGTTGTACCGAGGAAGATTGTGATAATATTCATAAGCTCGTTCTGAGCTGTTTTGCTGAGTCTTTCAACAACGCCCGACTCCTTAAAGAGGTTACCGAGCATAAGCATACCAACGAGCGGAGCTGCGTCGGGAAGGAAGATTGCGATGATAATAACAACAATTACCGGGAACATAATCTTCTCAAGCTTTGAAACGGGACGAAGCTGTTCCATAACTACCGAACGCTCTTTTTGGTTGTGAGCGCTTCATAATAGGCGGCTGAATAATCGGCACAAGAGCCATATATGAATATGCGGCAATTGCGATTGAACCGAGAAGATGCGGAGCAAGTTTTGTTGTTACATAAATAGCCGTAGGACCGTCGGCACCGCCGATAATACCGATAGCACCAGCCTCTGCCTCTGTAAATCCGAGGAAAATAGCGCCTGTAAATGTTATAAAGATACCAATCTGTGCGGCAGCACCGAGGATAAGGCTCTTCGGGTTAGAGATGAGCGGACCGAAGTCAGTCATGCAACCGATGCCAAGGAAGATAAGAGGCGGATAAATGCCGAGCTTAACACCCTGATAGAGGTAATAAAGAAGTCCGCCGTATGTCGGATTCTCAATATAAGTTACTCCGTCAATCACCGTTTTGGCATGTCCCGACACCGCAACATTCTGTGCGGCACATTGAGCCTCTGTCAAAAGCTGTGTTGTAGGCGGAGCATAATGCTCGGATAAAGATTAACAAGCAGCATACCGAATGCGATAGGAAGGAGCAAAAGCGGCTCATACTGCTTTTTGATTGCAAGGTAAAGCAAAACGATTGAAATACCAATCATTACATAGTTCTGCCAGTTAAGAGTTGACAGACCAGAGCCTTCAAAGATACCGACAACGGCATCTGCAAAGCCTTGTAAAATTTCCATTAGATAACATCCTTTCCCTTAAAACTTTGCCTTAAAACGGGCGGGTATTATCAAGTACACCGGCTTTTGCCCATGCGGAACGACCGCCGTCTGATGACTTTTTAATACTCTTGATTCTTGCTTTTTCGGAAGAGCCGTACATAGTGGCAACTGCTGCGGAAATTACGGCAACAACCTCATCGGAAACACCGTCTGCCTGAGCAGGAGCGACAGGAGCGGCAGCAACGGGAGCAGGAGTTTCTGCTACGGTTTCAGCCTTTTTCTCTTTGCCCTTTTTGCCGGCATCTTGAGCTTTCTGAATGATTGCGCCGTAAATCTTGATTATGAGAATCAAGAGAATCAGCATTGCGAATACAACAACAAAACCTGTAAGAACAACTTTGCCGAGGCAATACCTTTTTCGGCAAGGGAAAGCTCCTCTTTAGCCAATAAAGCTACATCGGAAAGATTCATAAAACAACCCCCATATTGTCATTTGCATATAGGAATATTATACTTTATTCCCGAAACATTTTCAATAACAAATATGGGGCGAATAATTTTTTGGCGATATTACCAATTTATTTATTTGTGAGCCTGTTTATTTGTGAATTAAGGCTTTGCAATTTTATCGTTATTTGTCGTTACAGAATTATACATATTAATCCGTTACAGCCGTCATTGATAATTTTTTCAACAGTCTCCCCTATCCGCCTTCGGGCATCGGCAGGCATTCTGTACAGCTTGTTGTGAAGTCCCTCGTTAACTAGTTCGTGAACTGATTTTCCGAATATGTTACTCTCCCAGATTTTTTCCGGATTTTCGTCAAATTCTCTGAGAAGATAAGACACAAGCTCTTCGGACTGCTGTTCCGAACCGACAATCGGAGTTACCTCTGTCTGCGTAAAAATCTTCATCATATGAATTGACGGTGCGCTTGCTCTCAGCTTGATACCGTATTTTCCGCTCTGCTTAATAATCTGCGGTTCGTCAAGGGTAAGTTCGTCAATTGTCGGCATAACAATTCCGTAGCCCGTTTCCTGAACCTGTTCATAAGCCTGTGCAATCTTGTCGAATTCTTTTTGTTTTTGCGAAAGAGTCTTTATGCAATTCAGAAGTTCGTACTCCTCGGTTATATCAAGCCCGGTTTCTTCCGAGATAACCTTGTAGAAAAGCTCGCTTTTGATAGATACGGTCATCTCCGCATATCCTTTGCCGAGGTCAAGACTTGTAACCTTTGCCGATGTGATGTATTCGCATTGCTCAATATCAGAGATTATCTGCTGAATTTGCCTGATTTTCTCAATTTTTGCGGCATTTTTCTTTATTGAATCAAATACAACCGATTTCAGCCAATGGTCTTTATCGAGCTTTACAACCCATTTCGGAATGTCAACCTTGATTTCACGGATTGGAAATTCAAACAAAAGCTGTGCAAGTATCCTTTTGATTTCGGTTTCGTCAAGCTCCATACAGCTAACGGGAATTACTGGACCTTGTATTCGGCGGTCATTTCGTTTGATAGGCGAATTGTTTCATCTGCCGTAGGATCAACTGAATTGAGAAGTATAATGAACGGTTTATTGATTGCTTTCAGCTCATTAATTACTCTTTTTTCACTTTCAATATAATCTTCTCTCGGAATATCGCTGATTGTTCCGTCAGTAGTGATAACAAGACCGATTGTTGAATGGTCGGTAATTACCTTTTTAGTGCCTATTTCTGCGGCGTCATCAAAAGGAATCGCCTCGTTTGACCACGGAGTTTTTACCATTCTCGGTTCGTCCTCTTCGCTGTAACCGATTGCACTGTTTACAATATAGCCTACGCAGTCAATCATTCTCACATTGAGGGTTGTGTTGCCACCGAGATTGATTTCAACGGATTCCTCGGGAATAAATTTGGGTTCTGTGGTCATTATGGTTCTTCCTGCCGCAGATTGAGGAAGCTCGTCAACGGTACGCCTGTAAACTGCCTCGTCACGGATGTTGGCAGAACAAGCGAATCCATAAACCTTTTTATAAATGTAGATTTTCCCGTTCTGACGGGACCGACTACTCCGATATAGACATCGCCGTCGGTTCTTCGGGAAATATCCTGATAAACATTTCTCTCTTCCATTTTTTATACCTCCCTATATTCTCGGAATCAACAGCATTTTAGGTGCGTCGAGCACCTGATTTTCAGCTGAATTTTCCGAAAGCAGCAAATCAAGCTTTGTGTTGTGGGATTTAGCAATATCCCAGAGCTTTTCTCCCTTGTCGGCAAAGTATAATGTCAGTGCACAATTTTCGGGAGGTATAGGTTTATCCTCAAAAACATTTACATTTTTTACGGTGTTTACTCTGTTTTCCGAAAAAACAGCACCGCAGATTTTCAGCTCACAACGAATTTCTATGACATCATCCTCGGCAAGTCTGTAGCTTATACTTGCTGTCCTTGTACCGAAAATTTTGGCACAGGTGCAGTCTGTCTGCGGAATAATATGCTCATAATCGGCTGAACGCTCAATAAACACAGGCATATCTTCCCCGTTAAGCGCCAATATGCATATATTGATTTTTCCGCTTATAACCATACCTCTGTCATCGTGTGAAGCCTCGGCAGTAATTTGTTCTGTGAAAATATCGAGAATTCGTGAGATTTTTCCGTCATCAATCTTAACGGACATTTTTTCCATATGAGGTTCATTAATCGGAACAACCTCGCCCGTAATTTTTAATTGTTCAAACTCCGGCAACGAGGAAAATTCTGTTGAGTAGCGTCACATACAATTTCCTCCTCACGGGTTATATAGCCCTCCTCCGTAACGCAGAGCTTAACTTCAAGTATCACCGACGGCTTTTCGGAAAGCATATCATTTTTCAGTCTGATATCATACGACATAACATCGCAGGAAACACAGTTGATTGTGTTTTCGTCAATTCCGTCACAATCTAAAATTTTGTTGAACGGCAACAGATAGTCAAGCTTTTCAACTTCTCCGCTCTCTGCGTTTGAAAGGTACAAAAGCTTGAGATTAAGTTCACCGTTGAGCATAAGCTTTCCCGTTACAGCCTTAGCGTCAATCACTCCGACGCTTACATCGCTGCGGAGAACGGATTCAATCTGCGGTTTTTCGCCTACCGAAATTTCTTCGCAAACAGAAAACTGCTCCTGACAGAACGATTTTAGATCGGCACAGGTAACGGTCTTTCGGTCGGTTTCGATATTATCGGAAGGCGTGAAAATGCTCGTCTGAGTTTTTGAAAATACCTTTGCATACAATGAAAACGCTCCGTGCATAACAAGTCTGCGGGGACTTAATGCCCTGCAGTTTATGTATTCCGGCTTGGTTTTTGTGATGATAACCGGATTGTCGGGAGCGTCTTTTACCGAAAAGTTCTGTGAAAAATTCACGCTTTGTTCGCAACAGCGCACGCTTTTCTTTATGCTTTCCACATACATCACATTCACCGTACAAAATCCGTCAATCTGGAGCTGACCTCCCGAAAGGGTTCTGCTCTGAATTTTTGGTGTGAGGGTACATTTCAGAATTTTTTCTATATCCGGACAATAATCGGGCAGAGTGAGGTCAACATCTGCAAGCTGTTCGGCAACCGTGTCAAGCACAGCCGACGGCGTGCAAAACGAGCGGTTTTCCTGATTAAACTCCATATTTTTCTCTCCTTTATGTTTTATAGTTCAATTATATTAGGGAGTGCGGAAAAATATTACCCGTAAGATTAATCATAATTTTATTTTAAAAAATAAGATGTGCAAAGTTTTTTTGTAACTATGCACATCTTTGGCTCGAATTTATTGTAAGCTATTACCAATAGCAAGATTTTGGAACAGTGTCCAAACATATGACTATTATTCCGGCTTGGTTTCCTTTTTGATTCCGTAAATTTTTCTCAAAATTGCCGATATGAATTTTGGTTTCTCAATAAGTACAACTTTCATAATTACCTCCGTACACAACAAATACTGACAACTACGAGTGCGCCTGCCGCAATGACGAGTACCCATTCACTCGGCAGAAGTGATGCACACAGCAGTCCCAGTCCAAAGCATACTGCAGATTTTATTCTCTGTGTGTAACAATTCACTGTATCACCCTATATCAGAATATACACAAAATCAAATTATGTGCAAAAGCGGTTGAATTATTTTTAAAATTGATATAAGATAAACTGAGAAAACAATTACGGAGAATTTTACAGACTATGAGAACACTTGAAATTAAAAAGAATGACGCAAATCAGCGGCTCGATAAATTTTTACAGAAAAGATTCAAAACTCTGCCAAAGTCGCTTATGTACAAATATATAAGAAAAAAGTGTATTAAGGTAAACGGCAAAAAGTGCGATATTCAGACTATGCTCAAAGAGGGCGATATGCTTACCTTTTATATTAAGGACGAATTTTTTGAGGCATCGGAGCAAAAAAACTATGAGTTCATGAAAGCACCGAAAACCTTTGACATTGTTTATGAGGATGAAAACCTTATGCTTATAGATAAAAAACCGGGCATAATCGTACACCCCGACAAAAATTATCACTTTGATTCACTTGTTGCAAGAGTTCAGCACTACCTGTATGACAAAGGTGAATATAATCCCGATGAAGAAAAAGCCTTTGCACCTGCACTTGTAAACAGAATTGACAGAAACACGGGCGGAATTGTAATTGCGGCTAAAAATGCCGAAAGTCTAAGAATCCTAAACGCAAAAATGAAAACAAGAGAGCTTGAAAAATACTATCTCTGCCTTTTGTACGGAAAGCCAAAAAAGGACAGCGACACACTTCACGGCTATATGACCAAGAACGAAAGTAAAAACAAGGTTACTGTTTTCAAAAATGAGGTTGAGGGTTCAAAAGAAATCAAGACAAAATATGAAATTCTTGACTTCAACGGCAAATTCAGCCTTGCAGAGGTTGAACTGCTGACGGGCAGAACTCATCAGATAAGAGCGCACATGGCATCAATCGGACATCCGCTTGTGGGCGATACAAAATACGGCAAAGGCAAAAAAGCACCCGACAGCATTAAGTATCAGGCGCTTTACAGCTATAAGCTAAAATTTAATTTTGAAGCCGATGCAGGCATTCTTGATTACCTTAACGGCAAGGAATTTGAGGTAAACGATGTATGGTTTGCAAAAAACGGAAAGATTAATTCAAACAGATAAAGGCGGTCAACAACCGCCTTTTGTTTTGCAAAAACAAAAATATTATTCTTATTTTATACACATAAATGCACTCATTGTGCCTCTGTGACCTTTGGTGGCACGGTGACTCCATAATAGGTCGCTGTTGCAATTGGTGCAAACATCCGAAACTGTTATGTTTTCATCCTTTACACCTGAAGCAGTAAGAATCTGACGGTTGGTTTCTAAAAGATCGACCATATATTTTCCGTTTCCTTTTTCAAAAACGAACTTTGAGCTGTCAAGGTCTGCAAGATTCAGAAAATGTTCTGCACATGGGTAGTCAACCTCATAGCAACAAACTGAAATTGCGGGACCGATTGCAGCTTTGATATCGGCAGGGTTTGTGTCGTAAAGCTTAGTCATTTTCTCAACAACCTTTTCCCCTATTCTGCCGACAGTTCCCCTCCATCCGGCATGGGCAAGTCCGATTGCCTTATTCTTTGTATCGACAAAAAACAGCGGTGTGCAGTCGGCATAGTAGGTTACGAGGGTTACTCCCTTTTCATTTGTAATCAAAGCGTCAACGCTCTCCATATCACGGGGCTTGCAGATACCTATGCCCTTTTCGGCAGATGTTACCGCTCTTACAACCGTGTGGTGATCCTGTGCCGAGGCTACAAGACTTTCATAATCAAAGCCTGCACTTTTGCAGAATCTTTTGTAATTTTCGGTTACGCTGTCGGGATTGTCACCTCTGTTGAATGCCATATTCATTGATGTAAATTCACCCGTTGACACACCGCCGAGACGGGTTGTAAATGCGTGATTGATGAAACTAATTTCTGATAAAGAATTATATGTAAGATACGGAACCGTATCAATATTGTTAAGCTTCATTGTTTTTGAAAAAAATTTCATAAGTGTTCCTTCCATATTTTATAATAAGATTATTTTTAACCGATTAATTGCTTTGTCAATATTTTCCGACAAAATATTATGCTTGAAACACGGCTGAGTTAATGATATACTATATTCATTCAGAGGTGTTGATTATGAAAAAAGTTTGTTTGGCAAGAATATTCCTGTCAACTGTTCATATTGCGAATACAACGGAATTGAAAACGATATTATGTTCTGCAAAAAGTCAAAGCAGGTCAAAGACGGAAAATGCAGATCGTTCAAGTATGACCCGTTGTTGCGTATGCCGAATGTCACGATTTTTAAGACAGATTTTTCGGCTAAGGATTTTAAACTTTAATCCGGCTGTATTTTTATTATACAGGAATGAATTTTGTTAATATTCTTTTTCAGAATTAAATTACATATTCAAAAGAAAAAGCTTTACCGTTTTTTGGTAAAGCTTTTAGTTTTGCAGTCTTTATAAATTTACGCCATCTGAAAATCACGAATATAGCTTGTGATAGCCTTTTCAATGATTTCCTTTGCCTTGTCAACACCGTCAGTTTCGGTTACCGAAGTAACCTTGTCAGCCTCAAGTGTTTTGTAAACCTGGAAAAAGTGCTGAATTTCTTCAAAATAGTGTTTTGGAAGTTCGCTGATGTCGCTGTAGCAATTGTAGTTGGGATCGTTAACGGGAACTGCAATAATTTTTTCGTCACAGCTGTCGTTATCAACCATATTAAGAACGCCGATAGGCTTGCATTCAACGAGCGTCATCGGCTGAATTGTTTCACTGCACAAAACAAGAACATCAAGCGGATCGCCGTCATCTGCAAAGGTTCTCGGAATAAAGCCGTAGTTGGCAGGATAGTGAGTTGATGTAAAAAGCACACGGTCAAGCTTGAGCATACCTGTTTCTTTGTCAAGCTCATACTTGTTTTTGCCGCCCTTTGAAATTTCGATTACTGCATAAAACTTGTCTTTTGTAATTCTCTTCGGAGAAATGTCGTGCCAAATGTTCATAATTTCTGTCACCCTTCTTAACCTTATTTTTTATATATCCTGTAATACCCTGTGAAACATTATATTATGGTTTAATTATAAGAAATCTGTCAAACTTTGTCAAGGAATTTTTTGTAAATTCAATCAAAATAATTCAAATTAAATAATTCTCGTCATAATTATTCAAAGATTATGACCGAGTTTGATTATTTAAGTGTTTTAAGTTTTTAAGTGTTGTCATAAACCTCTCGCCTGTGACCTATAGACAAAGCAAGAATAACAAGTTCTTCGTCTTCTATAAGGCAGAGCAGTCTGTATCTCCGATACGATACCGCCATTGACCTTTGCGATTTGCCGTGAGAGCTTTTCCCTTACTCTGGGATTTTCACACCCCGACAAATTCTTTTCAATCCACGCTTTAATCATCTTCATGGT
>ENA-OQCP01000328-OQCP01000328.1-human-gut-metagenome-genome-assembly--contig:-NODE-328-length-21391-cov-3.134829_pt1 | contig 21391 bp, 46 predicted proteins | sample MGYA00242760_ERZ504583 | MGnify/ENA primary metagenome ERZ504583 (study PRJEB26092, sample SAMD00036308) | human gut metagenome | host: Homo sapiens | study: EMG produced TPA metagenomics assembly of...
GGACGCCATCCACGCCGATCCGTTTCAAGAGAGCCTCTACCTCCTGGCGGTTGTGGGAAATTTCAGTGTTTCACCCACAAGCTGGCCCTCGCTGTACTTCCCCGCATTGGTAACGTAGGCTTCAAACAGGGTTGCCATTAGCGGCGGCCCTGTCCCTTGACGGTCAGGATGCCCTCAAGGGTTGTTGCCGTAATTCCCAGCCGCTGGGCCACGGCAATATCATTTTTCATGGCTTCGGTCATACTGTGCCCGCAGACAACCAGCACATGAGAACGGCGGAGCAGGTCACGGCTCATGTCGATGCCGCTTTTATGCTCCTCGGGAACAGCATCATTGAGAAACAGGGGCAAGTACAGGGGCGGGCAAATAGGAGAAAAGCCTGCCTCATACACGGTGCGGCAATACTGCGCCGCCAGTTCTGCGTTTTCGCTATCGCCGCCGAGCCATGCAGCGGTGATATAAGCAAGGGGTCGTTTCATCGTTCATACCTCCGATATTTTAATAAGAAAGTTCAACCCAAACCCCACGCCCTTTCCCAGTCTTGGGAAAGGGGGCGGCTCTGGAGGATATACCCCCGCCGCTTGCCGGGGAAATAGCACAGCCGGGGCAGACCGTCAAGGGCGAGCCGCCGAAAACGGCGGTGCGCTGCACCCTTGACGGCCCACTCCCGGCTGTACTAAAAAACAGGCGGCGACGGGGGATATATACCACCAGAGCCTCTGCTCGAGGGCGGGGCCCTCGGGACAAAGTGTCTCGAAGTTGTTACTTGTCAAGTTCCTGCTTTTTCGGGGCTTTTGCCAGCTCCGGCGGCTGTTTTTCTTTCCAGTCATCCAGCAGGGACATAATCTGTTCTTTCATTTTGGCGGGAGTGACCTCCTTGCAAAATACTTTTCCAGTTCCGCAGTAGAAATAATCACGCCTCGATCCTCCTTTTTCTGTTCTGATAAGATACCGTCAATGACATCGCCGTTGAGCTTGCCTTCCTTATCCAGCTCCCGGAGCCGTTTAGCCTGGGCCAGCGAGGGCGAAGCCTGCTCCCCGTCAATGGAAACAGCGATAAGCCTCTGATTTTTCGGTTTGATGTAGGACAGCTCCACGGCAGGCATGAAGCCCATCTTTTTATCGTCTACCTTATCCAGAAGCTCCGGCACAAGGGAGTTGAGCCGCAAGTAGCGCATGACCTTTTTATAGTTCATATCATGCGCCTCGCCCACAATCTCAACCGAGCGTTTCCCAACATCGCCTTCTGCAACGCCTTTCAGCCGCCCGCCCTGATGCTTGATGTCCTCAACCTCGAGTTCCAGCAGCGCGGCCAATTCGCTGGGGAGCATCCCGTCACGCTGCTTGTTGCTGTCCTTCATGGCCTGTACCGCTTCGTGGTCGGTCATTTCACGGACGATAAAGGGCATTTCCTCCAGCCCCGCCAGTTCACTGCCGTGGGTACGGCGATGGCCCGCTACAATTTCATAGCCGTTTCCATCTTTCTCCGGGCGGGCAAGACCGGGAACCATTACACCGTTTACGCGGATAGAAGCAACGATTTCCTGCATTTTCGCATCGTCCCTTACCTTAAAGGGGTGCGGACGGAATGTGTGAAATGGATGAACCTCGGAAAGTTTCAGATAAACCAGCTTGCCTTCCTCAACCGGGCGGGGAGGTGTGGTCGGCGCGGGAGCCGTCTGTTCCACAGCAGCTTCTTTCGGTGCCGTATCCTGTGTGGGCTTTACGGGCTCCTTGGCATCCGGGGCCTTTCCGTCACTTCGGGACACTTTGTCTCGTTTGGACGGCTTGGGCTTGTCAGGGGCCGCCTTATCCGCCTTGGGTGGGCGGCCCTTGCGTGCCCCAGCCGATTTCTCCGCTTTCTGATTTTCAGTCGCGGCCTTTTCCGCTTTCGGCGGACGGCCACGGGCGCGGCTTTTTCGGTTCCTCCGTATTGGCGGGCTGCGGTGTTCCTCCGGGGGCTGCCGCCTCTGGCGTTTCGGGGGTTTCCGCCTTTTCGACTTCGGCGCGGGCGTTCTGCCTCTTTTCCGCCATAAGTTCATTGATTTTGTCAAAGGACACAACCACATCGCCGGACTCAGGTATGGCAGGCCCGGTCTGTTCCTGCCGGGGCTCAGACGCTGCGGCCTGTTCGGGTGTGGTGATAGGCCCGGCGGCCTCCGGGGAAGTATTCTCCGCAGGGCCTGTGTTCAGTTTTTCATCGGCCATTTACGATCCTCCTTTTCGTTAAAGTTGCACAAATTTGAACGCTAAAATTTTGTGGTTATTTTTGTGCCTCCTTTCCGTCTATCCACGCAAAAGCCGCCCGTTTTTCATGCCGGACGGCTTTTTGCGTAATGTGATAGATCAAATATTATTTTTTCTGATTTGTAGGCTCCGAAAAGCCTTGTATTTACAGTGTTCCTAATAGGAAGTAATCATACGAGCTGTACAAACAGTATGGCTGTGAGCGCTACGTCGAGATGCTTCACATCATCAACGAGGCGTGGAAGGGCAATGTAGACGCCTACCTTGCCGGTGTGATCCGGGGTGTGGCCCGCTTCATCTCCGTATACGAGGGCGAGTACAGCGGGAGCGCCTGGTGCAGCAGCTGGCAAGGACACATCCGAAAACCATCACGCAGCTGGCTCAGAAAGACACCGGAAGTTCTGCAAACCGCCACATGCGGCAGATTCTTCGCATCTATAACGGTGCCAGCCGTGAGATGAGCCTGCCGCTGAAAAACTGACAGTTTCGTTTTACCTCCTGAACAACAGCCGTCGTGGTATCCGTCTGCGGCGGCTGTTTCTTACATAAAAAGGAGGTTGATTTTTATGTTACCGAACAATTGGAGATATCTCAGAGGGGACATCTACTATGCAGACATGGAGCCGCATATCGGCTCGGAACAGGGCGGAAAACGTCCTGTGGTGGTTCTGCAGAATAACATTGGAAACCGTCATTCGCCTACCATTGATCGTTGCAACTGTTACTACCCGGACGGAAAAGAAGAAAAACCAGCCCACCCATGTGCTGGTGGATTCCAACCCTGCCTTTGAAGAACCGTCCATGATTCTTCTGGAGCAGATCTTCACGATCGATAAATCCCGCATCGAACGCTTTATGGCTATGCCAGCAAGGCTGAAATGCTCCGCATTGATATGGTTTTGCTGGTCAGTCTGGCTCTGAATGTTCTGAGCGGAAACCGCAGCGAATAGCGGACAACCAGTAACCCGTAAAAATGAGGTGATAGCGATGTAACCGGAGGTGAGTGAGCCATGCGAAAGAGTGCCCCCATTGAAGTGGTGGTACATTACCCCAAAACGAAAGAGGGATGGGACGAACTCGGAAAACGGGTCGCAACCGCCCACGCCAACTATGTGATCGAAAAAATCGACCGTCTGAACTGCCCCACATGCAGAAGCTCGAATTGCTGCAGGCGGTGATCGATACTACCAAAGGAACCTACAAACCCAAAGAACACCAAAAGCCCGGCTGGCAGCCGAGCCGATAAACAAAGCCCCACGCTCAACATATGCTTTTCTGCTCTGACCAGAGACGGTCAGATTCAGAGGCAGTGTTGAGCGTGGGGCTTTTTGTGTTATATAAGTTTTTGGAATTTTGCTGACAAAATAAAATCATTGATTGTTGGCGGCCAATATGGTATTCTTTTTGCAAGGGAAGGTGAAGTGCATGAATCGTCGCAGCGTGAAAATTATGAGAAGAAAAGCCGGGGGAACAGCAGGAAAGAATGCAGAAAAGTATTCGGTCAATCTCCCGGCAGTGTGGCTTCGTGCGATGGGAATCCAGAAAGATAACCGGGTAGAACTTCTTTTGACGGTGAAAAAATCACCGTCCGACCGCTTGCATCAACAGACTCGGAACTGTTCCGCAGAAATGCAGAACAGAAAGAACATCAGCTGAAAGAATATCGGTATTATGACAGAGATACGTTGTGTACCGTGATTTTGGCAGATTTTACAGCGGAGCAGATCTGCATCGAAAACAAAGTTGACGAAATACTGGATACTGCGTTTGGTGTGAACGAAACGCCCTCATGGGAAGACTTCCTGGCCTTTCTGGCAGACCGATGCATTCCGAAAACACGAAAGGGCTTGGATTACTATCTGGATGCTGTTGGCGTTCCGGAATATGACCCGGTTCTGCTTGTTGAAAAGACGCAGGGAAGAATGGCGGAGGATCACAAATGGCTGGAAATTATTTGACGCTGCATACGGAAAGCAGCTTGAGGTGAATATTGATAGAGCAAGTATCGATACGATCCTCGACAAATATCTGTGCTATTACCCAAAACAGTTCCACTTTTTGCTGAAAGAGCGTATCGAAACCGTCCTGATAGAGCAGCAGAAAAAGCTTTTTGAAAAGTAAAAGCTCTTGCGTCCCGTGAAAAAAGAAGGTAATATAAATACAGAGCAAGACACAGAACGCAGGGAGGGATGAAAACCATGTTTTACGAGATCATGCACCGGGAAAGCTGTGTGGCACAACTCAGCACGACAGGGGAATGCAGGGTCTGCCTCGAGGATTTCATGCCCTATGATCTGGTTCTGGTGGAATCGGATGATTTTGACGAGCGCATCAATAATGTAACGAACTTTTACTATTGGTGCGCCTCCCGGATGTTGACGTTGGATCGCACCTACGCCAAGGAGATCCTGAACAGTATCGGTGCATCTCAGAGTGTTACGGACAGGGAACGAGCACAGATTGCATTATCCTACCATTGTCTGTCTTTGCTGGATGTGTTCTGGGTGAAAGAAGAAAACGAGAAGATTCGATTCGAGGATATCAACCTTTTTGCACACTCCTTAAGCAATGCGCTTGTGGATATTGCGCTGCGGGGGCACCAAATGACGGTGACAAACGCCCATCTTCTGGCAAATGACCTGTCTACGGGCGGCTTGTACCCCAAGGCGTGGGTGCGAAAAGAGGATGGCTTCTATCTTTACAAGGATGGTGGCAGGGAAGCGGTGAACGTGAAGTGCTGGCAAGCAAAATCTGCCGGTGCTTTGACTGCCATCAGGTACTGTATGAGCAGGGGATGTTTGAAAATGAGCCGGTTTCTATCAGCAAAATCATGACATCTCAGCGATACAGTCTTGTGACCTATGCAGCCTATGACGTCTACTGCACGAACCATGATTGGAACACGCTGGATAAGATCTTAGAGTTGGATGCTCCCAGCTACTATATGATGAACATTCTGGATTATCTGGTGGGCAATACCGACCGTCATTGGGAAAATTGGGGTCTGCTGGTAGACAACGAAACCAATCAGCCCATCCGTCTGCATGACTGATGGACTTCAACCGGTCGTTTCAGCAGTACGACACGCCAGAAGGCGCAAACTGTCTGACCGTGGGAAAACGCCATCTGAGCCAAAAAGATGCTGCAGTGGAAGCGGTGCGGAACATCGGACTGAACCAAGTTCGTCAGGTGGAGCACGCCGTATTCTCCGGGCATCCGGCATGGAAAGCAACGTTTGAAGAACGACTGCGTGTTTTACGGAACGCCATGTAAGTCAGAGCGAATATCAGAATGATTGAAACAGAATGATTCCATAACGAAAAGCCCGTCTGCGCTGCCACATATCGTGGCTTGCAGACGAGCTTTTTCGTTTGGCCGGAGAAAAATTACCATACCTCACATGCGAAGCATAGATGGAAAATCGGAACCAAGGTTTTCCACCAGATGGCAAAAGCACTTCTGACTGATGGTCTTTTGTCCGTTTTCCCAGCAGCGGATGCTTGTCCGGCTGACCTTTGCGTGGTCGGCAAGCTGCTGACGGTTCCAGCCTTTTGCCTCCCGGTATCTGCGGAGGAAGGCTCCTCCGCCCCGGTGCAGAAACAGGGTGTAGTCGTCCAGAATATCCTCCACCGGGATGCCGTAAAGGGCGGCGAGCTTGTCCGCAAGTTCCGGCGTAAAGCTGCGGTGAAATGCGCCGCTTTCCAGATCCCGATAGAGCCATTCCTCTATGCCCACCATGCAGCAACCTCTTTTTGCAGCAGGTCAAGACCATAGCGGCACCAACGCAGACGGTCCCATGGGTTCGGGATGTCGGCGTAAGAGTGGTACATACGGTAGAACGCCTGCGCCTCTACGGTGGTGCGGGGGCCTGCCAAACTTACCTGTAAGATGTATAGAGGGGTTAGGCCACAACCCTCACATGACACCCTCTGAAGCAGAAAAAAGGAACCGCTCTCTCGGCTCCAAAAAATCCATTTTGACGTAGATGCGTCATTGCACGAAAGAGGTGGGTTCTCTTTTCCATCTGAAAGTGCGCTGGGGAGAGGATAGCAAATGAGCTGCGGATGCATTTTCGCAGGGAGCGCAGAAATGGCGTGGTCGTTTCCCTGCAGGAAACACTGGAAGCGGGAAAGGAGGACAGCGCACTGACCCTTTCCGATGTACTGCAGGACGGTTTCTGCATGGAGGATGCCTGTGAGCGGCAGGACGAGGCCCGGCGGCTGCGCAGGCTGATCGAGGGCCTGCCCGCCCGGGAGCGCAAGCTGATCCTGCTGCGGTACGGGCTGGCGGGTCAGCCGCCCCTGACCCAACTGGAAACGGCACAGCTGCTCCAGATCAGCAGAAGTTATGTCTCAAGCTCGAGACCCACGCACTGGAACAGCTGCGCAAAGGCTGGCTTCAAGAATCACCGGGAGAATAAAGGGTGCCGCCTGCGGGCGGCGTACATATCCTCTTTTGCAATGGGATTTGGTGTGGTATACTGAATTCGTAAAATTGAAAAACGAGAAGGTGCAAAATGAAATGAAAATCCGTAAGGCAAACGCGAAAAAAATAGATTCCATAAGCGAGTGACCTGAAAAGGACACCACCGAGAAAAGGAAGCCTCTATGAAAAAAGCATTGGCAGTACGGGAGCAGCAATGGTATCAGACGATCACGGCATGCTGCCTTCTGTGAGTGCTAAATTGATTCGAAGGAAAGTATGTGAGAAGAATTCTGTGTTCTGTTGCGTTCTTGCGGTCGAAATGTTGCAGGATGGCAAGCCTACACTGATTTACGCAATAGTTTGCAAGAAACCTGAAGAAAATTTTGCAAAAGAGAACTTTATGGGACATTACTTCTGCTAAAATGACCTTAGAAGAAACAAAAAGAAACTTCTGAGGAGGACAAAACAATGTCAAACGGTGATTATGGTTACTTCGGCAAAGGCGATACGGGCTATGCCCAGTACATGACGGCGTTCAACCGCAACTTCGGCGGCTCGTCCGGCGGCGGTGGTGGTGGCGGAAACCACAACAACAATGGCGGTGGCGGCGGGGACGGCAGCGGATGCGGCTGCCTGATCGCTATTGCAGTGGTCGTGGTGCTGATCCTGATCATCTTGGATGGCTGAATCAATCCCTGCAGGTGAAACACAGGTTTTCCCTGTGGGGATTTTTTGAATCCGCTTGTAGAAAGCAACGGTCTATGGTAGAATGAAACCAAAGAAAAACAGGAGGGCTAACACATGGTTTTATTGGTTGTGGATACACAGAAAGGTATCGTGGATGAACGCCTGTATGCGTTTGAAAAGTTTGTCAGCAACATCAAGGAGCTGATCCGAACTGCCCGCGAACAGGGAATCGAGGTCGTCTATGTCCAGCATGACGATGGCCCGGCACCGGTTTCTCCATCGGGGATGATGAGTTTGATATCTATTCTGAGTTTGCACCACTGCAGACCGAAAAACGGTTCGTCAAGACTGTATGCAACGCTTTCAAGAAAGAGAGCGGATTGCTGGAATATCTGACCGCAAAGGGCGAAAAAGATGTGATGGTCTGCGGCATCATGACCGACTTCTGCATCAATGCAACGATAGAAGCAGGCTTTGAGCACGATTTTCATATGATCGTCCCTGCCTATGCAAATTCCACGCAGGACAACGAGTATATGACAGGGGAGCAGAGCTACCACTATTACAATGAATTCCTCTGGCCAGATTGTTATGCCGATTGCGTGCCTATGGAGAAAGCGTTGGAACTGCTCAAAAAGTGATGTGTTTACAATGATTTTTGAAAAAGTAAAAAATCAGATTCAAGTGGTGCAGGGTGATATTACCAAACTGGACTGTGACGGCATCGTGAATGCGGCCAATCGCAGTCTGTTGGGCGGCGGTGGCGTGGATGGTGCCATCCACCGGGCAGCAGGACCGGAATTGTTGGCGGAGTGTCGTACGCTGCACGGCTGCCGCACCGGAGAAGCAAAAATCACTAAGGGCTACCGGTTGAAAGCAAAGTATATCATTCATACGGTAGGCCCGATATATTCCGGCACAGCAGAGGATGCCGCGCAGCTGGCGGACTGCTACCGCAATTCGCTGAACCTTGCCAAAGAGCATGATGTCCATAGCATTGCGTTCCCGGCAATTTCGACCGGCGTGTATGGCTACCCGCTGGAAGATGCCACGGAGATTGCAGTCAAAACAGTGGCACAGTGGCTGGAAGCACATGCGTATTACGCAATGCAGGTGATTTTCTGCTGCTTCGATGCCCGGACGGAGCGGGTATATCAGGCAAGGCTGTAACCGGAAGAGGTGTGAGAGATGGGCTTTTTCAAAAAGCTGTTTACAGGGATCGGGTTTGCGGCAGGATTTCTGTTCTTCGGATGCTTGTCAGTGATTGTGTATTCATGCAGACGTGAAACTCCCGACGGACGGTCAGAATGACAGTGGGGCGGTGGAGCAGAAACTGCATGTCCTGTTGTACAAGTCCACGCTGCCAGAAAATGACCTGAATCGGGCACTGGACGAGCTTCGGACAGAGCGCAGACGGCAAAAGGCAGAGTATCAGGGGGCACCGTTTGCGGATGTGTTTCTGGTGAACCTGATTTTATCCGATGAGGACAGTGAACGGGCCTGCATCGTGGATGTGGGGGATACGGGCATGAGCTATGTCATTCCATGGAGCAGCATCCCGAAAGACCTGCAGGAACCTCTGCACCGCTACGTATCGGAAGCGGAAGGAAAACTCTGCGGCTACTGCAAGGAAGAACTCTGCAACAGCGAAAACGGCAGGATGGTCGTGGAACTGTATCTTAGTAAACAGGATGGGCATGGCTCCCGAATCCTGTACTGAAAATGGAGTAAAGATTGAAATACAGAGAAATCGCAGACGGCATTTTTGTTGACCGTCCCAACCGCTTTATTGCCCATGTGGAAGTGAATGGAGCAGTGGAAACCGTCCATGTCAAGAACACCGGGCGGTGCAAAGAGCTATTGCTGCCCGGCACGGCGGTTCGGCTGGAAGTGTCGGATAACCCGAAACGCAAAACGAAATACGACCTTGTGGCGGTACACAAGCAGGAACTTGGTTGGGTCAATATAGACAGTCAGGCACCCAACAAGGTGTAGGAGAATGGCTCTCAAAGCAGGAATTTGACCTTGTCAGGCCGGAATTTGCTTATGGCAGATCCCGCATTGATTTTTACATGGAAAAGGGCGAACAGAAATACCTGCTGGAGGTCAAAGGCTGCACATTGGAAGTGGGCGGCATCGGTTATTTCCCGGATGCGCCCACCGAACGGGGCGTGAAGCACTTGCACGAGCTAGCCAGGCGCAGCGGCAGGGTATCGGTGCATAGTGGCCTTTGTAATTCAGATGGAAGGCATCACCGAGGTGAGGCCGAATGTTGATACGCAGCCGGAGTTTGGCACAGCGCTGGCCGAAGCGAAAGCCGCAGGTGTGAGGGTGCTGTTCCTGCTCTGCCATGTCGGGCGGGACAGTCTGGAAATCGTGGAGCAGCGGGAAATGTGAAAAACCACATGAGGAGGAACCACCATGCCTTTTTGATGATCCGCAACGACATCACCAAGGTAACAGCGGATGCCATCGTCAATCCGGCGAACCGGAACCTTTTGCAGGGCGGCGGCACCAGCCGTGCTATCTATCAGGCAGCAGGGGAGCAGGAGCTGACCGCCGCCTGTGAAGCCATCGGGCACTGCGAGCCGGGCAGGGCAGTGTGTACCCCGGCATTCGGGCAGCCCGCAGTCTGGAACACCTGATGGACAACCTGGGCGAGAGCTTCACCACCCGGCTGCTGCGGCTCATTGATGAGCGGGGGCTGAAGGATTCCACCGTGTACAAGCAGTCCAACATCTCCCGGCAGCACTTCTCCAAAATTCAGTGCAACCGGGACTACAACCCCAAAAAGAAGACCGTGCTTGCCTTTGCCGTGGGGCTGCATCTGTCGGAGGATGAGACCATCGACCTGCTTAAAAGCGCAGGCTATGCCTTCTCCGATGGCTCCAAGCGGGATTGGATCGTGCGGTACTGTCTGGAACAAAAAATTTATAACATCAATCAGGTCAACACCCTTTTGTTCCAATGGAATCAGGAACAGCTGGTGCGTGATTTGTCGCCTGCCCGTTGACCTTTTGCCTTTCGGTTTGTGGTATCCTCTTGTCAGAAAGACGAAACACCACAGATACGGAGGGTATTTTATGTTAGGAGCAATTTTGGGCGATATGGTCGGCAGTCCGTTTGAATTCGACCACAACAATTACAAGCACAAGGACTTTCCCCTGCTGAGCGAAAGATCGCACTTCACGATGATACCGTTATGACCCTTGCAGTGGCACGGGGTTGATGGCGGGGCAGGGAGATGCACAGAAAACCTTTGACGAAGTGCGGTACGAAATGCGGCGTTTGGGCAATGTGTATCCAGATGCCGGTTACGGCGGGATGTTCCGTCGGTGGCTGTGTGCGGAGCATCCGCAGCCCTACGGCAGCTTTGGCAATGGCTCTGCCATGCGGGTGGCTGCGGCAGGCTGGCTGTTTGACACGCTGAACAAAACGCTGGAGATGGCCAAGCGACCGCCGAGGTTACCCACAACCACCCGGAGGCATCAAGGCGCACAGGCCACGGCTGCGGCCATTTTTCTGGCACGCACCGGCCGCAGCAAGCCGGAAATCAAACAATATGTGGAGCAGACCTTCGGCTATGACCTGAGCCGCACCTGCGATGAAATTCGCCCGTACTATTGCCATGTGGAGACCTGTCAACAGACCGTGCCGGAGGCCATCATTGCCTTTCTGGAAAGCAATAGCTTTGAAGATGCGCTCCGCAATGCGGTCTCTCTGGGCGGCGACAGCGACACCCTTGCCTGCATCACCGGCGGCATTGCCGAAGCCTTTTACGGGATGCCACAGGAACTGCGGGCAGAGACCTTGAAGCGTCTGCCGGAGGATCTGCGGGCGGCGTACGAGCTGTTCCGGCAGAACCTTGAGCGAAGGATGTGACACTATCGGTGCTGCACAGACCCAAGCTGTATTTAAAAAATTGAGGATCGTACCGGAAGAACAGCAAAACACCCGCCTGCGTATTGTGTGCAAAGCACAGTACATGGGCGGGTGTGGTTTTGTTGTGGTTTGTTCGCACTGTCAGAACAGGTCGAAACATAATTTTTGTGGAGTTCCGTCCAGCAGATACCGGATATAGAGACGGTCGTTTTCCGCTTCTGCCTGCACCTGCGTGGCGTGCTCAAAGAGGGTGCGCAGACGGCGGTATTCTGCCGCTGCGCCTCTGTATAGCGGGACGGCATATCCGAGGTAAGGAACACATTGCCCAGCAGGGCGTTGACCGTGGCAAGGGTGCATTTTTGCTCTGCCGTCAGCTTGCAGTTTTCCTCCCGGAGGAAGAACACATCCGGGTCGCTGCCATAGGCACGGCCATTGAGCTGCCGCCGGAATAGCGTGTTGTTAATGGCCTGCTTTGTGGACACCCGCTCCCGATGGAACAGGCGCATATACCACACACGTCCCAGTCCAGCCCTACGTCACAGCTGACACGGCAGTAATCCACCAGCCCGAAAGCCGGCATCACCGGTACGCCGCAGCCGAGAATCTGCTTTTGCCCGCACCATGTGCGCAAAAGCTCCATAGCACGGTACATCCGGGCTGCCCGGCTCTCGCGGGCGTTGCCAAAGGGGGCAGCACCGTACAGAAAATCTAGCTTGACAAGGTCGAAGCCCCAGTCGTTCAGCACCCGGTCAAATACCCGGCGCAGATAATCCAGCACGGCCGGGTTGTCGATATCCAGCGCATAAAAGCTGCTCCAGTTGCAGCCGCAGCACCACGGTGCACCGTTCACCTTCAGCAGCCAGTCCGGGTGCTGCCGGAAAAGGCAGAGTCCTTTTCGCACACAAAGGTGCAAGCCATAGCCCAGCCTGAAATCCGGCGGCGTGAATTTCCTCCACCATGCCTTTCAGCCCGTGGGGGAATTTCTGTGCATCTGTTTCCAGCCAGTCGCCCACCTTGGCTCCCAGCCATCGTCGATCTGGAACAGGTCTCCCAGACAAAGCAGGCTGCGGCATCCGGTCAGGTCCTCCCGGATGGTATCCTCGGTGATGTCCTGATAGCGGTTGTACCAACTGGAATAGCCTGCCAGCTTCTTTTCAGTCCGGGGCTTGATGCCCATAGCCTGAAACCAGCCGTCGAACACCTCGGTCTCGCCGCCCTCGGCAAAAAACAGGTCAAGGAGTGGGAAACTGCCGCCGGGATGCTCCACCCCGGCGCAGTCACGCTCCAGCGTCAGCAGGGCTTTGCCGCTGTCGTAGCGGAGGATGGTGTAGCCCGGCTTCTCGTCCAGCGATGCCACCAGCCGGAACTGTGTGCCCTTGCGGAAATAGCAGTAGGAAAAGCCGTGGCTCTGCCCCTTTTGATGCCCATAAGGCGCAAAATGATAATCGCCGTAGCGGTCAAAGGCATATTTTTTGCGCAGAAAGCCGGGGATGTGGTCGGTGCCGCGCAGCTTTCCGTTCCGGTCCAGCTCCGGGCTGTAGGTCCATGTCTGGTAGCCGTTCATGAACAGACGCTCGTCTGCTTCCATCGTCCACGGCATCTCGGCACGCACCGCCTTCAGCGTCCCGGCGGCAGGTCTGCCGTCAGATGCAGCGCACCGCCATTCTCCGTGACCGTGCAGTTGCCTGTCTGTACGCCGCCGGAAGTTTCCGCGTACCAGTGCAGCGTTTCAGTCATGGTGCGTTTCCTCCCCGTGGAGCTGTGCGCTGATCTCGGCAGCGCGGGCATCGGTCAGAACAAACTTGCGGCGGAACAGCACCAGCGCACCAGCCAGCACCAGCATGGGCAGAACGGTCATCATCAGGCGCAGACCCAGCAGGTTCCGGCGCTTTGTACTGCCACCGGGCCGGTCTCCTCCGTGTTGCCCACAAGACCGATGAGGTCCAGCCCGATGCCGGTCAGGAATACCGCCACACCGGAGGCAGCCTTGACCACAAAGGTCTGCATGGAAAAGATAACGCTCTCCTCCCGGCGTCCGGTCTTAAGCTCGCCGTAATCCACGCTGTTGGAAAGGAACAGAGTGGTCAGCACGGTCAGCATTCCGTTGCAGGCGAACACCACCACGCCCGGAATGCACAGCAGGGCAAGGCTGTGGGACAGGCCGGTCAGGCAGAACACCAGCAGCGTGCCGTAGCCGCACAGCGCCAGCAAAAGGCTTAGGTGAAATACCTGCGTACTGCTGAACTTTTTGCGCAGCAAGGGGTAAAGCACCATCATGCCAAGGATCTGCGCCGCACCGCCCACGGTGGAAAACAGGGTGTAGGTGGCTTTCCAGCCTGCACCGCCAAGGTCGTACTTGAAGAAATAGATGATGAAGTTGGAGGTAAGGTACAGTGCCGAGTTGATCAGCACGATGCTGCCTACCACTACCATAGCCTGATCGTTGCGGAACAGGGCGGAGAACATCTCCTTTACGGTGGCGGTCTTCATCTCACTGGGGGTAGTTTCTTTCATGGAAATGCAGCACACCAGCTCTGTCACTGCAAAAATTGCCGCTACGATCAATGCCACCCAGCGGAAGCCAGCGCGCTCGCTGTCGCCGCCAAGGGCTCCCACCAGCAGCATGGTGAACATAGCGATGAGGCAGAGCCAACGCCTGCACAGGTGCGCCCCACCATGGAAAGGTTCTCCCGGTCTTTTGGGGTGCGGGTCACGGCCGGGATCATGGACCAGTAGGGATATCCATCATGGTATAGGTGACGCCCCACAGGATGTACATCACGCTGAAATAGACCATCAGCGCCGCTTCGTCCAGCACCGGGGCGGCAAACAGGGCGTAGAGCACCAGCGCATTGAGCAGCGTGCCGGAAAAGATCCACGGACGGAAACCGTCCCCAGCGGGTGCCGGGTCTTCGCTACCAGAACCCCCATAAAGGGGTCGTTGAAGGCATCAAAGAACCGGGCAGCCATGAGCACGACGCCCACAAAGCTGGCCGAAAGCCCCAGCACATCCTGATAATAATACATGACGTAAGAAGCCGACAGAGCATATACCATATCCTTGCCCACGGCACCAATACCAAATGCGGTTTTCTGTTTCAGGGTCAGTTCCATACAGCGTCCTCCTTTTCAATGGTGAACTGCAGCACAACGGTTGGGTCTGCGGTGCAGAAACGGTCAGCAGGGCTTCTCCGGCAGTGCCCACGGTGCGCAGATAGGTTCCGGTCATGCCGCCTTCGGCCACCGCCGTCTGCGGGCCCACAAGGGCGGCGCTGCCCTCCACCGCAAACTGCACCGGGAACTGTGCGTAGGGGGCAGGGGTGCCGTTCTCGTCCAGAATGCGCACCCGGACAGCGGCCATATCGTAAGTATTTTTTCCCGAAGAGCCGTCCGGCTGACCTTGACTTCCAAGTGCAGCTTTGCGCTGGGGCAAAGGGTCACGCTGCGCACCACGTTGCCGTCCTGCACGGCATCGAACCGCCAGCGGGTGGCTTCGCCGCCCCAGTTGCCCACATATTTGCCGTAAAGCGCCACGCCATCTTCAAAGCTCATTTTGTAGTGCAGCATACACCAGCCGAATTTGACCTTGTAGCCAGCGGCAGTCCCGCCAAGCCGTATTTTCCGGCGGCCAGCAGGCAGTCCCGCACAGCGGCTGCTTGGCGGGGGAAAAGTGCTCCTGCGTTTCCAGCAGCTCGCCAATGGGATCGTCCATCACAAAGGGAGGGTGGGGCAGCGCCGTCCACTCGCTTTGGCGCAGGGCGGTGACGAACACATCGTTTTTGTAAAGCCTTACCTGTTGGGCATTGCTGAAAACATAGGCCGTGCCCAGCTGCCCGGCGGGGTTATCGCCGATGTCCATGGAGGAGCTGACCGCCAGCACCGGGTCAGCGTCACCCTGACTGGCATAGACCGCTGCCGCCAATTTGGGGTTGCGGAAGCTGTCCAGCACCCCGTGGTAGCAGATGCGGTCCCCGGAGCCAAAGTCCTTGTGGGTCTGGTAGTCGAACATGCACCAGCCAAAGCACCCGGCGTGCTCTCCGCTGGCATAGGCGGCGTTCTGCACCCGGACGTGCCGCAAGGCGTGCTCCTGCCGGTGCGGGCCATCGTCAAAGGGCTTGGTGGGGTACATGTGACCGTTGCACTCCGAGATGAGCAGCGCCTTGCCCATATCCGGGGTCACGTCCTTTTTGGCTTTGCGCCGGGCGTTGTGCCGTTGTGGGAAAAATCGTTGTAGGCATAGACATCCTCCAGCAGATGGCTTTTTTCCAGATACCGCACACCGGAGGTGGCGCGGCTAGGGTCCAGCTGATGGGCAATTTGATTGGTGCGAGTGTAGAAGGCATCGTCGTCCACGCTCTCGTTGATGCGCACGCCCCACAGGATGATGCTGGGGTGGCTGCGGTTTTGCAAGATCATCTCTTGTAACATTGCACAGGCAGCGTCTTTCCATGCAGCATCTCCGATGTGCTGCCAGCCCGGCAGTTCGGTGAACACCAGCAGACCCCGCCGGTCGCACTCGTCCAGAAAATACTGGCTTTGAGGGTAGTGGCTGGTGCGCACGGCGGTGCAGTGCAGCTCCTCCTGCAAAATGTGGGCATCCTCCCGCTGCAGGCTTTCCGGTGCGGCGTAGCGATGTAAGGGTAGCTCTGGTGTCGGTTCAGACCCCGCAGGAAGGTCTTTTTTCCGTTGAGGTAAAAGCCATCCGCCCGGAACTCTGCGGTGCGGAAGCCAAAGGTCACCTGCCTGCGGTCGATGGGTTGTCCGGCTGCGTTCAAAAGCTCTGCCACGGCATGATGCAAAACCGGGTGCTCGGTATCCCACGGCTGTGCATCCGGGACGGAAAGCTGCATCTTCCCGGTTTCTGCCGCCTGTGCGGTCTGCTCTGCCAGCAGGGTGCCGCCTGCGGTCTCCAGCCGGATGCGGACCGCCACAGCTGCGGGTGTGAGCTCTGCCGTCCACTGCACCACAGCCTCATGCAGGGGTGGGCGTGTAGACGAACAGGTCGGTCAGACGGCTCTCTGCCGTAGCTTCCAGCCAGACCTCCCGGTACAGCCCGCCGTAGGTCAGGTAATCAATGACAAAGCCAAAGGGCGGAATGGTCGGGTCTTCCCGTGTGTCCAACTGCACGGTCAGCAGGTTTTCACCCTCCCGGTCCACAAGGTCTGTGATCTCCACCGCAAAGCCGGTATAGCCGCCCCGGTGCTGCCCGGCAACCCTGCCGTTGACCCGCACCACCGCCTGATGAGCAGCTCCGTCAAAGCGGAGGAACAGCCGGGGCGCAGCCTGCACCGGCGGCACCCGGAACCGCTTCCGGTAGCCGCAGACCATCTCGTAATCGGCGGGGGTGGCATAGTGCAGCGGCACCTCCCGGCAGGTATGGGGCAAGCGGACGGCTTGTTGTTTTGGCACCGGCAGCCCCTTGCCAAAGGCTTCCGTCCAGTGTGGGTAAACTCCCAATCATCGCAAAAACTGTGTTTCATCGCGGCAGCACTCCTTCCAGTAAGATCGAGATCATTTCCTCCAGTACAGCCACATACTGCACCCCGCTTTCTGCCAGACTGCGGTCTGCCAGAAAACTCTCGATGGATGCGGTGATCATCTGCCGCAGCACCGGCAGGGATACCGGGCGCATGACCCCCTCTGCCACAGCCTGTTCCAGCAGCGCCATGGTGGGTTCCCACCCGTTTTCCAATTGACTGCGCACCCGCGCCGCCACCACCGGGTATTTCTCGTCCAGCTCCTTCATCTGCCGCAGGTCCAGCGCAGCATATTCCGTCGGCATGGCAATGATGACTGCCCGCAGCTTTTCCTGCAAAGTACCGCTGCCCGCCAGAATTTCCTGCTTGCAGCGGTGGATGTCCGCAAAGGCGTGGTCTACCATGTCCAGCAGAAGGGCCTCCTTGGAGGGGTAAACGGTGTAGATGGTTTTTTTGCTGATATGCAGCGGCTCTGCCACCTGCTGCATGGTGAAATGCAGCCCCTGTTGACGGAATAACTGCATGGCCTGCGTGCGCACAAGGGCATCGAGCTTTTCCTGCATGAGCGTCCTCCTTGTGGAAACTGTGCTTGCTTTTCTGGTTTCCATTCTAGTGCGGAAACCGAGCTAAATCAAGCGGTTTCCGTATTTTCTGCGTTCTGCCAAGAAAGTGCAGACATTTTGCAGCAGAATGACAAAAAAGAACCCCGGCGTGCTTGAAAGCTGCCGGGGTCTTTTGCGTGCAGGTGCTTTTCCGCAGCGGCAAGCCTCGTCAAAACTCCGGGTGCCATTCGTCCCGGATGCCAATGTCGGCACAGACGATTTCTCCGCACAGCGGCGCAGAAGATTCTGCCATATGCAAAGGCTTATAACTGTCGAAGGTTACGGTCAAATCTGCATGGGCAGCACCCTCGGCAACCTCCCCGGTATCCGTGTTGATGCCGCTGGGCAGGTCTACGGCCAGCACAAAGGCACCGCTCTTGTGCAGACGGCGCATCAGCCGCAGGCAGCAAGACCGGAAGGCCGCAGTTCACCATGGACCGGTGCCGTAGAGGGCATCCACAGCAGCATCAAAGTGCTGGGTTTCCAGTACAGAGCCGTCGGTGCAGATGTGCACTGGCAGGGAGTGCAGACGCTCAAAATTGAGGATGGAATCCGCGGTTTTCGGCTCGCCCTCGGCCAGAAGAACGGTCACACTCCAGCCGTCTTTTGCTGCGGCGCGGGCAATCACAAACCCATCACCGCCATTGTTGCCCTTTCCGCAGACCACCAGCAGTCTGCCGGGATGCGGGAACTGCTTTTGCAGTTCGGCGTAAGCCGCCAGTCCGGCATTTTCCATCATTTGCAGGTAGGGCAGACTGTGGGCATCCCCGGCTCGTTCAATTTCCTTCATCTGCGCAGCCGTCACAATGCGATGTTTCATGTTGGCACCTTCTTTCTATCTCTATTATAATGGATGAGAATGTTTGGAACAAGATGAAAGATACCGGTGCATAGAATCTGTCCCCGGAGAGTTGGAACAAGCCCTCCGGGGGCATTTTTGTTTTTCACTATCTTTTCCGTAGGGGAAAACCATGGTATACTGGACGCAACGAATCCAAAGGAATAAACCGGGAGGTACCGTTATGAAGTGGGGAATTTTAGCCACCGGCACCATGACGCTGGAAGTGGATGGCAAAGAGCCGGAGGTCATCCGCTGCCCGGTGGACATCAACGGCTTTGAGTACGAGATCCGGGAGCAAGCCGCTGCGTCAAGCTGGGGCGTACCGGCAGCAACCGCTACACCCCGCAGGACAGCCTTGCCCTGACCCGCCTGATGTACGACACCCGCATGAGCTGGGGCATGAAGTTTGCGGGTGAGGTGTAAGCACACACCTTGCCGCAAAGGGCTTTTTGCGTGCGGAGACTATGGCATACGGAGAGCGGCAACTCGGAATTGATATAAAAAAGGAGGACACATAGATGAAAACAGTGGTTCTTTATAATATTATTTCTTTTATCATCCTCGTTGCTTTGATTTTTGTCTTAAGGATTGTTAGTAAGAGTAATTTAAGACAAAATCAACAACTTGTTATTAAAGTCATTGCAACTATTTTAATTGTTTGTGTGATAGCGTTCGTGCTTTTTATTGATGCAATAGCATTTGGCATTATAGGACCAGTTCAAGATTAACAATTCCAGTTTGACAAGGAAGTGCTTTGCATGAAAAAGCGTATATCAAGGATTCTCGGTTTAAGAATGCTGATTATAGCTATTGCATTTATAGTGTTTGCATTGAACCATCCAGAAATGAGCTTTCCTTGGAACAATACTATTACTTGGTTACTGTATGGTTTATATATTCTTGTGACAGTCATGCTACTTATTGCGCCTAAGGCGAAGAAGTGAAAAAATCCAGCTTGTCGGGCGGACAGGCAACTGAAAACCACACAAAAAACGAAAGGAGTAGCCATGGTACTTTATTTTACGGGAACCGGCAACAGCCGGTATCTGGCGCGGCGCGTTGCCGAAGGGTTGGAGATGCCGCTTTACGACCTGAACGCCTGCATCAAGGCAGGGGATACCGCCCCGGTGCAGACCGGGCGTGACGTGGTGCTGGTCACGCCTACCTATGCATGGCGCATCCCCCGGGTGGTGTCGGAGTGGCTGGACAAGACCGCGCTGACCGGGGCAGAGCGCATCTGGTTTGTGATGGATTGCGGCAGCGAGATCGGCAATGCGGCAGGCTATAACCGGCAGCTTGCGGCGCAAAAGCAGCTGAAGTATATGGCACAGCCCAGATCATCATGCCGGAAAACTACATTGCCATGTTCAATGCACCCCAGAAGGAGCAGGCAAAGAGCATCGTGGAGCAGGCAGAGCCTGAACTTCAGAAGGTGCTGACCCAGCTCAAAGCCGGGCAGGAATTTCCCCCGCCGAGAGAAAACCTCTATGACCGCTTTATGAGCGGCCCGGTGAACCCGGTGTTCTATCGGTTTTTTGTAAAAGCCGATGCCTTCCGGGCAACGGATGCCTGCATCGGCTGCGGTAAGTGCGTGGAGCTGTGCCCCTTGAACAATATCCATCTGGAAAACGGAAAGCCGCTCTGGGGCAAAAACTGTACCCACTGCATGGCGTGCATCTGCTACTGCCCCAAAGAGGCCATCGAGTACGGCAAGAAGAGCAGGGGAAAGCCCCGGTATCACTTTGAAGCGCTGGAAAGAAAGCAGCAGGACGTGTGAAGGAGAGCGGAAATTAGATGAAGTTTTTATACTTGCATGGGTTGGGGCAAAAACCAGACAGTTGGGACAGAGTAATAAAAGAAACGAGGTCTCGGACAGCAGCGTCTGCTTGAGTTTGGCAGAGATGCTGGAGGACAAAGCGGCCACTTATGGGGAACTGTATGCTGCATTTTCAGGAGAGTGTGATAAGGAACATGATGAAATCGTCTTGTGCGGGCTTTCCTTGGGTGCTGTTCTGGCACTTAATTATGCGATAGACCATCCGAATAAAGTAAAGGCACTGGTGCTAATTGCAGCACAATATAAAATGCCTGAAAAGCTATTGAAGTTCCAGAATATGCTGTTTCGCTTTATGCCGAATACAATGTTCAAGCAATTTGGCCTCAAAAAAGCTGATGTGATCAGTTTGTGTGGTACGATGACGGAATTGGATTTCAGGGATTCATTATGTAAGGTGTCCTGTCCGGCATTGATCGTTTGTGGGGAAAAGGACAACGCAAACAAAAAAGCCTCAAAGGAACTTGCCAGTTATTTGAGCGATTCCCACTTCCATGAACTTCTGAAAGCAGGTCATGAAGCAAACATAGAATCTCCGGAGGAATTGGCAACAGTGTTACAGGAATTTTATGATAATGTCGAATAAACTACGATTCATCAAAGAAAGAGGACTGTAAAATGAACATCGAAGAACGGGCGGCACAGGCTGCCGCATGGAAAGCTACTGGACAGTGCAACTGTGCACAGGCGGTGCTGAAGGCATTTGAGGACAAGCTGCCGGTGGATGCCGACACCCTGATGAAGCTGGGCGCAGGCTATGCCGCCGGCATGGGCTGCATGGAGAGCACCTGCGGCGCACTGATCGGCGCTGTGATGGTGGCGGGCATCGTCACCGACGGCAAGGGCACACCCCGCATTTCCAAGGAACTGCTGCAAAACTTTCAGGAAAAGTGCGGTGCTACCATCTGCAAGGATCTGAAGGGGATAGAGAACGGCGCACCGCTGTGCCCGTGCCCGGAGTGCGTCCGCAACGCTGTTCTGGCACTGGGCGAGGTGCTGGGAGAGTAAGATGAAGAAGATCTTGTTTGTTTGCCACGGCAGGATTTACCGGGCATGATGAAAAGTCTCATATCGTCTCATAAGCCCCGTTTTTAAGCGTTTTTTGTGCTTCAGTCTCAAATTTACCAAAGATTTACCAATATTTCTGGAGAGCCAGACTTGCAAAAAAATGAGCCAGAATGAGGAGATTAAAACATGAGCGAATTGAAACCAAGAATAACGGAAAACGGAATTGATTATATCCTTGTTGGGATTACTACATCCCAGACCTGAAACTGCCGGAAGAACCACCGCCCCCATTGGAAAGTATGGACGGCTGCACCGGGGAATATTTAAGGAAAATCCATCCAGCCGATTGAACACATTGACCTTGACTGGGGAGTTATGGACATATCTT
>ENA-OQCP01000330-OQCP01000330.1-human-gut-metagenome-genome-assembly--contig:-NODE-330-length-21252-cov-2.864710_pt1 | contig 21252 bp, 35 predicted proteins | sample MGYA00242760_ERZ504583 | MGnify/ENA primary metagenome ERZ504583 (study PRJEB26092, sample SAMD00036308) | human gut metagenome | host: Homo sapiens | study: EMG produced TPA metagenomics assembly of...
GCTGAGGTCGCGGCACGGCTGCCATTCAGTGCGGCCCGCTCGGCAGCGTCGGCAGCGGCCTGCGCCTGCCGGGCGGCATTGGCCTCACTGGCGGCACTGTTCTGGGCCGCCTGCACCGCCGCATCGGCCTGCCCCGATACCTGGGCGATGAACTGTTCGTACACCGAGGGGTCGGGCTCCTCCTCGGTGCCGTCGGTGGGCAGGATGTCGTAGACATCGTACCGGCCCGGGCGGGTGTAAGCGGTATAGCCGCTGCCATCGGTGGCGGCCAGCATCCATTGCCCGGCGGGCCAGCCGGTGAAGCTGCGGCCCACGGGCGCGCTGTGGGCTGCATCCAGCACAAGGGTGCGGCAAGGGTGCCGTCGCTGTGGCGGATGTGCAGGGTGACGCTGCACCCGGCCCATTCCGCAGCAGCTGGAACACCAGCCGGTCCACGCCCTCGGCGTTCTGTGCGCCCAGGTGCAGCCGGGCGGGCTGGGCTGTGAATTCGGTGCCGCCCAGCGTGCGGGGAGTGATCTTGATCTGCATAAAAACCTTCCTTTCTTTGTTTTGACCCCATTGTACCGGTTTGCGGCAGGGCGCGGAAGTGTGGTCTTTTTTTATGGCGTTTTTTGCCTTTCGGCATTTTGCTGGAAGCCGGTTTTTGACAGAAACTGCGGAGAAACTCCCCGTTATTTCCGGCAGGAAAACAGCGGGGAATTTGTGCCGCAAAATGTCGGATTACGCATGATTGATGCGCCGGAATGTGCAAAAGAACCCGGCGATTTCTCTCCGGGAAACAGACTTGAAATGTTAAAAAATTATGAACGGATACGACCAATTTTTTGGGAAAATTTCAGAAGGAAACGCCCGAAATCATTCTGAATCAGGGAAAACAATGTGCAGATTGCACAAAAAACTATGTGAAGCAATTGTCAAACCGAAGCGCACGGATTTGACAAATGGGCCGTTGTCTGCTAAAATAGTGCCCGCTCAACGGATCATACACACGTTGGAGCGTCTAAATTTTATTTCTCAGGAAGTAAAACGCCGTATAAAAAGACGGCCCTTTGCAGGGGGAAATGCCCTGCGCTATGCGGCAAAGGAAGAGCCCGCCGCATTCCAAAATGATGAAAAGAGAGGAGTTGTCTCGTATCGCTTCCGTCAAATTTCAAAAAGCATTGTCTGACCGCGCTCGTGCGGTCACACCCCGTGTGCTGGCGTTCTGCGTCATGGCGGTGAGCCTTGTGTTCACTTTGGCCGTGACGCCGCGAATCTGCGGCTGACTACGTCACCGACTCCGATGGTGCGCGTCAGCTGGTGGTCAGCAGTGAGACTGACCCTGCCCGCGTCATGAGCCTTTCCGGCATTGAGGCCGAAGAGGGCGACCACGTTTACTACACCGCGTTCAGCGGCAATCTTGCCACCCTGAACATTGAGCGGGCCTTCACCGTGAACATCCAGGCCGACGGCCAGGAGTACCCGGTGAAGATGGCCTTTGGCACCGTTGCCGAGGCGCTGGAGCGCGCCGGCATCACCCTGGAGGCAGATGACTACACCGAGCCTGCGCTGGATCAGCTGGTCACTGTGGGCAGTGAGATCACGGTGCACCGGGTGGACTACCAGGACAAGGTGGAGACCCAGACCATCCCCTACGACACCCAGTATGTCTACACCAGCCTGTACTTCCGCAACACCGGCCGGGCCACCACCCTGCAGCATGGCGCGGAGGGTCAGCAGACCGTGACCACCCGCGAGAAGTATGTGGACGGCGAGCTGGAAAACAGCATGGTAGTGGATGTGACCACCACGGTGGAACCCACTGACCATGTCATCAAGACCTATGGTGCCGGTGCGCCCGTTTCTCCCTGACCGGGCCGGACGGCACCACCAACGCCCCCGCCTCGTACAGCCAGGTCCTCACCGGCAAGGCCACGGGCTATTATTCCCGCACGGGCAAGGGCTCGTCGGGCCTGGGCCTGGGCTACGGCACCGTTGCCGTTGACCCCAGCGTCATCCCCTATGGCACGCTGCTGTACATCACTTCCACGGACGGCAGCTTTGTTTACGGTTATGCCGTTGCCACCGACACCGGTATCGCGGTGCAGAAGGGCCAGATCCTGGTGGACCTGTTCTATGAGACCTACGCAGAGTCGGTCATCAACGGAGCCATTCAGGTCAACGTTTACGTTGTAGGCTGAACCGCATAGCACACGGAAAAATTTGAAAAAGCACCCGCTTCAGTTTCCTGGATTTGCAGGAAAAATGAGGCGGGTCTTTCTTTTTGCCCTATATTCTGTAAAGTTTGCCGAGAATTCTTGTGTAAAATTAGATAAGTTGACCACAATGGAAAAATATTGACGAAAAGATTATGGTAGATTTTGACGGAAAGCCCTTGAAAAATCGGACAAAATTCTTTAATATAAGAGAGTACAAAGGTATAGGCTCACTGCGGCCTGTACGGGGAGGAGCTGTTTATGAGACCGACGGAAGAAAAGATCCAGAAAGATCCCTCGGATCTGCCGATTTATCTGTTCAAGCAGGGCAACAACTGCGAAGCATACCGTTACTTTGGTGCACACCTTGAGACCCGCGCCGGAGAGTCCGGTGTGGTGTTCCGTGTTTGGGCACCCCATGCAACCGCCATCAGTGTGGTGGGCGATTTCAACAGCTGGAAGCCGGGCAGCCACCCGATGCGCAAAGTGGATGGGGATTCTGTCTGGGAGCTGTTCATCCCCGGCGTAAAGGAATACGATGTCTACAAGTACTGTGTGACCACCCGGGGCGGCGACCTGATCTACAAGGCCGACCCCTATGCGTTCCACGCGGAGACCCGGCCCTCCAACGGCAGCAAGGTCTACGATATCACCGGCTTTGCCTGGCACGATGATGCCTGGCAGACTGCTCAGAAAAAGGCGGACGTGATCAATGGCCCGATGAACATCTACGAGATGCACGCGGGCAGCTGGAAGCTGAAGGACGAGAAGGTTCCCTATAACTATTCCGAGCTGGCCGACGAGCTGATCCCCTATATCCGGGAGATGGGCTACACCCATGTGGAGCTGCTGCCCGTGATGGAGTATCCCTTTGACGGCAGCTGGGGCTACCAGGTCACGGGCTATTTTGCCCCCACCAGCCGCTACGGCACCCCCAAGGACTTCATGGCCTTTGTGGACAAGATGCATGAGGCCGGCATCGGTGTCATCATGGATTGGGTGCCCGCCCACTTCCCGAAGGATGGCTTCGGCCTGTACAACTTTGATGGAGAGGCTGCTACGAGGACCCCAACCCCAAGCGCGGCGAGCATAAAGAATGGGGCACCATGGTGTTCGACTTCGGCCGCAGCGAGGTGCAGAGCTTCCTGATCTCCAGCGCCCTGTACTGGCTGGAGCAGTATCACATCGATGGTCTGCGCGTGGATGCCGTGGCTCCATGCTGTATCTGGATTACAACCGCAAGCAGGGCGAATGGGAGCCCAATAAGAATGGCGGCAAGGAGAACCTGGAAGCAGTGGCTTTCCTGCGCAAGCTGAACGATACGGTTCTGGGCCGCCACCCCCACAAGTGCATGATCGCGGAGGAGTCCACCGCATGGCCCATGGTCACCAAACCGGCCAGCGACGGCGGCCTGGGCTTCAACTTCAAGTGGAACATGGGCTGGATGAACGACATGCTCAGCTACATGAAGACCGACCCGCTCTTCCGCGCGGGCAACCACAACAAGGTCACCTTCAGCTTCTTCTATGCCTTCAGCGAAAACTTTGTGCTGCCCATCAGCCACGATGAAGTGGTGCACGGCAAGGGCAGCCTGATCAACAAGATGCCGGGCGAGTACGATGCTAAGTTTGCCAACCTGCGCACCTTCTTCGGCTACATGATGGCCCACCCCGGCAAGAAGCTGCTGTTCATGGGGCAGGAGTTTGGCCAGTTCACGGAGTGGAACGAGGAAAAGCAGCTGGATTGGATGCTGCTGGACTACGACAAGCACACCGAGCTGCAGAACTACGTCAAGACCTTGAACGCCTTCTATAAAGAGCACCCCGCCTTCTGGCAGATCGATTACAGCTGGGAGGGCTTCCAGTGGATCGTGCCCGATGACTCCAAGCAGAGCGTGGTCGCCTTCCTGCGCAAGGACGCAAACGGCAAGCAGATCCTGGTGGTCTGCAACTTCAACCCCGTCCTGCGCGAGGGCTATACCTGGGCGCACCCGTGGCAGGTACATACAAGGAAGTGCTGAACAGCGATGACGAGCCTCGGCGGTTCCGGCGCGGTCCATAACAAGTCCGTGCGCACCCACAAGAAGCCCCTGCATGGCTTTGAGCAGAGCATTACCATCACCCTGCCGCCCATGAGCACCCTGTATTTTGAGGTGCCCACCAAGCGCACCCGCAAGGCAGCAGATCCGGCCAAGACGGCCCAGACCGTGAAAAAGACCGCTGCCAAAAAGACAGCCGCCAAGACCACGAAGACCGCCAAGCTGAGCCTGCGTGAAGGAGGAAAAGCCCAAAAAGACCTCCACCCGCAAGGCAAAGGCAGAAGCGGAACCTGCACCGGAAAAGGCTCCGGCCAAGCGCGGCCGGAAGCCCAAGGCAGAAGCCGCTGCCGCACCCGAAGCAGCACCCGCCAAGCGGGGCCGCAAACCCAAAGCCGAGCCCGCTGAAGCTGCCCCCGCGGCAGCCGAAAAGCCTGCCCGCAAGCCCCGCGCCAAAAAGGCCGCCAAGACCGAGGAGTGACCGGGGCGCATCCGCACAACACAGTCAAACCATTTCCAAATCCAATAAATCCGGAAATGTGTAAAAGGGAGAATAAAGCTATGGCAAAAGAAATTGTGGCAATGATCCTTGCGGCGGACGTGGCTCGCGCTTGTACGCGCTGACACAGAAAACGGCAAAACCTGCAGTGGGGTTCGGCGGCAAATACCGCATCGTGGACTTCCCGCTGTCCAACTGCGTCAACTCCAACATTGATACTGTGGGCATCGCGACCCAGTATCAGCCCCAGAAGCTGAATGAGTACATCGGCAACGGCCAGCCTTGGGATCTGGACCGCCTGTACGGCGGCGTGCACACCTGCCCCCCTACGAGCAGGCAAAGGGCACCGACTGGTACAAGGGCACTGCAAACGCCATCTACCAGAACATCAGCTTCATCGACAGCTATGATCGAGTACGTCATCATCCTGTCCGGTGACCAGATCTGCAAGCAGGACTACGCCGACTTCCTGCGCTTCCACAAGGAAAAGGGCGCGGAGTTCTCCGTGGCTGTCATGGAGGTCGATTGGAAGGAAGCTTCCCGCTTTGGCCTGATGGTGGCAGACGAGAACGATAAGATCACCGAGTTCCAGGAGAAGCCCCCGGTTCCCAAGTCCAACCTGGCTTCCATGGGCATCTACATCTTCAACTGGGATGTGCTGAAGAAGTACCTGGAAGAGGACGAGGCTGATCCCAACTCCAAGAACGACTTTGGCATGAACATCATCCCCGCTCTGCTGCGGGATGGCCGCAAGATGTATGCTTACCACTTCAACGGCTACTGGCGTGACGTGGGCACCATCGACAGCCTGTGGGAAGCAACATGGAAGTGCTGGACCCCGAAAACTCCGGCATTGATATCTTCGACAAGAAGTGGAAGATCTACAGCCGCAACCCCGTGCTGCCCGCCCAGAAGATCGGCCCCCGCGCCGTGGTGCAGGATTCCCTCATCACCGAGGGCTGCCAGATCTATGGCCGCGTCCAGCACTCTGTCCTGAGCGCAGGCGTACCGTGGAAGAGGGCGCTACCGTTGAGGATGCTGTCCTGATGGATGGCGTTGTGGTCAAGGCAGGTGCTGTGGTCAAGCGCTGCATCCTGGCTGAGGACGTTGTGGTGGGTGCCGGTGCCAAGATCGGCGGCGAGGGCCCCATTGCACATGTGGGTACCGGCCTTACAGTTGGCGCAGGCGCTACCGTAAAAGAGGGTGCCAAAGTATTTGATTCCGTCAAGGAGGGCGAGGAAGTATGCTGAGCCAGAACAACAATGCGTTGGGCATCATTTTCCCCAACAGCTATGATAACACCGTACCGGAGCTTGTGGCTGAGCGCACCATGGCTTCGATCCCCTTTGCAGGCCGTTACCGCATGGTGGACTTTATGCTGTCCAGCATGGCAAACTGCGGCATCTCCAATGTCTCCATCGTGGTGCGCAAGAACTACCACTCCCTGATGGATCATCTGGGCACCGGCCGCGAGTGGATATGGCCCGCCGTCACGGCGGCCTGAACATCGTGCCTCCCTTTGCAGAAAAGGCGTGCGCATTTATTCCGGCCGTGTGGAGGCTCTGGCTCCATCCTGAGCTACCTGGAGAACCAGAAGGAGAAGTACGTTGTGATGAGCGATGCAACATCGCCATCAACTACGATTTCAACGCCCTGCTGGCTGCCCATCAGGCAAGCGGCGCGGATGTGACCGTCGCTACCAGAAGACCGAGATCCCCGAGGGCCGCAAGAACGACAACTACACCCTGACTGTGGATGCCGATGGCCGTGTGACCGAGCTGCTGTTCAACGATTACCGCTCCGGTGTCCAGAACCTGGACCTGAACATCTACGTTCTGGAGCGCGAGACCCTGATCAAGCTGGTCAAGGATGCGACCTCCCGCGGCCTGATCTACTTTGAGCGTGACATTCTGGCCCACAACGTCAACATCCTGAACATCCGTGCTCTGGAGTACACCGGCTATGTGGCCCATGTCTGCGACATGAAGAGCTACTTTGATGAGAATCTCAAGCTCATCGATGAGAAGAACCTGAACGCTCTGTTCCCCAAAGAGAGCCCCGTTTACACCAAGATCCGTGACGACAACCCCGTGCGCTATGTCAACGGCTCTTCCGTCAGCAATTCCCTGCTGGCCGATGGTTGTGTCATTGAGGGCACCGTGGAGAACTGCGTGCTGTTCCGCGGTGTTCGCGTCAAGAAGGGTGCTGTGGTCAGAAACTGTGTCCTGATGCAGGATACCGTTGTGGAACCAGGCGCTCAGCTGGACTGCGTTGTCACCGACAAGAACGTGCGTGTGACTGCCGAGAAGAAGCTCTCCGGTACCGAGAGCTTCCCGGTCTATGTTCAGAAGAACCACACCGTCTGAGCCTGACACATTGAAACTTTCACAGGGGCGGCTCCCCTCCCCGGTAGCCCCTCTCAAAGAGGGGCGGGGGCCTTTGCGCCCCCGCCCGCTCTTTGCGTATCCGCCCTTTTTTCTGGAAAGGAGAAATACTATGAAGATCCTGTATGCCGCTTCGGAAGCGACCCCCTTTGCCAAGTCCGGCGGTCTGGCCGATGTGGCAGGCTCCCTGCCCAAGGCTCTGGTCAAGGACGGCGTGGATGCCCGCGTCATCATGCCGCTGTACGGCGACCTGAAAATGCGCGACAAGCTGGAGTATGTCACCAACTACTCGGTGCCCGTGGGCTGGCGCAGCCAGTACTGTGGCCTGTTCAAGGCTGAGGTCAACGGCGTGACCTACTACTTCCTGGACAACGAGTATTACTTCAAGCGCCGCGGCCTGTACGGCTTCTACGATGACGGCGAGCGCTTCGCCTTCTTCTCCCGCGCTGTGCTGGAGACTCTGTTCTACATCGACTTCACCCCCGATATCATCAACTGCAACGACTGGCAGACTGCACTGGTTCCCGTTTACCTGAACCTGTACTACCGCCATCTGGATAAGTTCAACCGGATCAAGACCATCTTCACCATCCACAACATCGCATATCAGGGCAAGTACGGCACCGATATCCTGGAGGATACCTGCGGCATCGGCCACCGTGACCAGCACATTGTGGAATACGATGGCTGCGCCAACTTTATGAAGGGTGCCTTTGAGACGGCAGATAAGATCACCACCGTCAGCCCCACCTACGCACAGGAGATCCTGGACCCCTGGTTCAGCTACGGTCTGGATGCCCTGCTGCGGGAAAAGCAGTATAAGCTCTGCGGTATTCTGAACGGCATCGATATGGAGGCCAACAACCCCGCCACCGACCCAAGATCCCCTTCAACTACGATGTCACCAACTTTGAAGAGGGCAAGGCAAAGTGCAAGGAGGCCCTGCAGAACAAGTTTGGCCTGCACAAGGACGGCAGCCCCGTCTTTGCCATGGTCAGCCGCATGGTCGGCATGAAGGGCTTTGACCTGGTGCAGAGCGTTGCCGACGGTCTGGTGGACCGCGGCATCGAGCTGGTCATTCTGGGCAGCGGCGAGAACCAGTACGAGACCTTCTTCTCTGACCTGTGCGCCCGTCATCCGGGCCGCGTGGGCACCTACATCGGCTTTGAGCCCGCCCTGTCTCAGGAGATCTACGCCGGTGCAGACGTGTTCATCATGCCTTCCAAGAGCGAGCCCTGCGGCCTGGCACAGATGGTGGCCTGCCGCTACGGCACGCCTCCCATTGTCCGCGAGACCGGCGGCCTGCGGGATTCCATCCATGACTGCACGCTGGGCGAGGGCAATGGCTTTACCTTTGCCGGTTACAGCGCCCATGAGCTGTACGATGCCTGCTGCCGTGCACAGGATCGCTACTATAACAAAGAGGACTGGCACAACCTCGTCAAGCACGATATGGAATGCGATTTCAGCTGGGACCTCTCCGCCAAGAGCTACGAGGGCCTGTATAACGAGACCGCAAACCTCTGGTAAATCATTTTCAAAAGTCTGCCTTTTGCCGCCCGGTTCGCAGGAGCCGGGCGGCTTTTTGCGGACTTCTACACAAATTTTACAAGGATCATCCGCAAAAAGCAGCAAGGCACCTTTGCACTTCCGACAGGACTGTGCTACAATGAAAAACATTAGCAGCTTTTTCCTGTTTTTGAAGAAATGGCAGAATGGATGAGGAGAACGATATGAACTGGAAACGTGTCATCAGCGGCGTGCTGGCAGCAGCGATGCTGTTCGCTCTGCCGGTGCAGCTTCTGGTGTCGGCAGAAGGCACGGAGGCGGTCGGGCAGGCCGATGGCTGGGAGGAACTGACCACTCTGGAACCTCTTGACGAATGCAACGCTTTCTTTTACAGCAAGGACGACCAGACGTTTGAGAAGATCACCCACCCGGAAAAGGATGTCAAAACCGCAGACGGTATCGTGGACTATCTGGGAGACAGCGCGGTGGCGGTGGTGACTGACCCGGAGGATGCTGCTACAACGCCGGTGACCGGGGTCAGAACTACGCATGGTCGGCGGTCGGCTACGGCGACTGGCTGTATGTGGGCACCTGCTACGCCGCCATCGGCAACACCCTCTCCCTGATGAAGAGCAGTCTGGGCGACGAATACGATGACAAGGTGCTTGCCGCCACCTTTGATGCCCTTTACAACGGCACCTTCTTTCTGACCGAGGAGGATGGCGGCCGGCCCAAGGGCGTGCTGGTGAAGATCAACACCAAGACCGGCGAGACCAAGCTGTTGATGTCCGGTTCCTACAACGGTTACACACCCCTGTTCCGCAACGCATTGGAGTATCACGGCAAGCTGTACTTCTGCGGCAGTGTGGGCGGCGGCGGCATCGGCTTTCTGCCCAGCATCTGGCAGGTAGACCCCGCCACCGATGTGTGCAAGCCGGTGTATATCGGCCTGAACAGCGTGCAGGATTATGCCGCAGCTACCAGCAGGGCATCTCCGTGGGCATCCGCGGGATGTGTGTCTACAAGGATCAGCTGGTCATCAGCAACGTGACCATGGATGCCGCCACCGGCAAGAGCAGCGCCGCCTGCTGATCTCCTCCGACCCGGAAAAGGCTTTACCCAGATCGCGGATTCCGACAGCTGTTCAACTACCCCGCCTATCACTACGCCGACAGCATCTACGGCGGCAGCATCTGGGATATGCTGAGTTCAACGGCCGCCTGTATGTTTCCATCTGCACCGGCACCGAGGACAATATGCCGGACGACAACACCATGCAGTCTTTTGCACTGGTGCGGGGGGACCAGAATGCGGACGGCACCTTCACATGGACACCCGTGGCAGGCGATCAGGAAAAGGACGGTGCCCGCTACACCTTCGGCATCGACCCGGAGCGCACCCGCTCCGGTGCGGCGAACCTGATCGTGTACAACGACCACCTCTATATTGGTGAGTACAACGATGAGGAGATCGCGCTGGAGCGCATCCTTTTCGCCAAGACCGGCAAGAACGCCAACGGTCAGTTTGGCGGCGGACTGGACTGCCGATTCATCAACGCCAATCTGGAGCAGTCGGTGAACCTGTACCGCATGGACAGGGACGAGAACATGGAGCTTGTGGTGGGCAATGCCACCAAGATGTTCCCCTCCGGCAGCCTTTCTGGTTTAAAGTCCGGCTTTGGGCGCAGCGAGAACCAGTACATCTGGCGGATGCAGGTGTACGATGGCAAGCTGTATGTGGGCACCTTTGACACCAGCAGTATGCTGGAGTGCATTGGTCAGTTCGTCAACGGCAACCTGCTGACGCGCACCCCCGCGCAGTGGAAGACCCAGTGGGACTACCTCAAGACCCTGATGAAGGCACTGCAGGAGACGGATCCCGACGGCAACGGGAATCCCGACACGCTGGCCCAGACCATCAAGTTTTCCTACAAATTCGTGTTCAAGAACATCACGATCGGCAACATCGCCAGTGCCATCCGGCTGCTCAACTACCTGCGCAAGGCAGAACAGGGCTTTGACCTGTATGTTTCGGAGGACGGCGTGAACTTCCAGACCATCACCGTGGACGGTTTTGGAGACCCCTATAACCATGGTCTGCGGGCCTTCGCCGCCACCGACCAGGGCCTGTGCTTGGCACTGCCAATCCCTTCTACGGCACGCAGGTGTGGATCAAGCGCAAGGACAGCTGACCCCCGCACTTCCAGGATAACCGCCGCCCGGCTCTCAAATGAGCTGGGCGGTTTTTTGTGTTTTGCACAAGAAATCCATCATATTTTTGGTATTGATGCTGCCGGAGACGGACATACTCCACCGTGGACGTACAATTATGGCGTTAGTGTGAACGAACTATGAAGTTTTACCAAAAATCGGTGGAAAATTGATTGAAAAGTTCAGTGAATTGAATTATACTATCCATATGAGCTTCTTAACCGGAGCGAAACCATTGCGAAAGGGTGCGGCGGGCTGCTGTTTCGGGCCTGCGCACAGAGGGAGGGCGACACCGCATGAAGGGCTGGTACAAGGCGCTGGAAGATCTTGTCTGGCTGACCCAGCTGGGCCTGAATATGCTGCTGCCGCTGGTCATGTGCCTGGGCGGTGCCTGGTGGGCGGTGAACAGCTGGAGCTGGCCGGAATGGGTGTTCCTGCCGGCCATCCTGCTGGGCCTTGCCTCCGGGGCGCAGAACTTCTGGTATTTTGCAAGGAGCACCTGGACCGCGCCAAAAAGGAAAAACCGAAGCGGGTGGGGTTCAACTCACATCAGTAAACATCACAGGAGGTTCCCCTTTATGAAACTACAGCCGGAATCCAAAAAGGAGCTGACGCGCATCGCCTGCGGTACGGCCATCTGTACCGCTGCCCTGTGGGTGGCCTTTGCGGCGCTGCACCTGGTTGGCTGGGTGAAATTTGATTACACTGTCGTTCTGGGCAGTCTCATCGGCGCGGCCGTGGCCATCGGCAACTTTGCGGGCATCTGCATCGTGTGTCAGAAGGTCATCGACGAGCAGGATGAGAAGCGGCGCAAAGCCACATTACAAGCTTCCTACAACGTCAGAATGCTTTTGCAGGCGGTGTGGATCATCGTGTCCATCGGGGCACCCTGCTTCCAGCCCTTTGCCAGCGTTCTGCCCTTGCTGTTCCCGCGTGTTACGATCTACTACCTGCAAATAACCGGCAAGTACAAGCCCCTTGCACCGGCCGGGCCCTCGGTGGATGTCTCTGTGGAGGACGACCCCGAACCCGCCCCGGAGCCGGAGGCTGAACCCCGTGACGAAGGGGGTGAAACGTAACAAATGGAACTGAACGGCGCAAAGATCCTGTATACCATCCATACCGATATCCCCCTGCTGGGCGATCTCAAGATCACCCAGACCCTAGTCACTACCTGGATCGTCATGGCGCTGCTTTCGGGCCTGGCCATCTGGCTGGGCAGCAACCTCAAGCTGGAAAATGTCTCAAAGCGGCAGGCCGCGGCCGAGTTCATTGTGGAGCGGCTGGATCAGTTCGTGCACGACAACATGGGGTATCACTTTGACAAGTATATCCCCCTGATCGGCTCGATCTTCGCTCTGAGCATCGGCTGCAACCTCATCAGTGTCATTGGCCTGTGGAGCCCCACAGCCGACCTGAACACCGAGCCGCGTGGGCCATTGTGGTGTTTGTGCTGATCATGTACTACAAGATCAAGACCAACGGCATCCTTTCCTATCTGAAGGGCCTGCTGGACCCGATCTTCATCATGGCACCCATCAATGTGCTGTCGGAGATCTCGACCCCCGTCAGCATGGCGTTCCGTCACTTTGGCAACATCCTGTCCGGTACTGTCATTTCCACACTGCTGTACTGGGCGCTGGCAAGCCTGAGCCATGTCATCTTCGGCTGGCTGCCCGGTTCCTGAGCCAGATCCAGCTGTTCCAGATCGGCATCCCGGCCTTTACGGGCCTGTATTTCGACTGGTTCGGCGGCTGCATTCAGGCGTTCATCTTCTGTACCCTGACCGCAATTTTCATCAAACGTGCTGCCGGTGAGGACTAAGCCTCACAACGGCATCTCCCAAAACAAAAACTTTTTTGGAGGACAAAACTTATGACTGACTTTCAGTACCTTGCTCGTGGTATCGCCCTGGCAGGCTGCGGCATCGGCGCAGGCTGCGCACTGATCGCAGGTATCGGCCCCGGTATCGGCGAAGGCAACGCTGCCGCCGCTGCCTGTGAGGCCGTGGGCCGCCAGCCTGAGTGCAAGAGCGACGTGACCAGCACCCTGATCCTGGGCGTTGCACTTTCCGAGACCACCGGTATTTACGGCTTTGTTACCGGCCTGCTGCTGATCTTCCTGGCACCCGGCATGTTTATGAAGTTCCTGGCATAAGCGGAACCTTTTACAAAAGAACGAAAGGAGACGCTTATGGAACTGTACCAGGCGTTGATCACGCTGGACGGCTGGACCTTTCTGGCCAGATCTGCAACCTGATGATCCAGCTGCTCATCTTCAAAAAGTTCCTGCTGAATCCGGTCAAAAAGGTGATCGCCGAGCGCAAGGCAAAAGCCGACAGCCAGATCGCAGATGCGCAGAAGCTGCGCACGGAGCTGAGCCATGAAGCGGAGTACGAGCAGAACCTGCAGAATGCCCGCGCCGAGGCCAACCAGATCGTTGCCCGTGCCCAGAAAACGGCCACCGCCCGCAGTGAAGAGATCGTGGGCGAGGCCCGTGCACAGGCCGCTGCCCTGAAGCAGAAGGCGGAGGCTGACATTGCGCAGGAGCGCAAGAAGGCCGTGAACGAGGCAAAGGACGAGATCGGCGGCATGGCCATGGAGATCGCCTCCAAGGTGGTCGAGCGTGAGATCAAGGAAGCCGACCACAAGGACCTGATCGACGAATTTATCAAAAACGTGGGTGAAGCATCATGACCGAGACAGCAAGGATGTACGGCGGAAGCCTGTATGACCTGGCAGCGGAGGAAGGGCTGGAGACCCGCATTCTGGGCGAGCTGGACGAGGCCGTGGCGCTTTTTAAGGCAAGCCCGGAGTATCTGCACCTGCTCAGCACCCCCAGCATCCCCAAAAGGAGCGCTGCGGCCTGCTGGACGAAGCGCTGCGGGATCGGGTCCACCTCTATGTGCTGAACTTTTTGAAGATCCTGTGCGAGAAGGGCACCCTGCGGGAGCTGCCCGGCTGCGCCCGGGCCTACCGGGTGCGCTACAATCAGGCACACGGTATTCTGGAAGCAGCGGCAACCACTGCAGTGGCAATGACAGAGCAGCAGGTGAAGAGCCTGCACGAAAAGCTGGAAAAGCTCACCGGCAAGACCATCGATCTGAAAACAAAGGTCGATCCGGCTGTGCTGGGCGGCATCCGGCTGGATATCGAGGGCACCGAGCTGGACGGCACGGTTCAGAACCGTCTGGCGGCGCTGCGCAGGGATATCGCGTCCGTGACACTGTGATCCATCGAATTTCCACCCGAAAGATTTTAAGAATTGAGTGGTGAATACAAGACAATGCAACTGAAACCTGAAGAGATCTCCAAGATCATCCGTGCCCAGATCAAGCACTACGAGAATGTCATCGAGCAGAGCGAAGTCGGCACGGTCATCATGGTAGGCGACGGCATCGCCCGGGCCAGCGGCCTGGAAAAGTGCATGGCAGGTGAGCTGCTTCAGTTTGACAACGGCGAATACGGTATGGCCCAGAACCTGGAGGAAAACACGGGTCTCCATCGTTCTGCTGGGCTCCGATGTCGGCATCAAAGAAGGCAGCACCGTCAAGCGCACCGGCAAGGTCGTTTCCGTGCCCGTGGGCGAGGCAATGATCGGCCGCGTGGTCAATGCACTGGGCCAGCCCATTGACGGCGCAGGCCCCATTGAGACCACCGAGTTCCGGGCCATCGAGAGCCCGGCCCCCGGCATTATCGACCGCCAGCCGGTCAAGGAACCCCTGCAGACCGGCATCAAGCCATCGACTCCATGATCCCCATCGGCCGCGGCCAGCGTGAGCTGATCATCGGCGACCGCCAGACCGGCAAGACTACCATGCATCGGATACCATCATCAACCAGAAGGGCAAGGATGTCATCTGCATCTATGTCGCCATCGGCCAGAAGCGCTCCACCGTGGCAAACCTGGTGCAGAGCCTGACCGAGGCCGGTGCCATGAGCTACACCATCGTGGTGTCCGCCACGGCCTCCGAGCTGTCCCCCCTGCAGTATATCGCCCCCTACTCCGGCTGTGCCATGGGCGAATATTTCATGCACCAGGCAAGCATGTCCTCATCATCTATGATGACCTTTCCAAGCACGCGGTGGCCTACCGCGCCCTCTCGCTGCTGATCCGCCGTCCCCCGGGACGTGAGGCTTACCCCGGCGATGTTTTCTACCTGCACTCCCGTCTGCTGGAGCGCGCGGCCAAGCTCTCCAATGAGCTGGGCGGCGGCAGCCTGACGGCTCTGCCCATCATCGAGACCCAGGCGGGTGACGTTTCGGCCTACATCCCCACCAACGTCATCTCCATCACCGATGGTCAGATCTTCCTGGAAACGGAGCTGTTCCACTCGGGCGTTATGCCCGCTGTCAACCCCGGCATCTCGGTGTCCCGTGTTGGCGGCAACGCCAGATCAAGGCCATGAAGAAGGTGGCCGGCACCCTGAAGCTGATCTACTCCCAGTACCGCGAGCTGCAGTCTTTTGCCCAGTTCGGTTCCGATCTGGACGCGGACACCAAGGCCCGCCTGGCACAGGGCGAACGCATCGTGGAAGTGCTCAAGCAGAACCGCTCGGCCCCCGTGCCCGTGGAAAAGCAGGTGGCGATCCTGTATGCCACCATCCATGATCTTCTGGTCAAGGTCAAGGTGCTGATGTGGCCGAATACGAAAAGGGTCTGTACGAATATCTCGAGAATGATGCCGCCGGTGCCGCTGTGATGGAGACCATCCGCACCACCGGCAATCTGGACAAGGACACCGAGGAAGCACTCAAGGGCGTTCTGTCCGCTTACACCGAGAGCTTCGTCAAGGCGCACTGAGGGAAGGAGGCGTAACGCATGGCAGGTTCCATGAAGGACATCAAGCTGCGCATCAAAAGCGTAGAGAGTACCATGCAGATCACCAAGGCCATGGAGCTGGTGGCTTCCTCCAAAATGCGCCGTGCCAAGGAGCGGGTGGAACACAGCCGCCCCTACTTTGAAACGCTGCACGACACGCTGACCGGCATTGCGGCTGCAGACCCCCGGGCCCGCAGCCCCTACCTGCGCCGGGCAGAGATCAAACGCACCCTGCTGGTTGTGATTGCAGGCGACCGCGGCCTGGCCGGTGGATATAACTCCAACGTGCTCAAGCAGGCGGAGGCCCAGCAGGGCCCGGTCACGGTGCTGCCCATTGGCAAAAGAAGTCAGGAGTACTTTGCCCACCACGGAGCCGACCTGTTCACCGAAGAGGTGCTGCTGGCGGCGGATGTCTCGGTGGGTGAGTGCTTTGCCCTCTCCCGGAAGATCACCGAGGGCTACCTGAAGGGCGATTACGACGCAGTGAAACTCTGCTACACCCGGTTCGACTCGATGATGACCCAGACCGCTGTCACCATGGAGGTGCTGCCCCTGACCATTGAGCCCACCGAGGAGCAGAAGGCCGCTGCCCGCCGCAGTCAGATCCTGTACAAGCCCAGCAGCGAGGAAGTGTTCCGCGCCATCATCCCCGAGTATGTGGCCGGTATCGTTTATGGTGCCGTGTGCGAGAGCGTGGCCAGTGAGCTGGCCGCCCGCCGCACCGCCATGGATGCCGCCACCAAGAACGCGGGCGAAATGATCGACCATCTGAATCTGTATTACAACCGCGCCCGTCAGGCTGCCATCACGCAGGAGATCACCGAGATCGTGGCAGGCGCAGAAATCTAAGGCGGCTTGCCCTCTCCGTCATTGCTTGCGCAATGCCACCTCTCCCAAAGGGAGAGGCCTTGGCAGTCCGCGCAAAGTTTCTGGTTTCGCCAGAGGCTCCCCCTTTGGGGGAGCTGGCGCGTGGGCGCCTGAGAGGGCGAGGACGCTGGCAATTTAGCATTTGCATTATTGAAAGATAAGGAGTTGTAGCCTATGTCCGAAAAACACATCGGCAAGGTGATCCAGGTCATCGGCCCGGTGCTGGACATCCAGTTCAAGGATGGCGAGCTGCCGGACCTGCTCAACGCCATTGAGATCGACAACCACGGCCGGAAGCTGGTGGTGGAGGTCGCTCAGCTGACCGGCGACAATGTGGCCCGCTGCATTGCCATGAGCAGCACCGATGGCCTGGTGCGCGGCACGGATGCCGTGGACACCGGCGAGTCCATCCGGGTGCCTGTGGGTGACCAGTGCCTGGGCCGCGTGTTCAACCTGCTGGGTGAGCCGGTGGACAACAAGCCTGCCCCCACCCCGGAGGCCTACTGGCCCATCCACCGCCCTGCCCCCAGCTATGAGGAGCAGCAGTCCACCACAGAGATCCTGGAGACCGGCATCAAGGTCGTTGACCTGATCTGCCCCTACGCAAAGGGCGGCAAGATCGGTCTGTTCGGCGGTGCCGGTGTCGGCAAGACCGTCCTGATCCAGGAGCTGATCTATAACATTGCCACCGAGCACAACGGCTACTCGGTGTTCACCGGCGTTGGCGAGCGCACCCGCGAGGGCAACGACCTGTACGGTGAAATGACCGAGAGCGGCGTTATCAACAAGACCGCTCTGGTCTACGGCCAGATGAACGAGCCTCCCGGAGCCCGTATGCGCGTGGCCCTGTCCGGCCTGACCATGGCGGAGTACTTCCGCGATGTGAAGAATCAGGACGTGCTGCTCTTCATCGACAACATCTTCCGTTTCACGCAGGCAGGCTCTGAGGTTTCGGCTCTGCTGGGCCGTATGCCTCTGCCGTGGGCTACCAGCCCACCCTGGCCACTGAGATGGGCGCTCTGCAGGAGCGCATCACCTCCACCCGCAAGTTCCATCACCTCGGTGCAGGCTGTCTACGTTCCCGCCGACGACCTGACCGACCCGGCCCCTGCCACCACCTTCACCCATCTGGATGCCACCACGGTTCTGAGCCGTGACATTGCATCTCAGGGCATTTACCCCGCTGTGGACCCGCTGGATTCCACCAGCCGCATCCTCAGCCCCGAGGTCGTGGGTCAGGAGCACTACGAGATCGCCCGCGATGTCCAGAAGGTGCTGCAGCGCTACAAGGAGCTGCAGGATATCATTGCCATCATGGGTATGGACGAACTGAGCGAAGAGGACAAGCTGACCGTCAGCCGCGCCCGCAAGGTGCAGCGCTTCCTGAGCCAGAGCTTCCATGTTGCGGAGCAGTTCACCGGTATGCCCGGTCAGTATGTGCCGCTGAAGGAGACCCTGCGCGGCTTCAGGATGATCCTGAACGGCGAGTGCGATGACCTGCCCGAGAGCGCCTTCCTGTTCGCGGGCACCATCGACGATGTGTTCGCCAAGGCGAAGAAAGGGTAAACCATGACGACCTTTCATCTGACGGTGGTCACGCCGGACGGCTGTGCCTTTGACGGTCAGGCGGAACGGGTGGTCTGCCGTGCCATCGACGGCGACCTTGCCATTCTGGCAAAGCATGGTGATTACTGCACCGCGCTGGGAATGGGCGAAGCCATATTGTGGACGCGGACGGCCAGCGCCGCCGCGCCGCCTGCATGGGCGGGATGCTCACCGTGTTGAACGGGGATGTCCATCTGGTCGCTACCACCTGGGAGTGGGCTGAGGAGATCGACCAGGCCCGCGCCGAGGCCTCCAAGAAGCGCGCCGAAGAGATCCTGGCCCGGAAGGACCTGGATGAGCGCGAATATGAGCTGGCTCAGGCCCGCCTCAAGCGCGCCCTCGTCCGCACCTCTGTCCACTGACCCCGGAGCGCTGGACAAATCAGCGCCGCTGTGGTACACTGGTATCAGAAAATTCAAATCAACAAAGGCTCCTTTGGAGTGCTGCAGACAGGGACCCCCCTGAAACCGGGGTTACGTGCTTGCGGGCATTCTGAAGGAGCTTTTTAATGCAAAGGAGGATGTGCATGAAGAAAAATCTGGATATGACGGAGGGAAAGCCAATCTCCCTGCTGTGGGCCTTTACCTTTCCTACATTGATGGGCAACCTGCTGAATCAGGTCTACTCCATCACCGACAGCATCGTGGTGGGGCGGTATCTCGGGCAGACCGCCCTTGCGGCGGTGGGCAGCACCATGCCGGTGATCCTGCTGCTGGCAGCTCTGATGATCGGCATCAATGTGGCGTGGGGATCATCATCAGCCGGTACTTGGCCAAAAGAACGAGGAGCTGATGCGGAGGCCTTTGTGAACAGCCTGTATCTGGGGCTGTTCCTGTCGGCGGGGATGATGGTTCTGGGCCTGACCTTCTCCGGTACCATCCTGCGGTGGATGGGGACCCCGGAGGGCCCCCTGCAGGAAGCCACCGCTTATCTGGAAATCAGTTTCATCACCATGATCTGCCCCCTGATGTATTATTTGTTTTCCAGTGCATTCCGGGGGCTGGGAGACAGCCAGACAGCGCTGTACTGCCTGATCGTCTCTGTTCTGAGCAATATTGGCCTGGACGTGTTGTTTGTGGCTGTGTTCCGCTGGGGAGTGGCCGGGTCTGCCTGGGCCACGGCACTGGCGCAGGCCCTGTCGGCAGTGGTGGCGGCGGTGCTGCTGTTCCGCAAATATCCCATGATGCGGATGCGGCGGCAGGATCTCCGGCTCCATGGAAAGCTGCTGCGGCAGATCACAATGCTGGCCATTCCCATTGCGGTGCAGTCTGCCTTCAACAATCTGGGCAATCTGGTGGCGCAGAGCGCGGTCAATCTGTTTGGCGAGGCTACCATGGCGGCCTACACTGCCGCCAGTCGCATCGGAACGCTGGCCTGATGCCGGTGGAGACCATCGGTTCCTCCCTCAGCGTCTATGCTCCCAGAACCACGGAGCCGGCAAGCCGCAGCGCATCCGGCAAGGGGTACGGGCCTCCCTGCAGCTGTCTCTGGTGGTCAGCACCGTGCTGGGAGTGTTTCTGCTGCTCTGCGGCCGCCAGATGGCGGGGCTGTTCCTCGCAGAGCCGTCTGCGGAGATCCTGACTGTGGTGCAGCGGTTTCTGCTGATCACGCGGTGCCGGGGATCCTGGCCGGTGTGATGCAGGTGTATCAGCAGGTGCTCCGCGGCGTTGATAAGGCGAATCAGGCACTGATGGGCGGCGTGATGCAGCTCATTACAAAAATTGCAGTGGTGGCTGTGGGTGCATGGGGAATGCGGAATCTGGATGTGGTCTGGCTTGGCTGGCCTGCCTCCTTTGTGGCCGGAACCGTGATCCCGTACTTCTGCTTTCAGAAGATCGCGCGGGAAATGGAAACAGAATAAAACAGAAAGCGCCCCCGGAAGGCAAATCGCTCTCCGGGGGCGCTGTGTATTGAGAAATCAGCTGAGCCGCAGGCTGTCCAGCACGGCGTTGACCACATCCAGCCCCACCTGACCGGGGGCGCTGGCCGTGCCGGGATTGGCAAAGGTCATGGCGGAGCCAAAGCCTCGCCGCACAGGCGGCTCACGGCTCCCAGTGCGCCCATGCTCATGGTAATGACGGGCGTTTCGGGGTGGTGGTCGGTCATCTCGGCGGTGGCGGCCAGCAGCTCCAGCACATCGGAACGGCTCTGGGGCATCACGGCCAGCTGGGCAGGTCGGCCCCCGCCTGCTGCATGGCCACCATCCGGGAGACCATCTCGGCCTTGGACGGGGTCTTATGGAAGTCGTGGCTGGAGCACACGACCTTGACCCCGGCGGTGTGCGCGTCCTGAACCAGCGCGGGAAGGTCTGCGCCCGCGGTGAAGAACTCGATATCAATGAGGTCAGCGCAATCGGTATCCAGAACCGTGCGGAGAAAACGAAGATATCCCTCATGGCTGACCAGTATGCTGCCGCCCTCTTCCTTCGTGCGCAGGGTCACAAGCAGCAGCTTTTCCTTTAAGAGGACCCGCAGCTTTGCCAGGCAGCGCACCACTGCCCCGGGGTCAGCGGCTGCATCAAACAGATCGACCCGCCATTCCACACAATCGGCGCACAGTGTGGAAAACGCAGCGGCCTTATCCAGGATTGCAGCTCGGTGCGCTCTACGATGGGCAGAATGACTTTGGGGCGGCCTTCGCCGATACGGCAGCCGCGGACAGGAACACAGGACATGGCGCTTCTCCTTTATATTAAAGTATAGCTGTCTCATACAGGATACGGGATGACTCCATGATACGTTCTGCCCGCCGCCTTGTCAAGAAAAGGCGGCTATTATAATAGGAGAAAAACAGGGGGGATTTTGCCCTGCGCAAAGAATTTGGAAAAAAGATGTCAGAAAGTGTTGACAAGAGCACCGGGATATGGTACTATACTTGAGCGCCAAGGGCCGCCGGAAAGAATGACTTCTGAAAGCGGCAGAAGCAAAGCGAAAGAACCAATATGGATACGTTGAAAAACGAGCCACAAGTTCGAAAAGATCGAAAAGCTTCTAAAAAAGCACTTGACAAAAAATCACTTCTGTGGTAAAATAATCAAGTCGTCAGCCGCTAAGGCTGAGGCGCACAGGACCTTGAAAATTGAACAATATCGAAAAACTTGTAACGGAACCTATTTTCGTGTTGGAAAA
>ENA-OQCP01000331-OQCP01000331.1-human-gut-metagenome-genome-assembly--contig:-NODE-331-length-21216-cov-3.034805_pt1 | contig 21216 bp, 29 predicted proteins | sample MGYA00242760_ERZ504583 | MGnify/ENA primary metagenome ERZ504583 (study PRJEB26092, sample SAMD00036308) | human gut metagenome | host: Homo sapiens | study: EMG produced TPA metagenomics assembly of...
AGCCGGCGTCCAATGCCAGATAGCTTCAACCATGCCGGCAGGTCAACATCGGGTAGCTTCCGTCCCAACTTACCTTCCAAAAAGTTCTTTGCACCATATACCACTTCATTCAGAAATGCAACATCTATCAATATCACATTTGCCGGAAACTTTATCTTATCCTCCATTATCTTCTATTTTAATACGTGATTATACATAATGCTCCTCTGCAAGCGGAGCTCCGAAAACCTACCACACAGAAAGCACAAAACTTTGAAGCAGTAAAAGTACGACAAATTTATCAATAACTTGTATCATCCCAAGCAATTAATCTATATCTCCGAAGCGGAAAGAGAATATCCTTCCCGCGCAACACGGAAACCTTGGAGCTGGAACACGAAGACTTAGCTACTAAAACATATAGCCCCTCACTACATGAGATGCACATCTCGCACTACCTAACATATACATCTCGTCATGCATGAGATGCACATCTCATGCATGACATCCTTATTTGCCCTTCTCTTTAACCAATAGAGTTTAATACGAAAAGGAACTTTGCTCCAACTTCTTATCTAAAGAAGTAGAAAGAAACAAAACGACTGATTTACAGACAATTTGTCATTTTACAAATTTTATATGCAGACAATTTGTCCGAAATGTGCCAATGGCAAATCTTTTGCGCCTTCCCAAGTGTTATGAAACTGATAAAATAGAAAGGAGAACAAAATATGAACTTTAACAACTTTACCATTAAAGCGCAAGAAGCAGTGCAGGAGGCTGTGAACCTGGTACAAAGCCGTGGACAGCAGGCCATCGAGCCCGTGCATGTACTTCAAAGCGTGATGAAAGTAGGTGAAAATGTCACCAACTTCATCTTCCAGAAGCTGGGCATGAACGGTCAGCAGATAGCACTTGTACTGGACAAGCAAATTGATTCTCTGCCCAAGGTATCCGGCGGAGAGCCATACCTGAGCCGTGAAACGAACGAAGTGTTCCAGAAGGCCACCCAATATTCCAAGGAAATGGGTGATGAATTCGTCTCCCTGGAACCGGTACTGCTGGCTTTGCTGAATGTGAAAAGCACTGCATCCACCATTCTGAAAGATGCCGGGATGACGGAACGCGAACTGCGGGAAGCCATCAACGAACTGCGAAAAGGAGAAAAAGTAACTTCACAATCCAGCGAAGACACTTACCAGTCATTGGAAAAGTATGCCATCAATCTGAACGAAGCAGCCCGCAGCGGCAAACTGGATCCCGTCATCGGCCGTGACGAAGAGATACGGCGTGTCCTGCAGATTCTGAGCCGGCGTACCAAGAACAACCCGATTCTTATCGGTGAACCGGGTACCGGTAAAACGGCCATCGTAGAGGGACTTGCCCACCGTATCTTGCGTGGAGACGTCCCCGAGAACTTGAAGAACAAACAAGTCTACTCCCTGGATATGGGAGCACTGGTGGCGGGCGCCAAATACAAAGGCGAATTTGAAGAACGCCTGAAGGCCGTTATCAACGAAGTGAAGAAGTCGGAAGGAGACATCATCCTCTTCATTGATGAAATCCACACCCTGGTGGGTGCAGGCAAGGGCGAAGGCGCCATGATGCCGCCAACATCCTGAAACCCGCCCTGCACGCGGTGAACTGAGGAGCATCGGGGCCACTACCCTCGATGAATATCAGAAGTATTTCGAAAAAGACAAAGCGTTGGAGCGCCGCTTCCAGATTGTCATGGTGAACGAACCGGACACGCTGAGCACCATCTCCATTCTGCGTGGTCTGAAGGAACGTTATGAGAACCATCACCACGTACGGATTAAAGACGATGCCATCATCGCCGCCGTAGAGTTGAGCAACCGTTACATCACCGACCGTTTCTTGCCGGACAAGGCTATCGACCTGATGGACGAAGCCGCTGCCAAGCTACGTATGGAAGTCGATTCCGTTCCGGAAGAACTGGACGAAATCTCGCGTAAGATAAAGCAGCTGGAGATTGAACGCGAAGCCATCAAGCGCGAAAACGACAAGCCCAAACTGGAACAAATCGGCAAAGAACTTGCCGAGCTGAAGGAGCAGGAAAACTCGTACAAAGCGAAATGGCAAAGTGAAAAGACCCTTGTCAACAAAATCCAGCAGAATAAGGTGGAAATAGAGAACCTGAAGTTCGAGGCCGACAAAGCAGAACGGGAAGGCGACTATGGCCGGGTGGCCGAAATCCGTTACGGCAAACTGCAAGCGCTGAACCAGGAGATTGAAGAAACGCAGCAAAAACTGCACGAAATGCAGGGTGACAAGGCCATGATTAAAGAGGAAGTGGACGCTGAAGACATCGCCGACGTAGTATCCCGCTGGACCGGCATACCGGTAAGCAAGATGCTGCAAAGCGAAAAAGACAAACTGTTGCATCTGGAGGCGGAACTGCACCAGCGGGTTATCGGGCAGGACGAAGCCATCGAGGCCGTATCCGATGCCGTACGACGCAGCCGTGCCGGACTGCAAGACCCGAAACGTCCTATCGGCTCATTCCTTTTCCTGACGGAACCACGGTGTAGGTAAGACGGAATTGGCAAAGGCACTGGCAGAGTTCCTCTTTGACGACGAGACAATGATGACCCGTATCGACATGAGCGAGTATCAGGAGAAACACAGCGTTTCCCGTCTGGTTGGAGCGCCTCCGGGATATGTGGGCTACGATGAAGGTGGACAACTGACAGAAGCCGTAAGGCGGAAACCGTATTCTGTCGTCCTGTTCGACGAAATCGAGAAAGCGCATCCGGACGTATTCAACATCTTGCTGCAAGTGCTGGATGACGGACGTCTGACGGACAACAAAGGGCGTACGGTCAACTTCAAGAATACGATTATCATCATGACCTCCAACATGGGCAGTGGCTATATCCAAAGCCAGATGGAGAAACTAAACAGTAACAATAAGGAGCAAATCGTAGAGGAAACCAAGAAGGAAGTGATGAATATGCTGAAAAAGACCATCCGTCCGGAATTCCTGAACCGTATCGACGAGACCATCATGTTCCTGCCGCTGACAGAGCCCGAAATCAAGCAGATTGTGGTGCTCCAAATCAAGAGTGTGCAGAAGATGCTTTCCGGTAACGGTGTGGAACTTGTTCTGACAAATGCTGCCATAGACTTCCTTGCCAATGCAGGGTATGACCCTGAATTCGGCGCCCGTCCGGTGAAACGTGCCATCCAGCACTATTTGCTGAACGACTTGTCGAAGAAGCTGCTGGCTCAGGAAGTAGACCGCAGCAAGCCTATTACAGTGGATGCCAATACCACTGACGACGGACTGGTTTTCAGAAATTAAAAGCAATCCGTATCCCCCAATAAAAGAGGCGATTCCCGACTATTGAGAATCGCCTCTTTTATTTTGTATTTCAATCCTTCTCCGGTTACTCGGCCTTGCTTTCCTCCTTCGTTTCTGCCGCAGGAGTTTCTTCAAAATCCGTCATACCGCTTGCCACCAGCAATTATACCAAACAATCAATTTCTTGATGTCGGACGGATATACGCGGTCGCGATCGAAGTAGGCAATACCTCTGCCAGGTAAGCACGCAAGTCGTCAGCAGTAGCTTTCTTCAAATCCAGCACTACGGCAGCACCATTTTCCTTTTTCTTCATGGAAAGAAACACTTCCTTCAAAGGAACATCTTCCGTATCTGTATACATGGCGATATCGCCCAAAGAAATAATCTTCTCATTACCATAGGCAGGGAAACGCTTCTTGTCTGCAAGCGACTCTACAATCAACATATTTTTTCCCTGAGAAACAAGCTTATACAATCCCGGTTTACCGGAAATGGACAAAATAGTCTTCAACATAATATATTCTGTTTTGATGATTAGTAGTTATTTTTTTCGGGGGGCAAAGATAATGTAAGCCGAAGACAATACAAAATAAGCTTGCTTATTTTTATTGTTAAGGAGATGCCTATTTGCGTAACAGATAGTGCATTTTTTCAGATAGCGAACCGATTAGCTCTAAAACTTGCGGAATCAATGGGGTTTCGCCATCATTTACAATGACAAAATCTGCATATTTACGCTTTTCTTCGTCATTCATCTGGCTACGGATACGCTTTTCTATCAATTCGCGCGAGGAAGCATCCCGCCGGACGGCACGTGAAATGCGCACCTCTTCGGGCGCATAGACCATAACGATAGCATCCACCTCACCCGCAAACCCCGCTTCGACCAGAATGGCCGATTCTATACCGACAATGGGAAAAGCGGCGCGGCATTGTGTCCACCGCCTGAAATCCTCCTTTACACGAGGATGCACAATACCGTTGATTTTTTTTGCATGCTCCGGACTGCCGAAAAGATAAGACGCCAACAAAGGCTTGTTCAGCGTGCCACCGGCATACACTTCCGCACCAAGCAAAGCTGACAAATCCTCGCGGATCAATGAATCGGATGCCATCAGCCTTTTCGTTTCCAAGTCCGAGATATAGACGGGAACACCCAGCACTTCCAACAGCCGGGATACCATACTCTTTCCGCTACCGATACCACCGGTTATACCTATCTTAATCGCCATAATCAGGAGAAACTTGCTCTATCAGAAAATCCACTTGTGCCGGATTGAAGCGTACCTGGCTCACCCCTTTCGGCAGATTCTTAATCTTTACCGTATACTTGTCGGAACCCAGACGGAGCAGTTCCTCATAGGACACGTAAATATGAAAATCATCAGCGTTAATCTGCCTGAAATGACTCAGACCAACCTGAAACGTGACCTGCACCTTGGAAGGGAAAGCGCGCAGCACCTTGTCGGCAGGAAAGTTAACGCCACGCAACGGCACCTCCACTGTCTTTTCCGTATAAATATCCACCGGAAGCATCATCTCAATGGAAGAAGGCACAAACTTCACACCTTTCTGGATACGCAGGGGGACTTGCTGCCTCAAGGTATCCGATATATCTTCCAGCTTCACCGGTTGCGTATAGGCAACAGCAATCGTATCCAGCACGCCTTGCGGCGCATACACCAATACGGAATCGGGACTGAATATCGTATCCGAAAGATAATACTCACGTCCGGCACTCAGCGTGCCGCGCAGCTTCACCGGCACCAGTTTGGAGGCTCCCGTCGAATAGATGTACTCCAATGTATCCGGCTTCATGGAAAGCAGGCGGGTAGAGGCATTCAGCTGGTTCAGCACTTTCTTTTCAAACTGCGAGGGATATATCCTTACTTGATTATCCACGCCCTTATAATCGGCATAATCGAGAATAACGGGATAAAAGCTCTTTCCCAACATATAGTTGAGCAGTACCGTTCCCTTATCCTTTACCTTGATACGGAGTTCTGAAGCAGGTTCAGAGGTAATCACCACATTATTGGGCACTCCCTTCAGCCGCACCGGTATAGAAAAGTCCGCCTCATAGTCGTTGTTCAAGGTCTGCAAGAGCCAGAAGCCACCGGCTACAAAGAAAAAAAACAAAAAATGAAGAACTCCCTGCTTTTATCGCTAAGCAGAAAGTCCTTCACTTCTCTTGATATCTTCAGATATGTACGTTGTATGTTCCTACGTTCAAACATAGGCTCACATTTCTATTATTTAGATGCCTGACTGCTGTTCGCATCAGCAGCTGCAGCAAAAATAGAATTCTTGTCTATACGAATCTTAACGTTAGAAGCGATTTCAAGCACCACATCATTGTCGTTGATTTCCTTGATAACACCATGGATACCACCAGCTGTGATTACTTTCTGATTCACTTGAAGCGATTTACGGAAGTTTGCTATTTCCTTTTGCTTCTTGTTTTGAGGACGAATCATAAAGAAATACATAATAACGAACATGGCTATCAGCATAATCCACATCATGCTACCACCACCGGCAGGGCCTGCAGCGGGAGCCTGCAGGAAGAATACAGTCATTAAGTTCATAAATACTCAGTTTTGGTTTCTATTATTAAACAAAGGTATTAGTTTTTCGTTAACTTACCTTCTTTTTTTAATTGATTAACTATTCCATCCAATGTACCGTTCACGAAGCTGCCACTTTTGGCCGTGCTGTAAACTTTGGCAATATCGACATATTCGTTCAACGAAACACTCACCGGAATGTTCGGGAAACTTAATATTTCGGCCAAGGCACACTGCATGATAACAACGTCCATAAAGGCTACACGGTCCAAGTCCCAATTACGCGTATTCTCGCTGATGAGGTGACGGTAATAGTCACAGTTCAAGATGGCACGGCGGAACAAACGGCGTGCAAATTCCTGGTCTTCCTCATCCTTGAACTCTGGTAGAAGTTCCTGATTGGCACCATTCTTCTCTTCAAAGCGCTTGATGGTTTTCAGTACGAAGTATCCACAATCTCCTTGTCGTCATTCCAGTAGAGGCTCTGGTCTTCGAGCACATTGTCCAAGGCTTCGTTGTTGAAGACAAAAGTCTTATACAGCTTTCTCCACAATTCACGGTCGTATTCGTAAGAATTGTCCGAAGAAGCCATATATTCCTTATATATATCTGATTCCACAATTTTCTCATACAATCCCTTGACAAAGTCTTCATCATTGGCCACGTGCGCTTTTGGTTGGCAATGAATTCCGTCAATTGTTTGTTCACTTCCAACTGGGCTATGAACTTGTTTTCCACAAATTTCATGTTGGGATACAGCTCCTCGGCAGTGGGAGCCAGCTTAGCTTTTGCCGCATCAATACGTTTTTGTGCGTAGTTCGTCAAAGCTATCATCAGCATCAGCAGGTAGTTGTAGAGGTCGTATGCCTTTGAAAGGCTAAAGAACAATTCTTTCTCCGCTGAGTCTAAATTTTTACTGCCATTCTGATAATAAGCATATACAATCTGTATAATCTTAAGACGAATAAGAACTCTGTTGATCATAATTCTAAAGTAAATACTAGTGTTTTAACAAGGCGCAAAAGTAGGCATTTTTAATGAGTTTACATAAATAAATCACATTTTTTAATGCAGATATTGATTATCCGGTCTTTTTCTTTTGACAGTTTAAAAAAAATCGTCAATTTTGAGCCCGATAAAGAGCTAAAAGCTACGAGATACAAGTTTTAAGGTGATAATATCAAAATTGAGACCTATTATAATATGGAAGACTTTAAGAAGAAAAACGCAGCGGACATGAACGACAAGGAGATTGTATTCTCCCAATCCATCAAAGCAGGTAAGCGCATCTACTATTTAGACGTCAAGAAAAACAGAAAAGACGAAATGTTTCTCGCCATCACGGAAAGCAAGAAGATTGTGATGGGCGAAGGAGACGACTCGCAGGTAAGTTTCGAAAAGCACAAAATCTTTCTATACAAAGAGGATTTTGAAAAGTTCATGAACGGACTTCAGCAAGCCATCGGCTTCATCCAGGAACAGCAAGGCTGCTATACAAGACATACCACTGACGAAGAGGCTGAAAGTCCCGAAACGGGAAAAGAAGAACTGCCGAAAGAGGAAAAAGCGTCTTCATTGGAAGGAGAAATCAAGATAGACATTGAATTTTAAGTTATAACCTTTTGATAATTCAAAAAGAAGCTGTACTTTTGCACCGCTTTTTTGCAACATCGTGTGGCAAGCCACATCGTGTGATGGTGAATTAAGCAAAAATTTACTTAATTTAGAGTAACACAAAAATTTTTAAAATGAAATCAATTGAAGTAAAAGGAACTGCAAGAACTATTGCAGAACGTTCTTCGGAACAAGCAAGAGCTTTGAAAGCTATTCGTAAAAACAACGGTGTACCTTGCGTACTTTATGGTGCAGGTGAAAATGTTCACTTCACTGTACCTGCAGAGGGTCTGCGTAACTTGGTTTACACTCCGCACATCTACGTAGTTGACTTGGTGATTGATGGCAAGAAAGTAAACGCTATCATGAAAGATATCCAATTCCACCCCGTAAAGGATACTATCCTGCACGTTGACTTCTATCAAATTGACGAGGCTAAGCCTATCGTTATGGAAGTTCCGGTACAGATGGAAGGTTTGGCAGAAGGTGTTAAGGCCGGTGGTAAGCTGGTACTCCAGATGCGTAAGCTGAAAGTAAGAGCTTTGTATAACGTAATTCCTGAAAGACTGATTATCAACGTTGCCCACTTGGGACTTGGTAAGACTGTTAAAGTTGGCGAATTGCAATACGAAGGATTGGAATTGCTGAATGCCAAAGAAGCTGTTGTATGCGCCGTTAAGCTGACTCGTGCTGCAAGAGGTGCCGCTGCTGCTGCAGGCAACTAATCGATTCTTTTCAAGAAAGACTAAATATTCGGGAACGCGGATTAACGCAGCCAACGCAGATTTCATACTGATTTCCGCGGAAGTTGCGATAATCCGCGTTCTTTTTACGGCTCACGAGAGTGTATAATTCACCACAGATTACACAGATTTGCACAGATAGACATCTTTGATTATCGGTACATTAAATTCATTCTGTGTTAATCTGTGTAATCTGTGGTGAATACTAGTTTTAACACCCTCATAAACAGGAAGCACTGACTATGAAATATTTAATTGTAGGATTGGGCAATATCGGCCCCGAATATCACGAAACCCGCCATAACATCGGATTCATGGCAGTAGATGCTCTGGCCAAAGCAGCGGGTGCCACTTTTACCGACGGACGTTATGGCTTCACCACAACGCTGTCGGTCAAGGGACGCCAACTGTTACTGCTGAAGCCTTCCACCTTTATGAACCTCAGCGGCAACGCCGTGCGCTACTGGATGCAAAAGGAAAACATTCCATTGGAGAATGTGTTGGTAGTGGTAGACGACCTTGCACTGCCTTTCGGCACACTGCGCCTGAAAGGTAAGGGAAGCGATGCGGGACATAACGGCCTTAAGCATATTGCCGCAACGCTGGGCACCCAGAATTATGCACGCCTGCGTTTCGGCATCGGCAATGACTTTCCCCGTGGCGGACAGATTGACTATGTGTTGGGACATTTTACCGATGAAGATTGGAAAACAATGGATGAGAGATTGGAGACAGCCGGAGAAATCATCAAAAGTTTCTGTCTGGCGGGAATAGATATCACCATGAATCAATATAACAAGAAATGAACGAAGCCAGAATTGACAAATGGATGTGGCCGTACGCATCTTCAAGACACGTACCATAGCCGCCGAAGCCTGCAAAAAAGGACGCATCAGCATCAATGGCGCACTGGCAAAGGCTGCCCGTACGGTGAAACCGGGAGACGTCATCCAGGTGCGCAAGCCCCCCGTCACCTATTCCTTCAAAGTTCTGCAGCCCATCGAAAAGCGTGTCGGCGCAAAGTTAGTGGCCGAAATGATGGAGAATGTAACGACTCCGGAACAGTATGAACTGCTGGAGATGAGCCGTGTCAGCGGTTTCGTCAACCGTGCCAAAGGTACCGGACGGCCAACGAAAAAAGACCGCCGGAGTCTGGAAGAATTTACAGAACCGGAATTTCTGGATGATTTCGACTTTGAATTCGATTTTGAGGAAGAGTAAAAATAAGGGAAAGATTATGAGCGAGAGAATAATTAAATGGGGATTCATCGGTTGCGGAGAAGTGACCAAATACAAAAGCGGACCGGCATTCCAGAAAATAGAGAACTCCGAAGTAGTGGCCGTCATGAGCCGAAATGGTGACAAGGCCAAGACCTACGCCAAGGAAAGAGGGATTCCTAATGGTACGACGATGCCCAGGAGCTGATTGACGACGAAGAGGTGAACGCCGTGTACATTGCCACTCCTCCTTCTTCACATGCTACGTACGCCATCATGTCCATGAAGCAGGTAAACCGGTCTACATAGAGAAGCCGATGGCCGTTACCTACGAAGAGTGCTGCCGCATCAACCGCATTTCCCAAGAAACGGGTGTTCCATGTTTTGTCGCGTATTACCGCCGCTATCTGCCCTACTTCCTGAAGGTAAAGTCACTGGTAGAGGAGGGACATATTGGCAATGTCATCAACATTCAAATCCGCTTCGCCCAGCCTCCCCGCGACCTCGACCATAACAAGGAAAACCTACCGTGGCGCGTGCAACCGGACATTGCCGGCGGAGGATACTTCTATGACCTTGCGCCCCACCAGATAGACTTGCTGCAGGAAATCTTCGGATGTATCCTCGAAGCCAGCGGCTACAAGAGCAACCGTGGCAGACTATATCCTGCCGAAGACACTCTAAGCGCATGTTTCCAGTTTGACAGCGGACTGGTGGGCAGCGGCTCCTGGTGCTTTGTCGCCCACGAATCCGCCCGCGAAGACCGTATAGAAATCATTGGAGACAAAGGCATGATTTGTTTCTCCGTATTCACCTATGACCCCATTGCGCTGCACACAGAAAGAGGACGTGAGGAAATCATTGTCGAAAATCCCACCTACGTCCAGCAACCGCTTATACAGCAGTAGTAGACCACCTGCTGGGCAAGTCAGTCTGCGGCTGTGACGGTGAAAGCGCCACTCTGACTAACTGGGTAATGGACAAAATACTGAACAAACTCTGATTAGCGTTCATGGGGTAGACCTTACCCCATGTCGAAACCTTCACATTTCCGGCCGACCAGCTTGTACACATCGGCACTCTCGCCTACAACCCATACCACATCGCCTTCTACAAAAGGTTCATGCGGGTCGGGAGCATGCAGGGTCTCCCCTCCCCGCTCCACACCGGCAATCAGGCAGTGATACTTCTCGCGTATCCCTGCTTCCTTCAAGGTCTTGTTCAGGAAAGGAGACTGCCCGTCCACACAGAACTGGCGCAGAATCATCTCACTCTTCTCTATCACATCCGCATTCATGGCAGACACCTTATCCATCTCCTGGCCGAAGATGTTCAATTCCTCATCCGTGGCAATTACTTGTATCTTGTCCTGCGGGAAAAGGCGGACAGACGCTCCGGGAATATTAATCCGTTTCTTGCCCCGAAGGATAGAGACCACATGGATACCGTATTTCTTTCCAAAATTCAGCTCCGCCAATGTCCTGCCCACCCATGCCGACTCGCCGGGGATTTCAAAATCCGTCAGGTGCAGGTCGCGCGACAGCAGACGTCCCGCATACTCCGGTTTCTTCTCTCCCATATACTCGGCACGCATGTCGCGGTACCGCAGATTCTGGAAGAATGTCCTCTCTATCATGATGGACTGCTTCTTCAACTGGCGGGAGAGTATCATTAAAGTCACCAGCAACACCGCCACTCCAAATACCAGTCCCACAGACATCTTGAATAAACCGGCTATAACGAACATGACAAACGAAACGCCCAGCAGCAGACGCAGTACAATGGTGGCCACCAACGGCGCCCGGTTTCCACGGTTATCTTTCCATAAAGTCACGAACTCCTCCGAATGATTCTTTTTAATCATGATGGCACGCAGAAACGGAGCTATACACAGAATGATGATAAAGGCAGCCAACAAAGAGCCCCATACCCCGGGCAGACTGTCGTGCACGAAAGGCACCAGAAAACGGAACGCCAAAGCTATCACCGCCACGCAAATGATGGAATACACCACCGTAATCCTGACCAGCGCAAATATCAGTTTCTTCCACAGACTCTCGTGGTTCATGGTCTGCGAACCTGAAGCATAGCGGGTCAAGAACTTCTCCATTTTTCCGGCAAATGCGTATCCACAAGATTGGAAGCCGGTTCTGCCAAACGAATCATATAAGGAGTGAGGAAAGTGGTGATGACAGACACCGCCACCACAATAGGATACAAGAAATGGCTGGTGACATGCAGTGACACGCCCAGCGAAGCTATAATAAAGGCAAACTCACCGATTTGCGTCAGACTGAAACCGCATTGCATAGCCGTCTTCAGCGGTTGCCCTGCCAGCAGCACACCCAGCGTCCCGAAGAGGGATTGCCCGAGGATGACCGCCAGAGTAATCACGACTATGGGTCCCGCATACTCCACAATCATGGCCGGGTCTACCATCATGCCGACCGATACGAAGAAGATAGCGCCGAACAAGTCCTTGACCGGCTTCACCAGGCGCTCTATGCTCTCCGCCTCTACCGTCTCGGCAAGAATGGAGCCCATGATGAACGCGCCGAAAGCAGCCGAGAAACCCGTGTGCGCGGCCATCACCACCATACCGAAACAGAGTCCGAGAGAGACTATCAGCAAGGTTTCCTCGCTCATCAGCTTCCGGCACCGCTTCAGCAATCCGGGGATGAGGTATATCCCTACGACGAACCAAAGTATCAGGAAGAACAGCAGTTTGGCAATGCTCCCCAGCATCTCCGTACCCTCGAAGTTATGGCTGACTGCATCGTGGAGAGCATCACCATCAATACGATGGCAAGAATATCCTCCAGAATAAGCACACTGAGTACCAGCCCCGTGAACTGTTTCTTGCGCATCCCCAAATCATCAAACGCCTTATAGATAATAGTGGTGGATGACATGGCAATCATACCGCCCAGAAAGATACAGTCCATCCGTTTCCAGCCGAAACCGGTACCTACCGTCACACCCAACAATATCATACAAAAGATGATGGTACACGCAGCAATAATCGCTGCCCCTCCCACCTTCACAATCTTCTTGAAGCTGAATTCCAATCCCAGTGCAAACAACAGGAAGATAACACCTATATCCGCCCAGGTCTGTATATTAGCCGTGTCCATCACTGACGGTGTATAGGCCATGTGAGGGCTGGCAAGGAATCCTGCAACTACATATCCTAATACCAGCGGTTGCTTCAACTTCTTAAAAAGCAGGGTCATAATCCCCGCACAAATCAATATCAGAGCTAAATCAGCTATCAAAGGGGCTAAATGTGACATAACACTACTTATCTATTAATCAGAGATATATAACTGCAAAACTATGCAATACATCTGCAGTGGCTCTGCAAAAGCCTTGCAGCGTCACTGCAACTGCTTTGCAGCAGCACTGCAAAAGGTATGCAGTAACTTTGCAGCAGTTGTCTGCACGATTCTACAACACTCCTTTCGAGCTTGGCAGTTCAAAGTGATAAATATCCCTCTTCACCGCCATCTTCAGCGCACGTGCCAACGCCTTGAAGATGCCCTCTATCTTATGATGTTCGTTCTGTCCTTCGGCTTTTACATTAAGATTCATCCGGGCAGCATCGCTCAAGGAGTTGAAGAAATGCAGGAACATTTCCGTAGGCATGTCGCCTATCTTCTCGCGCTTGAACCCGGCATCCCATACCAACCACGGGCGACCGCCGAAGTCGAGGCACACCTGGCAGAGACAATCGTCCATAGGAAGGGCATAGCCGTAGCGTTCGATGCCGCGCTTGCTTCCTAAGGCTGATAAAGGCAGTCGCCCAGAGCAAGAGCGGTATCCTCGATGGTGTGGTGCTCGTCCACTTCGAGGTCGCCTTTCACACGGATGGTGAGGTCCATGCCGCCGTGCTTGCCTATCTGCTCCAGCATGTGGTCGAAGAAGCCCAGTCCGGTCGCGATGTCACAATGCCCGTTACCATCCAGATTCAAGGATACGTATATATCTGTCTCCTTGGTAGTACGACGTACTTCCGCCGTACGCTCACCGGCAAAGAGGAATTCTGCAACCTTATCCCAATCCCTGGTGGCGAGGGCGCAGTAATCTTCAAGTCCGTCACAAGCGGCACCGCCACCTTCGGAAACGGGTTTCAATGATGCCGTGTCATCTTGCAGAAGAATGGCACGGCAGCCCAGATTCTTTGCCAGTTCCACATCCGTAGGCCGGTCGCCAATGACGAAACTGTGGGACAAATCGTAGTCCGGGTTATCTAGGTATTTGGCAAGCATTCCGGTACGTGGCTTGCGGGTCGGTGCATTGTCGTTGGGCATGCTGCGGTCTATGTAGATGTCGTCGAAGGTGATACCTTCGCCTTCCAATGTCTTCATCATCAGATTGTGTGCCGGCCAAAAGGTATCTTCCGGAAAGGAAGCTGTACCGAGCCCGTCTTGATTGGTCACCATCACAAAATCAAAATCCAGCTTACTGCGGATGAAGCCAAGATTGCGCATCACTTTCGGATAGAACTCCAGCTTCTCCAGGGAGTCCAGCTGATAATCAATGGGCGGCTCAATGACTAAAGTCCCGTCACGGTCTATAAAAAGTACTTTCTTCTTCATAAATGGTAAATGCTCAAATCGTAAATACTTTCAACGCTTCAATCAACTTTTCATTTTCTCCTCTCGTTCCTACCGTCACCCGCAAGCAATTTCCACAAAGTGACACGGAGTTACGATTGCGGACAATGATACCCTTGCCTACCAGATAATTGTAAATCTTCACAGCATCCGTCACACGGGCCAGGAAGAAATTGGCATGGGAGGGGAACATCTTCACCGTGCATGGCAGTGCGGCAAACTCGGCTTCCAGGTTCTCCCGCTCTTCTTTCAGGGTCTTCACCCAACGTTCTATTTCATTATAGCGGTGAAGCATTTCCACTGCCTGCTTCTGTGTCAACTGGTTCACGTTATAGGGATATTTTATTTTATTGAGGATGCCGATAATCTCCGGTGAAGCAAATGCCATACCCAGACGGATGGCAGCACATCCCCATGCTTTGGAAAAGGTTTGCAGTACAATGAGATTCGGATATTGATTCAAATTTTCGAGGAAGGAAGGTGCCTCGGAGAAGTCATTGTATGCCTCATCCAGTATCACCAACCCATCAAACTGGCGAATCAGCGTTTCAATCTCGCTACGGAGCAGGTCATTGCCGGTAGGATTGTTGGGAGAGCAGATAAAAATCAGTTTGGTATGCTCATCCGCAGCAGCCAGAAGCTTGTCGGCAGAGAACTGGAAATCCTCATCGAGCAGCACCTTGCGGTACTCCACATCATTAACGTCAGCACAGACTTGATACATGCCGTAGGTAGGGTCGATGGCCACTACATTGTCCACACGGGGTTCACAAAAAGCACGGAACACCAAATCGATAGCTTCATCACTGCCATTCCCTAAGAAGATGGAATCGAGACTCACCTTTTTAATTTTAGACAATTCTGTCTTTAGCTCCCGCTGCATGGGGTCGGGATAACGGTTGTGCGGCATGTTATAAGGATTCTCGTTTGCATCGAGAAAAACGGATGCCGCAGCACCATTATATTCATCTCGTGCTGAAGAATAAGCTTCAGACGCCAGATATTCGGACGGGTAAGTTCTTGTAATGTTTTCACCATGTTATTTACGATTTGACAATTTACGATTTTACGATTAAAATTACTTTAAGCCATCAACTCTCAATTTTCAACTTTCAATTTTCATTTTCCAACTGCCCCAGTCTCACGCTCACGGCATTCTTATGCGCATCCAGCTGTTCATTGGCAGCCATCAGCTCGATGGCAGGGCCAATGATATTCAATCCTTCCGGCTTTATCTCCTGGAAAGTTATCTTGCGGATAAAGCTGTCGAGGCTGACACCGCTGTATGCTTTGGCATAGCCGTTTGTCGGCAAGGTATGGTTTGTGCCCGAAGCATAATCTCCCGCACTCTCCGGAGTAAGAGAACCCAAGAATACAGAACCGGCATTCACGATACGTTCTGCCACAGAAAGATAATCCTCGGTTTCTATGATAAGATGTTCGGGAGCATACGCGTTGGTCAGTTCGATGGCTTCTTCCATGCTGTCCACTACAATCAGTTTGCTATTGGCAAGAGACTTTTCGGCAATCTCTTTACGTGGCAGTAAAGCCAGTTGGCGTTCCACTTCCACCTTTACAGCTTGTTGCAATTCGACAGAGGTCGTAATTAATATAACCTGGCTGTCCACTCCGTGTTCTGCCTGGCTCAATAAGTCGGCGGCGACAAAAACCGGATTAGCTGTTTCGTCAGCCAAAACTTCTACTTCCGAAGGTCCTGCCGGCATATCTATCGCCACATCACGCAAGCTCACAAGCTGTTTGGCAGCCGTGACATACTGATTTCCCGGACCGAATATCTTGTAAACCTTAGGCACACTTTCCGTTCCGTATGCCATAGCGGCAATGGCTTGTATGCCGCCAGCTTTGAAAATCCGGTTGACACCTGCACTTTTGCGGCAAACAGCACAGCGGGATGTACCTTTCCGTCACGTCCCGGAGGGGTGCAGAGAACAAGCTCCTTGCATCCGGCAATCTTGGCGGGAACGGCCAGCATCAGTACCGTAGAAAACAGCGGAGCCGTTCCTCCGGGGATATACAATCCCACTTTTTCTATGGCAACCGCTTTCTGCCAGCAGGTCACCCCCGGCTGAGTCTGCACTTTCTTGCCCTCAAAGCGTTGTGCGGCGTGGAAAGTCTCGATGTTCTGCTTTGCCAGGCGAATAGCTGCTTTCAAGTCTTCACTCACCAGGTTTTCCGCTTCCTGCTGTTCCTCTTCCGACACTGCCAGCGAGGACAACACCACTTTATCAAATTTTTCTTCATAATCCAGCACAGCACGGTCTCCCTCCTCCTTCACACGGTCAATAACGCTCCGCACCGTATCAAACAGATTCTCCGTATTCATCACCGGACGTTTCAGAATCTCTTGCCACTGGGATTTATCGGGATTACTAATCAATATCATACATGGTTTTATTTACGATTTGACGATTTACTATTTACTATTTGACGATGTACGATTGATATTACTCTTGAAACCGTGTTGTAATTGTCTGGCAATAGGAACTTCAATAGTAAATAGTAAATAGTAAATCGTCAAATAGTACCTATATTTAGATTATCATTTTCTCAATCGGCAGCACCAGAATGCCTTCCGCCCCCAATGCTTTCAGCTTTCCGATTATCTCCCAGAAACACTTCTCGTCGAGTACGGTATGTACCGAGCACCAGCCTTCTTGTGCCAAAGGCATCACCGTGGGCTCTTCATGCCCGGAAGTACAGAGACAATCTCATCCAGTTTCTCTTTCGGGGCATTCATCAGCACATATTTCTTATCTTCGGCTGTCTTCACGGCATCCATACGGAACAACAGCTCCTTCAATATCTCTTGCTTTTCCTCGCTCATGTTCTTGTTGCCAATCAGTAGCGCTTCGGACTTCATCACAACCTCCACTTCCTTCAGGCGGTTGCTCACCAGCGTAGAACCGGAACTTACAATATCGAAAATGGCATCTGCCAGACCGATGCCCGGCGCCACTTCTACCGACCCGTAATGACGTGTATCTCCGCATTCACCCCATTCTCTTTCAAAAAGCCGGAAAGGATACCCGGATAAGATGTCGCAATCTTCTTTCCGTGAAACCACTTCACCCCCGGATACTCAATATCCTTCGGCATGGCAAGAGACAGACGGCACTTGCTGAATCCCAGACGCTTGATTATCTCCGCATCCTCATTCTTCTCAACAAATTCATTCTCACCACAATGCCTATATCAGCCACTCCGGTAGCCACAGACTGCGGAATGTCGTCATCCCTCAAAAACAACACTTCAAGAGGAAAGTTTGACGACTGCACCAACAACGAACGCTTCATGGCACTCAACTTAATATCCGATTCTCCCAAAAATGACATGGTCTCGTCATAAAGACGACCTTTAGCTTGTACTGCAATTCTTAACATAAGGCTATTTACTATTTTACGATTTACTATTTTGAATGAGATGACAGAAAACAAAACGAGGCTTACCACTATTCGGCAAGCCTCGTCATTTATGTCATTTGTTGTACATATACACTCATACGCCCACCGAGTTATTCGTCAGGATGATGATGGTGATGATGTGCAACGATATTCTTCATATTTTTTTGTTTTAATGCGACAAAAGTAAACTAAAAGTTTGAAACTCCAAAAGATTTATCACAAAAAATTTATTTCTTCTTTCAAATTCATCTTGCTTCACCACAGATTACACAGATTTGCACAGATTATTTTTATTTCAATCTGTGCAAATCTGTGTAATCTGTGGTGAAGCAATCAAATCAACGGCAATATTTCCTCCTGCTCCACTTCGCAGCTATGGAAATGCATTTCGTTTCCGCTTTCTCTTTCGGGAAGGTGAAGTAAGTGCAGGTAGCTTCCGTACAAAGTTCTCCCATGCTATTGTACAGACGCGCTTCTATGATGGCGATATTCCGCTTTTGCTCCCGGAGTGAAGCCGCAGCACCACATGCGTGTCGTTGGTCGATATGGATTTGCGGAACCGGGTCTCCATTTTCGATGTCACTCCGCCAGTCTGCAGCTTGCGGAACACTACCCAACCGCAGATTTCATCCAGCAATACGGACTGGATGCCTCCATGCAACGTATTCAGCCATCCCTGATACTCCGGACGCGGCTTCCAAATGCTCACCACCTCGTCACCGTCCTCATAAAACTCCATTCTCACACCGGCTTCATTGTCGGGAGAGCAACCGAAACAGTTGTACCCCTCCATATCTTTCCACGGATTGATAATCTTCTTCATATCGTATTCTTCTTTATCTGATTCTGATTCATAAATTCTCTCAATAAAACGTTCAATATTAGTCATTCCGATTGAGAACTACAAATTATTGATGCCTTTTTCTAAAGAAAATTAGCGGGATGCTGTTTAAAAACGGTTATTTTATTTAGCTTTGTATAAATGGAAGTGAACAACAAGATGCAAAGAGGGGCCTTTTTCTGCTTATGGATATTATTTACGTTCTCATTGTTTGCACAAAACGAGGAGAACGGTTCTGCCACGTGCGACAGCGTCGTACATAAGAACACCTTCGGAAAAGTACTGAAGAGATTCCTTGATTTCAGCGACTTCGACACTACCTATATCAGTCCCAACCGATACAATTACGCCCTGATGCTCGACCATTTCACCAATTACGAATACTACTCTGTGGGCAATGACGACCAGCGGCTCCGTTTCTCGCCCAACCCTCACAACAAGATAGGCGCTTACTTCGGATGGCGTTGGATATTCCTGGGATGGGCTGTCGATACGGACTGGCTCTACGGAAAGAAAAGCAAGAAAAAGCGCGGTACGGAGTTTGATCTCAGTCTTTACAGTTCCAAACTGGGAGTCGACATTTTCTATCGCAGTACCGGAAATGACTATAAGATACACAAGGTATCCGGCTTTTCCGACGAGATTCCCTCCAATTATTCCGAAGACTTCAACGGATTGAAAGTAAAGATGAAGGGATTGAATCTGTATTACATTTTCAACAATCGGCGTTTCTCCTATCCAGCCGCCTTCAGCCAGTCCACCAACCAGCGCCGCAATGCAGGTTCTTTCATTGCCGGATTCTCCGTATCCACCCACAATCTAAACTTCGACTATACCAAGCTGCCCGAAATCATTCAGGAAACCATGAACCGGGTATGAAGGTGAAACATATCAAATACACGAACATCAGCCTCAACGCCGGCTATGCCTACAATTGGGTGTTCGCCCGCAACTGCCTCGCATGCCTGTCGTTCAATCCGGCGGTCGCCTACAAGACATCACGCATAGAGAAGACAGAAGAGCGGGAAGCGGACGACTGGTACAAGAATTTCAATATCGACTTCATTCTGCGTGCAGGTGTGGTATACAACAACAGCAAATATTTCGTGGGTACTTCATTCGTAGGACGGACATACGACTACTACAAAAACAGTTTCTCCCTAAACAACGGGTTCGGCACCCTCCAAATATATGCCGGATTCAACTTTTATCTGAAAAAGGAACACCGGAAAAATAAAAAGTAGAGAAAACGGCTTTAATCCCTCTCAGAAGCTATAAACACACTCCACCCCTACTATATCCTTCCGCTTATCCTTCTCCCACTGCCTGCAATAGAAGATATCTGCCTCCCAACGCTCGGACAAGGGCAACCGTAATGCCCCCGCGATAGCGCATCCGCTTTACTCCAAAATGCTCGGTCCTGTTCAAGCCATTATACATCTCGGCCGACGCATACGGCTCCAACTTACACTTCGGAATGTCATATGCCACCTTCGCGCGTGAACGCAGGCGCAACTCGTCCGTATGTCCATCGAATGTATGCTGAAAGCGCTCACGTAAGGACAATTTCACCCTTTGCGCACGGGCAGACAAGGTTCCGTCTACATGGTAGCGATGCCGAAACTTCCAGCCATCCGTCCCCCGGTTGCGATAATGTGTCTCATATCCTGCCCCGAGCTTCAAGAAGGACAACGGCTTGTAGCTTCCTCCTACCTTCAGCCCCCATCGGTCTGTTTTCCCCAAATCATCTTTCGTGCGCCACTCCAGAGCACCGGAAACAGTCAATGCCGGTTTCAACTTATATTCGAAACCGACATTGCCCAAGTGGCAAAATCCTTCTCCTGCGCCCGCAGGGAAAAAGACGAAACAACCCATAGAACCACCGGCAAAACAAGTACTTTCGTGCATGAAGATATATTCCTTACCATACGCTTATTCCGTTAAAGTGTCAAAGGTAAGGATAAATTCTGTAATAATTCTGTAATTCTCCGATATGCTCAATCGGAATGCATAGGAATAATCTATAATAGAATGCGTATGTTAATACATGGTCTTCGGATGGCTACGGAAAATCTGCTCTTCTATCCTACCCTTCCCAGAGTCGACTATACGTATTTCTTGTTCTGCAACAAACAATAAGAAATAGCATCAGCTTCTGTAGTCGTATATTCTTCAACATACTCATCTTTATAAAAAAGAATGCGTCAAAACGATTGATGGCACACCTTCAATTCAGCTTCCTACTTCTTATAAGCCGCCAACTTGTTCTTATAATAAGTCTCCACATCTTTCCAGCGATAGTAGGGAGCCAGCTCACTCTCCACCGGCAACTTCATTTCATGTTCATTGAGCAAGACCTTTACCAGGATATCATCGTTCCCTTTCTTACGGAAAAAGACGAACTGTATGTTGCCGGCCATCGGAAAAATCTTATAATTCCGCCAAGTCTCATCAAGTGTACTCAAATCAGTGGTCTGATAGGCACAATCATCCAACTCCAGCAGACAAGCCAATGGAAGCAGGCAGGACTCATGACCGAAACGCAGAGTTGCACTGTTCTCTTTCTTCACAATGCAAGTATCCGCCGTATCCAATATGTTCGCCAGCAAGTTGGATTCCATGAAAGGTATCTCGCCCTTGGTCAACGGAGACGGACCATAAGAGATGTACCAGTTCTTGTTGCTGATTTGCCACAAATCATAACATTCGTCTTTCGTGAAAAGGGAATAAAGGTCCAGATTCGTATCAAGCTCTGCATATTGCTTGCCACATCGAACAGTTGGGTCATCAACTGCCTGCATCCACTTCCAACGCACATAATCCTCATTATTGAACAAGGCCTTCATCAAGCGTTCCGGGTGCACATGCTCCTTTCTGATGCAGCCTTGGC
>ENA-OQCP01000332-OQCP01000332.1-human-gut-metagenome-genome-assembly--contig:-NODE-332-length-21197-cov-3.138633_pt1 | contig 21197 bp, 26 predicted proteins | sample MGYA00242760_ERZ504583 | MGnify/ENA primary metagenome ERZ504583 (study PRJEB26092, sample SAMD00036308) | human gut metagenome | host: Homo sapiens | study: EMG produced TPA metagenomics assembly of...
AATATCAATCCCGGTTCTTTTTGTCTCTTATTTTTTTTACATATCTGTCAAACGTGAAAAACGTATCCGTTGCTCTCCTGCGCGGCGGAGCGCGACAAGCTGATAAAAGTGAAAGCTTATATCAAAACCGAGTCCGGCAGCGCGGTCATCCGCCTGAGAATGAACGGAAAAGTGCTCGAATATACGCCCGACGCCGACGGCAGATTCGAACGCGAGTTCAATTTCGAAAACGGCGGCAACTACATCATGATAGACTTCGACCGCTTCACCAGAACAGTTCAGATGACAGCAGAATATGTATAACAAAAACGGCAGGAGCCTTTTGAAGCCCTGCCGCTTTTCTCGTCATTTTATATATCCCGGTGCATCGCTTTCGGGAATGTACATCGTCTGATTGTAGCCGTCGGTGAATGTTATCTGCGCGATATAGCCGCCGAGAGAGGTATAACACTGTCCTTGAGCGAGAGTGAACAGCTCGTCTGACTGCTTTTGATTTGTAACGCTCTTTATGAAGCAGTCGTCCATGTCGCCGAAGTTTTGTTCACCAACTTTATTTCTTCCGTGTTGAACATCGTGCTCATAATAAAAATCGGGTTTATCGCGGTGCCGCCGTAGCGTCCGTTTTTGTTTATCTCCTTCGCTTTCGAATGATGCGGCGGCAGTCGTAAATATTGACGCTCTTCACTTCACGCTTTTGTCCGAGCGCGCCTGCCATGCCGTGTTCTTTGATAAACTTCAGCGTCTCGGTCATGTCGCCAGTGATAGCCGTAAGAACCGACCTGCTTCAACATTTTCTTCATATTGACCGCCGTAGTATTGAGCATCGTCGTTGAGATAAATATATGCTACTTCCTTTTCGCTGCCGCGAAGAATATCCGTATATTTTTTCTTCGATATGTCGCTCCATATGCATTTGCCGAGCTTATCAAGCTCATCCGAGCTCAGCTCGCGGCAGAAGCTGCCGTCCTTGCTCGCTATTAGAACGCCATCCGTATTGCGCAGCGGACTGCCGTAGTTTCGAAATAAGAAATAGCCTTGCGAGTTCGACATACCCGGAGCTTTTACGCTTTCGTTTTTGAGCTTTTCGCGCTCTGTGTCGGAGGCGGCGAGGAAAAAATATTGCTGTTCCTTTACCCCGTCTGTGTCGGCAATGGCGAAATATGCGTTGAGGTCTTTTTCGCTTATGTTCGTGAAAGTGCGCTCCATGCTCTTCCCGTTCTTGAAATAATACTTGACGGAGAACTGGGTGTTTGTCTTTTCGTCGCTCTTCTTCTCGTTCGTTATGAGCTTGTGGATGGAGAGCACCGTGTTTATGTCCTTTTCCGTCGAGAGAGTTATGCAGTTGGAATAGGGCTTGACAACCGTTGCAGTGCCCTTGACGGTGCGGAGTATACTGCGTTTTGCGCCATTCCGCTCTCAAAGCTGAACGGCATCGACACCGTGACATACTCTACCTCTTCCGCCTCGGGAACACGCGCGGTGTAGCCGAATCCGCCTGTCAGGAATATTGCGGTGATTATCGCCGTTGCACCTGCGGGTATTGCAAACTGCCAAAGATTTTTGCGAACCGCTTTCAAATTCCTGCGCGCTATGAACGTGTAGGCAAAATATGCCGCGAGCATGACTGCGGCTCCCAAAAGCGCGGCGAGAGCTGTGCTTACGGAAAAGACAGCTGTTTTTAATACCCATGCGGGAACGGAAAATCCGCAGAACACTATTATCGCCGAGGTAAGCGCTGTGAGTACACGGCTCGCCGCCGGAACTCCGAGCTCTTCAAGCTTCTTTTTCCGAACATCCGCTGCGCGAGCACGATCAATACGGCGGTCAAAACTATCCAAAGCAGTATCGGAAGCCATGCGTCTATCCCGGGCAGAGATGAGCCGTCCTTGCAGAAACCGAAGTCGATAGGGCCGAATCCGCGCAGCTTTAAGCTTAGTATAGCCGCCCTGTCCGTCCCGGGAACGCGGAACAGCGTGAACGGGCAGAATGTCATTATCCCGCGGCCGCGTTGGGGATAGAAACTGAAATAGTAATGCTGCATATCCATGTCGCCGGTGTAATTCACGCCGGAGACTGCCGTCCTGCCGCGCAGAAATACCGAAGAAAGGGCGTCCCAAGCAGTTGAGAGAAGCGGCAGGGCGAGAATGAGCACTACAGAATAAAATATGCTCTCCGCAACGCTTCCCGTGAGCGACGCCGTCAGCGCGCCTATCGCGAAGCCCGCGAACATCATCGTCAAAAATCCGGAATACTGATAGAATATTACCGGGAGAACCTTCGCGGCGGAGCAGCCGGACGCGCAGCATATTATCGCGCTGATTATTCCGGGTATTATTATCGCCGCGCGAGGAGCGTCAGCGAAGAAACACAGCGGTTTTTAAAGAGCGTCGAGCGGCTGAGATTGAAGCTGAACCACACATTTGACTGATTCTTTATGTTGATGAACCGCAGGTATATGCCGCCTGTATCGCGCCGACGAGCACAATGCAGAATGAGATGAAAACAAGCGCATCGGGCGAGTCCCTGAACCATGTGAAAAAGACCTTTTCTTTCTGTTTGAACTGAAAATATGCGCATACTGCCGCCTGCACAGTGAATGCGAGAAAGGTCAGCGCGGGTATGACGAGATTTGAAGCAAAGCTGCGCTTTAAGTCGGCGGAAGCAATATTATTCAAAGACTTTTGAGATTTCATCGCTCTTGTCCTCCGTTTCCTGTAAGAATATTTCTTCAAGCTCCATCGGGAACTCGTCGATGAACAGCGGCTCCAATGCGTCGAGCTTTGCCCTTGCGTCGTCGATGTGTCCGCAGACGGTCACAACGGCACTTCTGCCGTCGATGTCGAGCTTTTTGATGTCGATATTCCCGAATATCGAGCGCGTCGCTCAAAGTCAAACTGAAGCCTGAATTTGCGCCAGGTAGAGGGGATATCGTCCGTGCAGCAGTTCATCTGCATACGCTTGCCGGATATCAGCACTATCCTGTCGCAGAGGTTTTGAAGATCTGCTATCGCGTGGGACGAGATGAGCATGGTGCAGCCGCTCTGAGCCATGTAGTCCATGAAAAGCTGCTTGCAGATGTCCTTTTTTGCGATGTCAAGCCCGTCGAGGCATTCGTCGAGCAGCAGGACCTTCGGCGACGAGGCGAGCGCTAACGCTATCTCTGTCTGGCGCTGCATTCCTTTTGAAAATCCGCGTATTTTCGCGTCGCCGTCAAGCTCAAAGAGCTTTAGCATACGCTCGAAGTTGCCGAATGAAAACTCCGGGTAGTAGTCTTTGTAGAAGCGAGCCGCGCTGTTCGGGGTCGAGCCGACGGGGAAGAAGAGATCGTCCGGCACGAAGAACAGCCGCGAGCGCACCTCATCGGAATTGTAGGTGGATTCGCCGTCTATAAGCACCTTGCCGGAGTCCGGCTTATAGAGCCCTGCGGCGCATTTTATAAGCGTTGTCTTGCCCGCGCCGTTGTAGCCTATCAGACCGCAGACGGACGAGTCACAAGCGGAGAAGGATATGTCCTCAACGGCGGTGAAATCGCCGTAGCTTTTGGTGACGTTTCTGAATTCAATCATGGCGTTTGCTCTTTGCTCCTTTCATTTGTTTTCGGCGTAGACCTGCTTTAGAAGCTCCTCAATATCCGCTTCGCTCAGCCGTTTGCCTTCGCCGAGCGCAGAGCGGCCGAGAGCGCCGAAAGAGCCTGCTCGCGCACGCGGCTGTTGTCCGCCGCGTTTTCGCTGATAAAGACCCCGCGCCCGGGTTGGGAATAGGTCACGCCCTTTGCCTCAAGCTCCTGAAACGCGCGCTTTACGGTGTTCACATTGAGCTTGAGCTCGGAAGCTAAAGAGCGGGTGGAGGGCAGACGGTCGTGCGGCTTGTACACGCCGCGCCTGACCATGAGCATCACCTGCTCCTCGATCTGTTCGTAGATAGGTGTTTTTGAGTGGAAATCGAGTATAATCACGATTTGTCCTCCGTATTAAAAAAGTTAGCTAACTGAGCTATCTCAAATAGCTCAGTTGTATATTATCATCCTTTTCGGCGTTTGTCAACGGAAAAGTTTTATTTTTCTCTCGTCAATATTTCCAAATGTCGGGCGCTTTGTTTGTGCATATTGCGGCAAGAACGGCGATAGCGCAAAAATAAATCTTTGATTAAAGAGCCGAAAAAGTCCGACTCGACCGAATAAAACAAAAAAACGGGATTGGCGGTCAGTCCGTCAATCCCGTTTCGTATAGCTTATTTTTTTACATATCTGTCAAACGTGAAAACGTATCCGTTGCTCTCCTGCGCGGCGGAGCGCTCGACGAGCTTCCAGCCTGCGCGGCGGTCGAGGTCGGGGAAGAACTTCTCCGCCTTTCCATCCGCATTTACGCGCGTTACATACGCTTCATCGCATGAGTCGATCAGCTCGTTGTAGACCGCCTCTCCACCCAGGAGGAATACATTTTCGCCATTTTCAATAATGTCCGCGAGCTCGTCAATGCCGTGGCACACCGTGACATTCTCGGCGTTCCAATTTTCGTCTCGCGTCAGCACTATATTCTTCCTGCCAGGCAGAGCCTTCTGCCCCGGCAGGGAGAGAAACGTCGTGCGTCCCATGATAACGGTGCTGCCCATTGTCTTTTCTTTGAAAAATTTGAGGTCGGCGGGGATGTGAAAGAGCATTCCCGTGCCCTTGCCGATGCCCCAGTTTATGTCGGCGCAAACTATTGCTTTCATCTTCGCTCCTTATATCGCAACGGGTATCTTCTCGGTGAACTCGTGATATTTGTAGTCCTCAAAATGCACGCTGTCGGGCGTGAATTTGTAGAAGTCGGTTATCGACTTGTCGAGGACGAATTTCGGCGCGTCGTATGGCTCGCGCTTTATAAGCTCCTCGACTATCGGAACGTGCCTGTCGTAGATGTGCGCGTCGGCTATGACATGGACGAACTCGCCCGGCTCAAGTCCCGAGACCTGCGCTATCATGTGAACGAGCGTCGCATATTGGCAGACGTTCCAGCTGTTTGCCGTGAGCATATCCTGCGAGCGCTGGTTGAGTATCGCGTTGAGTTTCTTGCCCGTGACATTGAAAGTCATGCTGTAGGCGCAGGGATAGAGGTTCATTTCACTCAGGTCTGCGTGGACGTATATGTTTGTCAGTATGCGGCGGCTGAGCGGGTTGTGCTTGAGGTCATAGAGAACTCTGTCAACTTGGTCGAAGTCGCCCTCGGGATAGTGGTGCTTGACTCCGAGCTGATAGCCGTATGCCTTGCCGATGCTGCCGTCCTCGTTAGCCCAAGCGTCCCAGACATGCCCCTTGAAGTCGTTGACGTTGTTAGATTTTTTCTGCCATATCCAGAGCAGCTCGTCCGTTGCGCTCTTGATAAAAGTTTTTCTGAGCGTCATCGCCGGGAACTCCTTTGAAAGGTCGTAGCGGTTGACGATACCGAATTTCTTTATCGTGTGCGCACTCGTGCCGTCCCCCCAGTGCGGGCGGACGTTGTAGTCCGTGTCCCATGTGCCGTTTTCGAGTATATCCTTGCAGTTGGCGATAAATACCTCGTCTGCGTAGCTCATTTTTTCCTCTCCTCTTTGCCTTTTCTTTATTTATATTATTCCTGTCTGCCGGAGCAGATCGGGTATTCCGTGCTCAAAATCAACGCCGTAGCGAAGATCCGTGCCCGCTTCTTTTGTCCTCACGATGCAGCCGTGGGTATAGTCAACAGCTATCCTTGCGCTTTTGGCGAGGCTCAGTCCGTTCATGTATGCGCCGAGCAGCGCGCTCGCGAACACATCGCCCGTGCCGTGAAAATATCCGTCCACCGTGTCCGAGAGGGCGTAGCTTATCTCGTCTGTCGAGCGGTCGTATGATGCCGAGCCGACCTGTCTGCCGTCGAATGCAACTCCCGTCAGAACCACCTTTGACGGTCCGAGACAAGAGAGCCTGCGAAGCGTCGATTCAACATATTCTTTTGAGTAGGGGCGGGGCGGTATTCCTCGCCGAGCATGAACGCAGCTTCCGTGAAGTTCGGAACGATTATGTCCGCCTTGGCGCAAAGGCGCGTCATCTGCTTTGCGAAGTCCATGTCGAACACCGTGTACATCTTCCCGCCGTCCGCCATCGCGGGGTCGACGAGAACAACAGTGTCTTTTTCTTTGAAATCATCTATAAAATCGGTCACTATGTCTATCTGCTCGACCGAGCCGAGAAAGCCGCTGTATATCGCGTCAAATTTTATTCCGAGGCTCTTCCAGTGCTCCGCAATCGGGCGCATGTCGCCCGTGAGATCGCGGTAGGTGAAGCCCGTGAATCCGCCAGTGTGCGTCGATAGCACGGCGGTCGGTATGACCGAAACCTCAATGCCCATGGCAGAGATTATCGGCAGGGCAACTGTCAGCGAGCATTTACCGAAGCCCGAAATATCATGTATGGCAGCAGCCTTTTGAGTCTCTCCATGTGTATCACTCGCTTTTCATTATGATGTCCGCAAGCTCGTCTGCGGTCAGATTCGGAATATATTTTTCAACCCGGGCTTCTTCGAGCGCCGATATTATTTCTTCGCGCCGGAACTCCGCCCCGCGAAGCCGCGCTTCGAGCTTTGAAATATCTCCGATGTTCATGAAATCGCCGAAAATGCGTATATCTTCTATCCGCCCGCAGGCGGCTTTCTTTTTTATATAAACCGTCCCGCAGCTAAGACGGGATCGCTCGGATTTTTGAAGCCGCTCGGCGCCGCAGTTCCATTCGTCGGTCGAATATTTGCTGTCCCGAAGCTTCTCAATGGCTTCTATATCGCTTTCGCCGAGTCCATATATTTCTCCGCCGCGCTCCGTCATATATTCAGCCAGCATCGCGCCGATAATGTCGGGGCTGACTTCTTCCGTGTATTCGGACAGATTCGCAACGCGGCTTCTGACTGATTTAACTCCGTGCCCGATCAGCTTGGTTTCGTCCGGTTTCAGCGCTTCGGACATAGCCTCAAGGTTGGCGCTTATCAGCAGCGTGCCGTGAAACAGCGACCTGCCGCCGTGCGAACACATCGCCGTGCCGGAGATTTTTCTGCCGCCGACAAGAATGTCGTTTCGCCCGGATATCTCCGCCACAACGCCGATGGAGCGAAGAACATCTATAACGGGTCGGCACAGTTCAACTCTGTCCGCTTCGCCGTTTATAATGAACGAAAAATTGAGGTTGCCGCGGTCGTGATAGACAGCCCCGCCGCCGGTCATCCGCCGAACAACGGGCAGCGAGCGGGTGCGGACATAATCACCGTTTATCTCGTCCGCCGCGTTCTGATTTCTGCCGATTACAATGCACGGCTTGTTCTGCCAGAGCAGGAAAAAATCTTTGCTTTTTTCGCAGAGAAAGTATTCCTCAGCCGACAGGTTGAAAAACGGGTCGGTGCTGCCGAGCATCAGAATAAACACAAAACTCATCTCCGAAAATCTGTTGCCTTTTATGATATCATTTCGCGGGAAGAAAATCAATAAAAAGCGCGAACGAAACGCAAAAAGAGCCGCCCTGCGAGTTTTGCAGAGCGGCTCGTCTGTGTTATTTAAACAGCTTCTTTATAAAATTAATTATAGATGACGTGATTTTAAGAATCGGCTTGAAGATTGCCTGGAAAGCCTTGACAACGAGCGATTTATCCGTGCCCTTGTCGTTCTCTATTTCGGCATAGAAAGCGTCATAATCGCCGTTTTCGTATCTTTCAAGCATTTCGCCGAAGGTGACGTCCTTTTCCTCGCCGTCCTTCATAACGCTTATCTTCACATAGATATCCTTGAAGGTGAGGTACTCGGAGTCGGGATCGACGCACTCGAATCTCTTGCCGTCCGTAGAGTCTGCCGTCTTGATTCCGTCGAAGGTCAGAACGTCGAAGTGGAGATACATGGCGTCGGGATATCTCGACGCGTAGTAGGCAAGGTATCTTCCGGCAACGCTCTCAAAGACGGTGAGCGTGCCCTTGAAGTTTATAACCTTCTTCTCCTCGTCGTAGCTTACTGTCACAAGCGGCATCTCATTATCAAGGGCGAAAGCTGCGCGGCGGTGTTTTTCTCGTCGCATATGAGCAGGAATTTTTCGTTGTGACCGTCAAACGCATCGTACTCTATTTCCGTGTCGCCCTCGGCGGTAATCGCAACCGTCATGAGGTCGCCGCAGTTTGCGAATGCGAGGGAGTTTATATTTTTTACATCGCTTCCGAGCAGAACTTCCGTCAGATACGGGAATCCGTTGAACGCATTCTTGCCCACGGAGGTCACTCCGTTGCCGAACACAACTCCCGTGACCAAATTGGCGTTGCTGCTCCAGGTGTAGTCTGCGACATTGTCATAGGAATACATGTCGCCGCTGCCCTCGACCGTTATCTGATAGAGGTCGGGCTGGAAGCTCCATGTGAGGTTGTCGCCGCATACGCCGCTCGTCTGACCGTAGTTGTAGACAATCTTGATGTTCTTGAGCGCAGATGCAACGTCAACAACATTTATCTTGTCCCAGTCGCTCTTTGTGCCGCGATAGTATATAGTATCTATCCTGTTCGTGCCGCCGAGCGCACCGATTTCTATCTTCTTTATGCCCTTTCCGACAACGACGGTTCTGAGCTTCGGCATATAGAGAATATATTTTTGAAAGTGTCTACTTTGTCATTGAACTCAAAATGTGTCAGCGGTGTGCTGCTGAATGCTTGAGTTCCTACATATTCAACCGAGTCGGGGAGATAGAACTCTGTCATTCCGCATCCGTCGAATGCTACCTGGTCTATCATTCTGACTGTGTCGGGGACTGTGGTTATCTTGAGCGAGCCGCAGTTCCTGAACGCGGCATACGGAATTTTCTTGATAGCATATGAGAAAGTTACATCAGTAAGATTCGCGCAGTTGTAGAAAGCATATTGATCTATGTTGCAGTTTATATCGAATGTGAAAGCTTTCTCGAAGTTCGGGCAGTGGAGCAGGAGCGACTTGTCCTTGTTATAGAGCACTCCGCGCTCGTCTGCGCTGTAGTTCGGGTTGGCGGCGTCTACCGTAATTGCCGCAGGGCAGCCGCTGAAAGTGTATCCGGGAATTGATATCTCTGTAAGATTTTTCGATATATTTATCTCTTTGAGCGCACAGCCTGTGAAAGCCATATTGCCTATCGTTGTGACAGAATCCGGAATATTTACGCTTTCAAGCTTTCTGCAGCCAATAAAGCATTCCCGTGGAATAGTTTCAAGACCCTCGGGCAGAGTTGCCTTTGTCATTTTCCAACAGTCACGGAATGCGCCGACGCCTATTGTCTTTACGGAGCCCGGGATAGTGATGTCAACAAGCTTTGTCGCACTGTAAAAAGCGTAATCGCCGATGGTTTCAAGTCCGCTCGGGAGATTGACATCTGTAACTCCCGTGTTCGCGAACGCATATGGCGCGATTTCTTTTACAGTAGATGCAACCGTGCACTCGACAACATCGTAGTCAGCCGTTGTGTTCCCGGAGGGGAATCTGATGAGCTTTGTCTTGTCCTTGTTGTAGAGAATTCCGTTGAGCGAGCTGAGATACGGGTTTAGCGAATCGACCTCGAACGATTTCATGTAATAGAACGGCTGTATCGAGTCGCAGAACACTCTCGCATCGGTTACGTTTATGTTCTTGCCGATTTTAACCTTGAGAGCGTATGTGTTTATTTCCGAGGTGTCCCATTTCTTTATGTCATTGACCGTCAAAGTGCCGCTTCCTGTTATGGTTACAGTACTTTTGGATCTGTCGAAGGTGAAGGTTATCTCCTCCGGCTCTTCCTCTTCGCTGTAATTATAAACAACATTTGCCGATTTAATGGCGCTGTTGTCGTAGCTGTCTATAGTTATGAGCTTCCAGAGTTCCTCTGTGCCGCGGTAATTTACCGTATTCAGCGATGAATCGAACGCAGCGCCGTCAACTCTCTGAAGCGTCGCGGGGAGAGTTACGGTATTGAGATTTTTGCAGCCGTTGAAAGCATATGTCGGTATGGCGCGCAGGTTATATGCAATGTCAACGTTTCTGAGATTTTCGCACCCCTTGAATGCATATTTATTGAGATCACATCTGACGGTGTAGTCAAAAGTATACGGAAGATTCGGGCAGTAGTAGAGCAGGGTCTTGTCCTTGTTGTAGAGCACACCGAGATCGTCCGTGCTGAAATACTGATTTTCGGGGTCGACTGTCAGGGCAATATTGAGTCCGCCGAAATTTCTTCCGGGGGAGTCGGTAAATGTCTGAAGATTTTTCGGCAGCTTCAGGGTTTTAAGCTTGGTGCAGCCAAAGAATGCGATGTCGCCTATAGTTGTCAGTGAATCGGGAAGATTTACTGTTTCGAGACTTCTGCATCTGTCAAATGCGTCTTCGGGTATCGCGGTAACGCCCTCTTCAATGGTTACCTTGTTGAGCAGATTGCACTGAGCCAGAACGCCTTTGCCCATCGAGGTCACCGTGCCGGGTATTGTGATATAGAGCAAATTGCCGCAGTTGTCAAACGCAAAGTTTTCTATTGTCTCAAGACCGTCGTTAAGGAATATTGTTTTGAGAGCGGAAGAAAACTCAAAAGCACGGTAAGAAATGGTTTTCACGGTATCGGGAACGGTGTAAAACGAAAATTCTTTGCTCCCAGCTGGGTATTTTATGAGCACAGTCTTATCTTTGTCCATAAGCACGCCGTCGGGGTTGCAGAGATATTTATTGTTCGCGTCTACCTCATATTCATCTACAAAGTCAAAGTTCTCAAAGACGCGACCGGTTGTGATATTTACATCCGCCCCGATCTTTACATGCTCGGCGACCCATGAGCCGCCGAAAAGCCCGAAGTCGGCAACATCTTCGCCGAGTGTGCCGCTGCCGCTCAAAACGAGCGTTTTGTCGGCCGAGGTGTAGACCCAATCGACTCCGTTGACTGTGCCGCTTGCGTCCGAGCCTGCGGCAAAAGCCGCTCCGGCGCAGCCGAACACGGTCAGTGCCGCGAGCACAACGCTCAAAAATTTCCTGAGCGTTGCTTTGATTTTACTGTTCATCGTTTCTTGCACCCTTTCTCATTATCATCATCACTTCAACAGTGAAATATCCGTTTTCATATTTGAGATTGACCTCGCCGTTGTACTTCTTTGCGGCGCTTCTTATGCTGCCGATGCCGAGCCCGTGGTTCACGCTGTCGAGCTTCGTCGTTTTGACAGTGTTGTTCTTTATCTCGACCGGGTGGAGAGTGGGGTTGCTGACGGTCAGCATGAACACCGCCGAATCCTGAACGGCGTGAACGCTGATGACCGCGTTGTCAACAAGCTTGCTCGCCTCAACAGCGTTGTCCAGCGCGTTCGCAAGAATAGTGCAGAGGTCGATGTTTTCAATCCCGTCGGCGGGTATTATTCCGTCGAAATCAAGCTTGGTCTGCCAAACTGCTGCAGCCGTGCTCTTCTCGGCGAGTATTGCGTCGGCAAAGTGGTTGCCTGTTGAAAAAGCATTTTTCGTCGCGTCGAGCCTGCCGTAAAGCTCGTCTATGTATTTTTCCGCCTCGCCGTACTGCCCGTCGGATATCAACGCCCTGACGGAGGTGAGATTGTTCTTGAAATCATGGCGGAACACACGCATATCGCGGTTCTTCTGAACCATATTATTGTAGTGGTTGAGCTCGAGCTCAAGCTGCTTCTCCATCGCGCGCTTTCTCTGCGAAGCGATAAGATATTTTGTAACCAGATACGCTATGCATCCGACGATGAGCACGGACGAAAGCATAGTCAGCGCGTTTGCCGTCTCTTTTGTATATTCAGCGTTGAATGAGACCGTGACGCTGTAATATGCGGCGAGAAAAGCCGCGTATATCATCAAGCTTGCGACAGGCGGGAATTTGTCGAAGGCTTCCGTGAGGTCTGCCCGTCCGCGCCTTCTGACGATCAGCGCGGTGGCGGCGAATATAATTAGATATATGACAATACGGGTTATCAGCTGACCTATGACGCCGAGCCTCATGGCATAGTTCAATATGAACGCCAGGTAGTCAAGGCTCGATACCATGGCTATTCCTATCCATAAAAAGGCCGTCTTTTTGCGCGACTTGAACATCAGATAGGGATAGACGATGTGGCACAGAGTCGATGTCATGTCAACGGTGTCGGCTACATCGAGGTATTTCGGCAAAAATGCCGGAGCGAAGCTCAGTGCGGCGAGGCCGAGGCAGAAAACGTCGAGCGGGATTTTCCTCGTTTTCGTTTCGTAACCGACCGAATGCAGAAATGTGTGCACAAGCAGTATACAGCACACGCAGCTGATGAGGTTCAGCGGCGGGCAAACGGCGTTTAGCACCTTAACATTGTTCATTTTCTGTTACCCCTATACTTTAAAGTGCGTTGCGCTGCCGTGCCAGCTCGCGAAGCTTTTTGGATATCTTGTTTAAGCTTTTCGCTCTGATCGGAATGCTCTCCTCGCGGTTCTTTATGTATATACCATCCGTATTAAGGTAATCTATCATCGACAGATTCGTCAGATAGCTGCGGTGCGTGCGGAAAAAGTGAAAAGGCGTAAGCTCCTTTTCAAGGCTGTCGAGAGACCTTTTGCAGACGAACACTTTCTCTTCGCCGCCGCTGTCGTAGTGGATATATGCGTCCTTACGCTCGACTTTTATAAAATATATGCTGTCTATGTCGATGAGCTTTGAATCCCCGCCGTTTCTGACGAGCAGGCGGCGGAATGAATATGCGTCCTTGTCCAGCTCGTTGAGCGCACGGTAGAGTTTCTCTTTCTCAACGGGCTTTGTGAGATAGCGATGCGCATGAACCTCAAAAGCGTCGTAGACGATGTCGTCGTATTGCGAGATGAATATAATAGTCTTCGTTGTCATATATTCTTCTCTGATACGCTTTGCAAGCTCGAACCCGTCTATATCCGGCATTCGGTAATCGAGAAGAAAAACATCGAATTCACCGATTTTCTCCGCCAACTCCTCGGAGTTTGAAAAGGCCGTAGCACTTATTCCGTAGGCTGCCTTTCGCGGATATTCTTCAATGAGCGACATTATCTCCCGAAGTTCCCGCAAATCGTCGTCACATACCGCAATTCTCAATATAATCTACCCCCCAAAAAAGAACAAAAAACTTCCTACTGCATTTTAATACTTTAAACAATTTCTGTCAATGAATTTGGATGCTTTGCCCAAAAAAATTTAGTTAATACCGAAAAAAGTAATGTTCGTACCGAGGGGGTAGCCTTTTAATTCTTCTTCCCGTTTTTGCGCTTTTTCGGCAATCCCTGCGCAATATGCGGAAAAGAATTTTCCGTCTGCGAGGTCGGCTGAATGTTGTAGGTTCCGTATTTGTTCACCATGTCGAATGAGTCCTCGGGTTCGCCTATGACGGGTTCGGAGCTCGGGGTGGGGCAATGGATGCCGTCGAATTTTTTGTCGTTTTCTTTATTCATTTTAATTTTATCCTTTCTGATAGAAAAAAGCGCCTTTGCATTTATTATCGTTTCCGCCCGACGCCGAAAAAATTTACTCGTTCACAAAGATTTAAAGAAATTTTTATATTCTCTTTAAACTCTATTGCAATTTTGCGTCTAATTATTGTATAATTATGGCACATTTTCAAAAGGAGTATCGCTTTTTCATGAAAGAAGAACACAGAAAGTATGCCGAAGAGGTATACGACATAATCAATCATGCCGCGAAGAACATCGGCGCAAGATTGCCGGGTTCGGACGGCGAAAAAAAAGTTTGCTGCCTATATGGGCGATAAGCTCAGAGAGATCGGCATCGAGCCCGTTCGCGAAGAGTTTGCGGTTTCCCCGCGTGCGTCCATCGGCGGAATCCCCTATGCAGGCTGGCTCGGTCTCGCGCTGAGTGCCTTGTCTATATCGCAATGGGCATCCCCGCAGTCTGGTACGGCATGGCTCTCGCTTCGGCGGCATGCATCGTCTGGCTTGTCTGCAGCGTTTTCCTTTATAAGACCTGGTTCGATATGTTCTTCAAGCAGGAAGTATCGCAGAACACCTATGGCGAGCTGCTCCCGGAGGACGGCAAGTATGACTACACCATCATCCTCTCCGGCCATACCGACACCAGCTGGAACTGGCGTCATTCCGAGCACGCTTCGAAGTTCGCTAAGACAAACCCCGCACTCGGCCTCGTTGCCACCTTCGTCAAGGTCGGCTTCGGCGCTCTCTGCTTCTTCTTCCTTGCAGGCACTTCGATTGCCGTCGCGACCCTCTACACCGGCTATTATTTCGGCGCAAGCTGGGCAGCGGAAGCTTTCGCTTCTCCCGCGTTCGTGAACTTCATGTTCGCTATGCGCTTCCTGCCCCTCGTCACCGCTATCGGCTGCGCGTTCCTTGTCATGTGGGCTGATCCCGATCCGCGCAACGCATCCCGCGGTGCTATGGATAACGCCTCCGGCTGCGCTATCAGCTATGCTGTTACAAAGTATTTCAAAGAGAATCCCGACAAGATGCCCAAGAACTGCCGCATCATCGACTTCAACTGCGGCTCCGAGGAGGCGGGTCTGCGCGGCTCTATCGCGTTCACCCGCGCTCATAAGGGCGAGGTCATTCTTGAAAACGCATGGAACATAAATATCGACTCCGTCGCCGATAAGGACTATTTCGAGGTTGTTATCAAGGACGATTGGCAGTTCTGCCGCTTCGACAAGGATCTTGAGACAATGTTCAAGGATACTTTCTCGGAGCTCGGTATTCAGAGCAAGTCCAACGGCTGCATACATAACCCCGTCGGCGGCTGCGACAGCACCCCGATGACCAAGGCGGGCATGAAGTCCGTTACATTTGCGGCTCAGGATCCGACCCTGACCTATTATTATCACACCTGGCGCGATATGCCCGAGCGCTTCAGCGTTGACACCGTCGGCGACGGCTTCGATGTTGTCCTCGGCGTTATCGACAAGATCGACAAGTTCCAGCAGGCGAACGGCTTTACCGGTCCCCGCAGATAAAAGACTGTTTTGAGCGGCTGCCGCGACCCGTATTTGCGGTTTCGGGCGCCGCTTGACTTATATTTAAGGAGGTAATAAAATGAATCTTCAGTCAATCATTGACAAGAAGAAAGAAGCGGCCGAGTATATGGTGAGCGAGATAACCCACATATGCAAGGACTTCGAAAAACGCGATCCCGGCTCCAAGGGCGAGCAGCAGGCATGTGAGTATATGGCGGACGTACTGAAAAACGAGTGCGGATGCGAGAGAGCCGACGTCGAGTCGTTCAAAGAGAACCCCGGTTCGTTCTTCGGCTGGATATATTTCACAATTACCTTCGTTCTTGCGGCGGTCGCTATTTCGTTCTTCTATCCGCTCGTCTCGATAATTCTTATCGTCGTCGGTCTGCTTATAGTCTTTATGCAGTTCGGACTCTATAAGAAGTTTATCGATCGCTTCTTTCCCGAAAAGACCGGACATAACGTCACCGCAGTCAAGAGCTGCAAGGGCGAAGTCAAGCGCCGCATATTCTTCAACGGCCATCCGGATGCCGCATGGGAGTGGCCCGTAAACTATAAGCTCGGTGGTGTCGGCTTTGAGGGTCACGCGGTTATCTGCGGCATCGGCGCTGTCTATTATCTTGTCATTTCCATAATGCTCGTAGCAAAGAACGGACTCGAGTATGTCTCGTTTGACGCAGACGAGACCCTCGGACTTCTTCGCCTCATCGGCCTTGTGTTCGTCCCGTTCCTTATCGGTCTTTATTGGATGTGGAACGAGAACCGCATCGTTGACGGCGCGAACGACAACCTTTCCGGCTGCTATATGGGCATAGCCATCCTCAAGGCTCTCAAGGAAGAGGGCATCGAGTTTGAAAACACCGAAGTCGGCGTTATCCTCACCGGCTCCGAGGAAGCGGGTCTGCGCGGCGCAAAGGCGTGGTGCGCGGCTCGTAAGGGCGAGTTCGACGATGTCCCGACCTTCATCTTCTCTTATGATACGATTCACGATCCCAAGTACCTCATGACCAACTACCGCGACCTCAACGGCACGGTCAAGGCGGATAAAGATGTCTCCGACCTGTTTATGGAGGCTGCTAAGGAGCTTGATATCTCCTGCAAGAAAGGCTGGGTTCCGCCTCTCGGCGGCGCTACCGATTCCGCAGCGTTCGCGCAGGCGGGCTTCAGAGCGACCGGCGTCACCGGACTCAACCATAAGCTTGAGGACTATTATCACACCAGAAGAGACACCTATGACAACATGAACGAGCAGGGTCTCGCCGATTGCTTCGCAATCAGCGTCAAGGCGCTCGAGATGTTCGATAACGGCGCAAAGCAGTAAATCTTATCTTAAATAAGCTCACCCCGGACTGTATTTTACAGCCCGGGGTTTTGTCTTTTATATATTTTTTATCCCAAATCAGGCTCGGCGGTTATCTCGACCTCCGCCTTCTCGCAGCCCTCAAGTTCGAGTATGATTATCTCATTCTCGTCCTTGAGCAGAACTCCGGGAATGTACAGCGCGCGCTGGGGGCCTATCTCCCAGTAGCGGCCGATGTTGAAGCCGTTTATGTACACGCAGCCTTTCTTGAACCCGTCAAGGTGAACGAAGCAGTCATTTTGGCTCTGCGCCTTGAAATGTCCGCGCATGAAGAGGGGATACTTGCCGCCCTCGAGCGAAAAGTCTATCTTCTCGGGATTGTCGAGTGGAAGTGTGACAACATCGTAGCCCATGAGATTCTGATTGCCGTAGCGGATGGCATCAATGCCCTTGCGGTCGTAGAGGTACTCGCCGTAGTTCACTCGTCCCATCGCGTCAACCAATACGCCTATCGTGCAGCCGTCCGTGCAGCCGTCGAATTTGAATGTATCGTAGCCCTTGACTTTGTTCTCGTCGCGGCGGTCAATAGTCGCCTTGTGCTCGCCGTCTATATAGACATACGCAGTGTCGTGGACATTCGCAACGCGCAGCTCGCGCGGGTCATATATCTGTTCGAGCTTCGTCTCGTAGTAGATCATGCCGCTGTTCTGACCGAAATATTCCATGCTCTCGGGCAGGGGAACGCGGTGGCGCTCGCCGAGATTGTCGAGATTGCTCATAATCGAGGTGCTCTCACCGAGCGCCACTTTTCCGATATTTTGAAGCTCGGGCGAGGCGGGAAGCTCGGTTTCGGGCAGATTCTGCGCCTTGAGCAGAAGCTCTCTGACTGCATAATATGCAGGTGTGTAGTCGCCCCATTCGGTCAGCAGAGCGCAGTAGTCGTAGCTTGTGACCGTCGGCTGATATTCTTCGTAGCAGTTCGCTCCGGCAGTGAAGCCGAAGTTCGTGCCACCGTGGAACATGTAGAAATTGAAGCTCGCGTCAATGTCAAGAAAATCTTTAATCTCGCCTGCAACGCTGTCCGAGCCGCGAGTGTGATGTTCCTCGCCCCAGTGGTCGAACCAGCCGCACCAGAACTCGGTGCACATCTTCGGGGTGTTCTCGTGGAATCTGTCCATGGCGTCGAATATCTCGGACGCGCGCGAACCGAAGTTCAGCGTCTTGAACACATCGGGGAGCGTGCCGCCGGAGAGCATGCTGTTGTCGTCGCCGTCGGAGGTGAAGAGCATAACCTTTGTGCCGCAGTCGAGCATCAGCTTTTCAATATATCTGAGATATTCCTTGTCGTTGCCGTAGCTGCCGTATTCGTTCTCAATCTGCATCGCGATTATGTTGCCGCCCTCGCTCTGCTGAAGATCGCCGATCTCCTCAAACAGCCTGTGATAGAAGTCCGAAACATGCTGCAAATATTCGGGATAGCGCAGCGCAGACGCATGTTTCTGTCCTTGAGCAGCCATGCCGGCAGTCCGCCGAAGTCCCATTCCGCGCAGATATACGGACCCGGTCTGACTATAGCATAGAGCCCGACCTCCTGCGCCGTCTTGATAAAACGCCTGATGTCGAACCTGCCGGTGAAGTCAAATTCGCCCTTCCGCGGCTCATGCATGTTCCAGCAGACATAGGTCTCGACCGTGTTAAATCCCGCCGCCTTGAGCTTTCTGAGCCTGTCCTCCCAGTATTCGGGCATGATACGGAAATAGTGCATCGAGCCGGAATATATGCGGAAGCTCTTGCCGTCCATTTTGAACTCGCCGTCTTTTATAGTGAGCATTTATTCTGTTCCCCCTAAGATTTTTAGTTGATTATACAATAACGCCGAGTGCAGTCAATAGAGATATCCGCACTCGGGCGTAAACTTTATTTCAGCGCTTTCGGCTCGTCTGTAAGTCCCAAAAGGTAGTCTGCGGAGATATTGTAGTAGAGCGCAAGAGTTTTTATATGGTGACTCGGTATGTCCCGCACACCGCGCTCGTATGCGCTGTAATACTGGTAGGTCGTGTTGAGCACTTCCGCAATTTCCTTTTGCGTTTTTTCTCTGTCCTCACGAATGTCGCGCAGTCTCTGATAATAGTATTTTTGCATAATTCCAGCAGCTCTCTTTTGTAAGTTTTGCTGAATTGTATCATATGTGATTAGTATATCCTTGACAATTAACCATATGTGGTTTATTATAAAATAAAACTAACCTTATATGGTTAGAAATACGCAGAGGAGGATTTTGGGTGTTGAAAGAAAAAATTTTTAGGTACAGCAGTGAAAAGAATATTGGAGGGCAAATAAAAAGAATAGCTCAAAATTTTATGTGGTTTGATACCGTTGTTTTATTTATAGGCGGAATTGTTATGTTTTTTGCCGGAATTATATATAGTGAAGATTTGTGGGGGCTTTGTATTGGCAGCTTGTTTACGGCATTACTTGCTCCGTTCGTGGCATATGTGACGAATCTTCCGATATATGCCTTTGGTGAGCTTGTGGAAAACAGTACTATCACAGCAGGAAAGATTTCTTTGGAGAGTGCAGGAACAGTTGGTGCTTCAGAGGTGATTTTTGGTGTAAACAGTGGCAATAAAAAGCAAAGCTTATGGACAAAAATGAAAGAAAGTAGTGATACAGACAGGAAGAAAGCCGAACTCGACCGCTTAAAAGAACAGGGGCTTATAACCGAAGAAGAATATCGGAAAAAGGCAAATTCTGATTCCGTGAGCACAAAACCGGAAAGTGATTTAGGCGCAGGGAATAATAAAGGAACGGATAAAAGTAATAGAAAGACAGAGCTTAAACGACTAAAAGATCAGGGACTCATAACAGAAGAAGAGTATCTTAGAGAAATCAAGAGAGGGGAATAAGAAGTGAATAAAAAATTAAGCTATCATGCGGATAAAATGAAGTTGGTTTGTATCCTGCTTGCGATTACGGTAGCTATAGTTTTGATTAGTCAAATTGGCTCGGCAGTTGCAAAATGCTCCGAATATTATGAAGACCCTTATTATAAAGCAGATGACATATATGATATTACACAAAATGTAATGGAAGGTGTAATAAATTCGATTATTGCTTATGGATTGCCTCTTGGGGTGAGCATATACATATATGTGAAAGGAAAAGACGAAAAGGCAGATCCGTATAGACTCTTTAAAATTTTTGTGTTAACTGAAGTAGTGCTGGAAATATATCAGCTGATTCGCAGTGAAGTTTTTTCCTTTAGCTCTCCGGATATAGAGGATTTTATGGTTTTCCTGTTTTTGCTGTTGCCCATTGCCGCTTTACCTGCAGGTTTATATTTTCTTAAAATTGGTAAATATAAGTTGTTTAAAGTGGCGTGTGTTATATTCTTAGTATTTCCGTGCATTGTATGGATACAGAGTAATGCCGATTTTATAGAGGAACTTACATATATCATAGAAGATTTGTCAGGGTTCGAAGATATAACAGAATGTGGTTGAGAATTGCAGCTTTAGTTCTCCCCGTAATCACCGTTGCCGCACATGCACTTTTATTATTCAAGGTATTCAGTCCGGAGCCAAGCATCGAAGAACAGCTCAAGAAACTGAACGCCGAACTCTCCGCAGGGACTCTCGACAAGGAGCAGTATGACGAACAGCGTCAGAAGCTGTTGGAGAAGTTTTAATAACTTCATTCTCATATGCAAAAGCCGCCGAGTTAAAATATCGGCGGCAATTTTTATCATCTCCTCAAATAAAAATACCGGCAGATTTTACTCTGCCGGTAAATTGCTTTTTAGAGCTTTTTTTATGCCTTGTTGACCGATCCGAACAGCTCCATCTTCTCTTTGACGGTAGCCTTGATAGCCTCGAAGCCGGGTGCGAGAAGCTTTCTGGGATCGAAGCCCTTGCCCTCGAGATCCTTGCCTGCCTCGATGTACTTTCTGGTAGCGTCAGCGAAAGCGAGCTGGCACTCGGTGTTGACGTTGATCTTGGAAACGCCGAGGGAGATGGCTTCCTTTATCATGTCTGCGGGAATGCCCGTGCCGCCGTGGAGAACGAGGGGCATCTCGCCGGTGAGCTCCTGGATGTTGGCGAGAACATCGAATCTCAGACCCTTCCAGTTTGCGGGATACTTGCCGTGAATGTTGCCGATGCCCGCTGCGAGCATATCGACGCGAGATCAGCGATCATCTTGCATTCGTTGGGGTCAGCAACTTCGCCGCCGCCTATAACGCCGTCCTCTTCGCCGCCGATGGCGCCGACTTCGGCTTCAACGGAAATGCCCTTCGAGTGAGCGAGAGCGATTATCTCCTTGGTCTTCTCGATGTTCTCCTCAATGCCGTAGTGAGAGCCGTCGAACATGACGGAGGAGAAGCCCGCCTCGATGCACTTGAGCGCGCCCTCATAGGAGCCGTGATCAAGGTGAAGCGCAACGGGAACGGTAATTCCGAGCTCGTCGACCATAGCGTCAACCATGGCGGTGACGGTCTTGAAACCGCACATATATTTGCCCGCGCCTTCGGACACGCCGAGGATAACGGGGGAGTTGAGCTCCTGAGCGGTGAGAAGGATTGCCTTTGTCCACTCAAGGTTGTTGATATTGAAGTGACCGACCGCGTACTTGCCGGCCTTTGCATCTTTGAGCATTTTTGCTGCGGAAACTAACATAGTAAAACCTCCTAAGTTTTATGGCTTTATTATACACCATGAGTTTCAAAAAATCAATATTATCGATCCTCGCGGAAGTAAGAAAGTCCGAGGCTCGCGGGCGGCAGATTCTCGCGCTTGCGGCGCATACTGACCGCGACAAGGACGATTATCGTAACAACATAGGGAGTCATCATGAACAGTTCCTGCGCGCGAAGCTGAGGTTCGGGATGTAGTTGTGAACGACCATGAGACCGCCGAAGAGGAACGAGCCGAGGATGCCGAGATCGGGCTTCCAGACGGCGAAGATAACGAGCGCGTTGCAAGCCA
>ENA-OQCP01000334-OQCP01000334.1-human-gut-metagenome-genome-assembly--contig:-NODE-334-length-21140-cov-3.305573_pt1 | contig 21140 bp, 25 predicted proteins | sample MGYA00242760_ERZ504583 | MGnify/ENA primary metagenome ERZ504583 (study PRJEB26092, sample SAMD00036308) | human gut metagenome | host: Homo sapiens | study: EMG produced TPA metagenomics assembly of...
ATCGCAGGGGCGCTGGAAGAACACCCGTCCATTCAGGTCGTGATCGACCTGCACCGGGACGGGGTCAATGGTTCAAAACGTCTTGTGACAGAAATCAACGGAAAGCCGACCGCGCAGAATCATGTTTTTCCTCCTGCTTTTTCCCTACGATACCAGATTGCTCCATATTTCGTACTCCCGCAATCTGTCTATTTTGTATGATACGAAATTCCACTCAAAAAAGCAAGATAAATTTATCCGCCTGATGCCGGACTTTTGCCCGACAGAACCTTATGCAGGATATCCGCAAACGGCCCCATTGCATTTTTCACCTCCTCGACCGTATTCGTCTGCGCACCAACCTCGAGAAGAACAGATCTCGGGCGGAGATGGAGGTTGTAGCGGTAGCCTTTTAAATAGATACAGCGCGAAAAGCCGGGATAATACTGTTTTGCCTCATACTCCATCTGAAAGGAAAATGCAAGGTTTTCCGCCTGATACGGATTGGGCAGGCTTGTCAGTTCGCCGCTTTCTTTCGTGCGGGAAAGGCCGTTGAAAAACATGATCTGCGCGGTCGGCTTTCCGTTGATTTCTGTCACAAGACGTTTTGAACCATTGACCCCGTCCCGGTGCAGGTCGATCACGACCTGAATGGACGGGTGTTCTTCCAGCGCCGCTGCGATGACCGGCTCCGCGTAGTTGTAGGCGCGGCTCCGCTCGAGACAGCCTTCTTTCATGTCAAATGCCTCTGTAATATGAAGCACTTCGTATCCGTACTGCTTTTCCAGAAGCTCCTGCAGATCATCACCGAGGCCGATTACCGTGTCCGCTCTTTCTCCCGGACGGGAATCGGCGAAGGTTTCCTGCGAATGGGTATGATAGATCAGAATCTGCGGGCCTTCGGCATTTTCCGGCAGGGTCAGGTCTTTTCCGAGCAGGGTGCTGCCGTCGATCTCGCCCGGCAGGACCGAAGTGTTGGGATCGACAACGAAGAAGCGGTTCAGGAGCGCCTGCGGGTCAGCAAGAAGGTCAGGTGAAATTGTCTCCTGAATCGTGTCGGCCTCCGGGTAGAGAATCTCACGCGGTGCGCCGCCGGTTTCGATGGTCTCCTCCGGGACAGACTGCGGCGCTTCGGGTTCTGCCGTTGATGCCGACTCTCCGGCTGCCGGTTCTGTGATTCCTGTTTCCGTCTGCTCCGGCTCCGTGATTTCCATTCCATCTTTTTGAGTTTCATCTTTTTGAGTTCCATCCTTTTGATCTTCCTCAGTTCCCTGCTCCTTCGATTCTGTCTGCCCTCTTTCTGCTCCCGGTCCCGGAAACGAATCCTGCTTCGCCGTATCCGTTTCCGCTGCTTCTGTCCCGGCAGACAGCGTATTTTCTGCCGTGCTTCCCTCCCGAAGCGCCGGTATCTGATCCCGCACTGCCGCGAGGAGATTTTCCATCCATCCCCTTCCGTCCTCTTTTCCGTCATAAAAAAGAAGCGGCATCATCACATCCACGGATAACTGCTCCGCCTGTGCTGCCGCCCGCTGCAGCAGAACTTCCCCTCTAAGAAATGATTTTTCCGGAGAACCGCTGCACTGCGGAACAGCAGTATACTGCAGGACAGGAAAAGACATCCCCATCCGAACCATCGTCCATTTCGCCTGGCATTCCACATATTATCACCATATTCATGATATGTTACAGTTCCCCGGAAAATGCCTGATTCATACCTGCCGCAAGAACTCCGGCCAGGCGGCGGACCATCTCGTCGATCTCTTTTGTCGTCACGTAAAGGCTTTCGAGCGCCGGTGAAATGACTTCTCCCAGAAATTCATCCATCTCGGACTCCTCCAGCGATTCCAGAACGCCTGCGACGGCATCGTGGACGATCGTTCCTGCCCCTACAACGGTCGGCACACCGATTCCGATGACCGGCACTCCGAGCGTCTCCTGATTTAAGGCATTGCGGTGGTTTCCGACGCCCGAGCCCGGCCAGATTCCGGTGTCGGCAAGCTGGATCGTACAGTTCAGCCGGTGAATACTGCATGCGGCAAGGGCATCCACGGCGAGAATCACATCTGGATGGGTCTGTTCTGCCGTTCCGCGCAGGATTTCCACTGCCTCCATGCCCGTCTGTGCCATAACGCCGGGAGCAAGGGCACTCACTTCCCGGCCCTTCTTTCCGTAGGTGCGCACCAGATGGCGCGTAACGTTAAGCTGCTCCACCGTCTCCGGCCCGAGCGCATCCGGCGTGATGCCGCGGTTGCCGAGCCGGCCACAAGAACGGATCCGCACGCTTCCGGCACCATTTCCATCAGACAGTGGGAAAACTCCTCCGCCGCTTTCCGGCTCTCCTCCTCGTCTGCCGTCAAAAGCAGCGGCGCTTCGATCGTCACATACGTCCCTTTCGGCTTTCCCATCATTTTTGCACCCTGCTCCGATGTGATTTTCACAATGGTTGTCTGAATTTCTGCCTTTCTTTTCTTCTTCTCAATCTCGACCCCGGAGATCTCCACATGGTCCCTCTCAAATTTTTCCTGATTCTCCATCGCCAGGTCTGTCCGCATCCTATACTTTCCTATCATACTTTTCTCCTTCTCCTGTATTTTTGTTGTAGTTTTTGCAATTTTTCCAAAAAATATGTATTGACAAACCATGCGAAATATTATAGGATAATAAAGCATGTTTCAGTGGAGCGCCCGTGTCTGTTCCATTGAATAACATCCCTTAAATCACATTAATTTTAAAAATATTGGAGGTGTACAGTTTGGCTAACATTAAATCCGCAAAGAAAAGAATCCTGGTAAATCAGACAAAGGCAGACCGCAACAAAGCAATCCGTTCTGCAGTTAAGACTTCTATGAAAAAAGTAGATGCTGCTGTTGCTGCAAACGATAAAGAGGCTGCTGCTGCTGCATTAGTAAATGCGATCTCTACCATCGACAAGGCTGCTTCTAAAGGCGTTTATCATAAAAACAACGCTGCCAGAAAAGTATCCAATCTGAGCAAAGCTGTAAACTCAATCGCATAATAAAGATATAAACCAAAGAGAACTTAGTCATACCGTCATGTGGCTGGGTTCTTTTTTTATGCTTACCAAAAGAGTGCGCCGCGACAGATCTTTTGATAAACACAGAACAAGGCGTACCGGTACAGGAAAACTGGCCGATACGCCTTGTTCTTTTTAGAAAACTCTGCTCTTACGCCGCCCTGCTGTATTTCGTAATCAGCAGCTCCACGCTCAGCAGATCGGAAATTTTTCCCGTCTTCACGTCCTCTTCCATCTGCACGCAGTCATTGACCGCCGCTTTTAATTCCTCCGCCGCATACTGGCGCGACATGGGAATATAGTTCCGCACAACGAAGCTCTGCAGTCCCGTCCGTTTTGCGATCGTCGCCTGATCGCAATGCTCTGCCAGCAGCTCTTTGACCTGCAGCAGCAGATTGAACTGGCGTGCCAGCAGAAAGAGAATCCGCATCGGCGGCTCCTTTAAAGCCAGCAGATCCTGATACAGATCGAGCGCTTTCCGCTGCTTCTTCTCCGTTACCGCGCGGATCATCTCGAAAATCCGGTTCGTAATCTGCGTTGTGCAGACTGCTCGATATCCGCCCGCGTGATCACATCTCTTCCCATCGTATAGCTGAGCAGTTTTTCCAGCTCCTGCGAGATATTTCCCATATCCGTGCCCGTCTTTTCCAGAAAATCTTCCATATCCTGGCGCGTGATCTTTTTTCCCTCTTTTTTCATCATGCCGAGTACCCAGGTCATCAGCGTCTTTTCGTCCTGACGAGCAAATTCCACTGCTCTTCCCTGCTTCTGCACCGCCTTGTACATACGGTTCCGCTTATCGACTTCCTCCTCCACGAAGATCAGCACCAGATAATCCGGCAGGGATCCCATGTAGTCTGCCAGCGCGTCGGCTTTGTTTTTGAAAAATCCTGTATTTTCCAGCAGAATCACACGGCGGTCCGCAAAAAACGGCATCGTCTCCGCAAGGTCAATCACTTTGGGAATCTCGGTTCCTCTTCCCTCAAAGCGGGAGAAATTCATCGTGTCGTCCTCCGGCAGCAGTGCGTTTTTCAGCTTGTTTTTATACTGATGCTTCAGATAGGCTTCTTCTCCGTAGAGCAGGTAGGCCTGCTTAAAATTCTGCGTTTTGATATCTTCTAAAATGCTTTTCATTCCATCCTCTTTCTTTTGTTCCGGCAGAAGCACGTTTGCGCAGTGCCGCAGCAGCCGGAGCTTTTGACCATTCAGGAGACGGGAAATTCCACATCCGACCGGTATCCGTGAACCGCCAGGCGGTCACGCTTCAGCTGTACTGTCACGGCTCCATCCACCGGTGTTCCGTAGATATGGCTTTTGCAGGCACGAAGCCGCTCCAGCAGCTCCCGGTGCGGATGGCCGTACCGTCCCGGCCACGCGCAGGAAATCAGGCTGATCTGCGGCTGTATGCGGTTCAGAAATGCCTCGCTCGTTGAATTTCTCGAGCCGTGGTGCGCCACCTTTAAAATCTGGCACCGCTCTGCCGCCCCCAGGACCTCTTCTTCTCCGCTTCCCTCCAGATCTCCCGTCAGAAGTGCGCGGCAGGCACCGCAGGAAAGCTGTAATACAACACTTCCGGCGTTTTCCTCTCCCGTATAGTCTTCGCCCGCTCCCGGATGAAGTACCGATACGGTGAGTTCTCCTGCACGGATCTCGTCTCCCTTTTTTAGATATTCTACCATAATTCCCGCTTTTTGTGCGGCTAAAATAAAAGGATTTTCTTTTTCGCTTCCTTTCATCCACACAGGCAGGAACAGATGGCGGATGCGAAGCGCCGTTTTCTGCTCCCCGATCAGCTCCAGCAGTTCGAGGATTCCGTTCGTGTGATCTGCGTCCGGGTGCGTGACAACAACGGCATCAAGAGCGGCAATGCCGCGCTGTTTCAGATATGGGAGAATCCTTTTTTCCCCGACCGCAGACGCACTGCTGCTCCCGCCGTCATTCAGCATCACAAAACGGCCGCTCTCCACCACCAGCGAATCGCCCTGGCCGACGTCCAGCGCTGTAATGGAAAACGTTCCCGGGGACGGTAAAAAAGCAGAACACAGGCAAAAAACATGGTAATACCAAAGAGCATCCGCTCCCGCTTTCGTGCCTGCGCACCTTTTCGTTTTGCCCATCCGGATTCATCTCCCGTTTTCGTTTTCGCACATACAGTATCACCAGCAGACCGGTCAGAATGATTCCATATCCTGCCATCTGCCATTTTTCCGGCTGACCGCAGATCCACACATTTCCCGGAATCTGTGCGACCGCCGCTGTCATCTGCGCAGAAGTGTGAGCAGGAACCGCGTCGGAAGCAGAACAACACTTCCCGCTTTCACGCTTGCCAGTCCCGCCAGAAGCCCCGCAGCACCCGTCAGCAGCACCGCCGTCATGACAGCTCCTGCAAACAGATTCGGCAGAAACGCAAAGAGCGGAATCTCATAAAAATACCACGCCTGCAGCGGGATCATGACAAGCTGCAGGGAAAGGTACACCATCGCAGCCTCTTTTCCTTTCGCCGCAAGCTTTTCCAACCCCGTTTTTTCCCCGCGTCTCTTCCGTTCCGCCTTCTCCCCCGCCAGAACCGGATAAACCCCGGAAATGGCTGTTACTGCTCCAAACGAAAGCCAGAACCCGCTCTGCTCCAGATACGAGGGGTTTTCCGCCAGCATCAGAATTGCCGCAAGAGAGAGCGCACTTAAGGAATCATACGTCCTTCCCACTGCGACAGCTCCCATCCGCACCGCAAACATCACCACTGCACGCACGGTCGCCGTTCCGCTGCCGGTAAACATGCCATACAGCACCATACCGGCGGCCGCTGCCAGAGATGCGGGAGTTTTCGGCAGATGCAGTGCCATCAGCAGCCGTCGGAGTGCCATGCCGAGCAGCATCAGATGCATGCCGGAAACGGAAATCAGGTGCAGCAGACCGCTCTGCTGATACGCCAGATACGTCTCCTCCGTGAGTTCCGACCGTTCCCCGAGCAGCATCGCAGAAAGCACACCTGCCTCCTCCTCCGGCATCATTTCTTTTAAAACGGCACAGCACCGCTCCCGCTCCAGCCGGAGCGCTTCGCCGAGATTCCACCGCCCGACATCCACAACTTCCTCCCGTTCCGAAATCACGTAGAACGCACAGCCTTTTCCCTCATAATATGTTTTCTCATCAAACATCCCCGGATTGCGCGGGCTTTCCGGCTTTTTTACAGTTCCGTACACCCGCACAGCGGCTCCGACCGGCAGATCTCCCCGCTTTGCGAGCAGATAAATTTTCCCTTTGCTTCCCTCCCCACGCAGCACATACCCGTTGTTGCTGCTCTTTTTCTCATACGTTTCAATTGTCCCTGCAATCCACACCTTCCTGCCCTGCTGCGCTTTGTTTTCGTATTTGGGGTCAGAAAAAGGCGTGCCAAGAGGCACGCCCGCAATCCGCAGCAGCACAAGCACCAGCATGAATCCAAGACACGCCAGGCACATGGGCCGTTTTCTCATGTATCTTTTTCCTCCAGATAAGACAGGTCTTCCTCGTAGACTGATTGAGTTTCATCGTTTCACGGAAGGTTACATCGCTCTCTCCGTTGATGGAAAACTGCACCTTATCCACCTTACAGTTCGCCGTGATGGAATCCACCACCGCGTAAATCGGAATCTGCTCCGCCACACTCGAAAGCGCAGAATCCTTAAAAGATTTGTCAAAATTCACATAGGCAATCCGATCGGATGTCGTGACACTTAAGACATTCATCGTATCCGGCAGCACTGCATAGTGGCCGTCTTCTTTCGGTCCCTTCATCAGCTGCTCCACCACGACACGTTCCAGCGGAATGTTCGTGCTGTACGGCACCCGCCGCGTCTCTTTCACAAGATGATCGCCTGCTTCATTTGCAAAATACAGTGTCAGCGTCGCATACTGATACTGATAAATTTCCCTTCCGGAATTTTCCAGAAAGCTGTCCGCCGTCATCGTTCCGATCTCGCGTCCTTTGGAATCCTTTAACGGATCCCCGTCGATCAGAAGCGTCACGCGCTCCACCTCCGGAACCTGCACAAAGGTACGCACCAGTCCTGCACGCACCAAAACCTCCTGCGGCCGCGCAAGCTCTCCGTACTCTCCACTTAAGTTCAGCGTAAGGAGCCCGTTCTCCAGCGTATACGTCTTGATGGAAATCCCATTGGAAAGAAGTGCCTGGTTTCCGTCCTTGGCAGGTTTCTCCTGCAGCGCGTCAACCAGCTCCTTGATCAGTTTCTGATCCGTTCCTTCTTTTGGTTCATACGGCTCCTGCACCAGTGTTGTGCCGGTTTTGTCCAGGCAGTACAGGTGATACGCCGACTCCTTCTGCTCTTCTGCCACTGCCCGCAGCCGCTAAGAAGCAGCACGCCGGCCAGCAGTACGCCAAGTATCCGTTTCATGTGCGCCACCTCCTACATCACGTAATTCAGAGGAATCCGCACGGAAAATGTCGTTCCCTCGTTTTCTTTGCTGTATACACGGATCGCTCCCCGGTGCATGACAATCGCGCTCCGCGCAATCGCAAGGCCAAGGCCGGTTCCGCCGATTTCCCGCGAGTGGGACTTGTCCACGCGGTAGAAACGCTCGAAGATATGCGCAATCGACTCCTCCGGGATGCCGATGCCGGAGTCTGCCACCGTCACGTAGAAATATTTGTGATCCGCATTTAAGGATACACGCACCCATCCATTCTCGTTGTTGTATTTGATGCCGTTTTCGATCAGGTTCGAGAACGCCAGCGAGAGCTTCGTCGCATCCACCTCCGCATTGACCGGGCGGAAGCTGTCGAGAATGAGCTCCACATTTTTCTGTGCGGCAATCGGATGAAGCCGCTTCAGCAGCTGCTCTAACAGCTCGTTGATATTGACCTGGGTGATATTGAGGTCTGCCACCTTTTTATCCATCTTGACCAGCGACAAAAGGTCGGTAATAATCTGGTTTTCGCGGTCGATCTCCGAGGTAATATCCTGCATGAACTCCTGATAAAGTTCCACCGGAACGCCCTCCTGCCCGTTCAGCGAATCCGCCAGAACCTTCATGGACGCAAGCGGCGTCTTTAACTCATGCGAGACGTTCGAAACAAATTCCTGGCGGGAATCGTCGAGCGTGCGGACGCGGGTCAGCATCTTGTTGAATGCGTCCGTGATCAGCTCTGTCTCGAGGTAATCCGGAACAGAAATGCTTTCGTCGAGATAGCCGTCGGTGATGTCCTCGATGGAACGGGTGACCTTCTGGAACGGCTTCATCAGAATGCCCGCGAGCAGATAGCCAAAAACCAGCACGAGAAGCGCAATGATCGAAAGAATCGTCATTCCCTTCGTCTCCAGAATTTTCATATTCGCACGGATCTCATCCGTCGAAATGCTGACGAGCATAACGCCGAGCGTCTCCTTCGTCTCGGTATTCTGAATCCGCACCGTCATTTCCAGATAGCTGTTTTTCCGGTCGTACTGGCTCGTCTCCTTGCCCTGAAAGCTCTGGATGACCTCCTGCGAGATAATCGTCTTTCCGCGGTCCATATCGTACGTATCTTTGATGACGCGGAAATCCTGGTCGATAATCAGGATTCTGCCGCCGTAGATATTTGTCAGCATACTGAGCTGTCCGTTGATGACATCCGATCCAGGATCTTCCATGTAATTCTGCTGGATGAGCTGGTTGCAGATAATATCGCACTGATTTTTTACGGTAATGCTGCGCACCGATACCGCACGGTCCTCATAGCTGTTTACGATGCTCTTCTCAAGGATCACACACGGTACAATGCCGATGATCACAAGAATCACCGTGATGCGGAAGCGCAGACTCCGCAGAAACTTCCATTTTTCTTTGTTTTTAAGCCTGGAAATAGTAACCAACTCCCCACTTTGTGTGAACGTACTTCGGTTCACTTGGATTTTTCTCAATCTTTTCGCGCAGACGGCGGATATGTACATCTACGGTGCGCACGTCGCCCGGGTACTCATAGCCCCAGACAATATTCAGCAGGTTCTCTCTGCTGTACACCTTGTTCGGATTGAAGACGAGAAGCTCGAGCACATCGAACTCCTTCGCAGTCAGATTGATCTCGCGGTCTCCGATGAAGACTCTTCTGCTCTCGCAGTCGATCCGCAGGTCTTTCACCTGTACGACTTTTGCTTTCTCTTCTTTTGGCTCCTGGCGGGCCGCACGGCGCATGATGGCTTGATGCGTGCTTTTACTTCCAGAATGTTGAACGGCTTTGTGATGTAATCATCTGCGCCGTATTCCAGTCCCAGGATTTTGTCCATGTCCTCGCCCTTTGCGGTCAGCATAACGATCGGAACGTTGGAAAATTCACGGATCTGCTGGCAGACGGACAATCCGTCCAGCTTTGGCAGCATCAGATCCAGAAGGATCATATCGTATTCTTTTTCTTTTGCCATGGAGAGTGCTTCCTCGCCGTCGTATGCGCAGTCAACCTCCATGCCGTCCTGCTCCAGGCTGAAGCGGATTCCTTTTACGATCAGTTTTTCATCATCAACTACAAGAACTTCTTTGCCATTTCTTCTCCTTCTTGTTCTAAACCTCGATAGAACCCCTTATCTTTTCAAACATCTTTCCCTTGATGCCCTCAATGTTCATAATCTCCTCAATCGAACCAAACGGGCCGTTTGCTTCGCGGTAGGCGATGATGGCATCCGCACGGCTCTCTCCGATGCCGGAGAGTGTCATCAGTTCTTCTTTTCCGGCCGTGTTCAGGTTGACTTTGCCGGAACCGGAAGCCTGCTCCGTGCCGCCCGTATTCTGCTGCGGCGTTTCCGTGATTTCCATGTTTTCTGCCTCCTCGCGCGTCCAGACGGTGATCTGCTCTCCGTCTTCGATTTTCCGTGCAAGATTGAGGATTTTTTCTTCAGCATCCGGCAGAAATCCGCCTGCCGCTTCCACAGCCTGCACTACGCGGCTTCCGCCCGGCAGCGTGTAGACACCGGGGGAAGCGACCGCACCGCAGATATAAACCTGCACTGTTTCTTCCGGTGCTGCCTCCTGTGCCTCACGTTTTTCCGGAATGCCTGTGGTTTCTCCGGCGCTTTTTTCGGAAACCGTCTGCTCCTCATCCACTTCCTTCTGATTCCCGAAAACGGTTTCCGCCGTGCTCCCGCCTGTGCTATCTGACAGTTTGTATTCTGTATCCCTGTGGTTGCATCCGCAGAGCAAAAAACCAGCATCGCCGCCAGTATTTTTGCATGTTTTCTGCCTCTGTCCTGCTGTTTTTTCAATTTCATGCTGTGTACTCCCTTCCGCTTCGCATCTGACGCGCAAGGGTCCCTTGTGTACGCATAACTACGTTTCTATTGTATCGAAGAAACCATAAAAATACAAGTAGAAATCTTAATCGTTATTCCCACTGAAACACTACAATTCCCACAACGGCGATCGCCATGCCGATCAGTTTTCGCACGGTGAAATCCGTTTTTTCCATACCGAAAAGGCCGAACAGTTCAATCAGCCACGCCGCTGCGAGCTGGGAAATGACGATCAGCATCGCCGCCTTCGCCGGGCCGAGCCCTGCCATACTCCAGATAACCGTGATCGTGATAAACGCGCCAATTGCCCCGCCGAGCAGCAGATACCACGGCTTTACGCGGAACAGATCCCCGATGGCTCCCTCCCGGTGATGCACCATGCCGCAAGACAGACGGCAAACGCACTGATCTGCACCCAGCCGGCCGCCAGCCATGTACTCGTCTGTTTCGTCACCTCTGTGTTGAAAACGCCCTGAATACTCATCAGTGCGCCGGAAAGCAGCGCTGTTAAAATTCCCGCCATTGATTTTTCCTCCTGCTGTTTTTTTATGTACTCTCGGAGTCTTTCTGCGCTTGATTTTACGAGAAGATTTTTTGTCAGCTGCACCCAAATTTCTGAGGCGTACGCGGTGCGTACGTTGATGAAATTTGGGTGCAGCTGGCGGAAAATCGGCCGTAAAAGCAAGTGCAGAAAGGCCCCGAGAGTACATTTTATACTATTCCTTTTTTCCCCGTTTTTATACAGAACTCAGGGACAGCAGGAAAACAGCCGACCGGTCTCCTGCCTAGGAAACCAGACGGCTGTCTATTTCACATTACTGTAATGCTTTCTCCAGTTTTTCAATCATCTCATCGATGTCATCTTTCGTAATCACAAGCGGCGGTACCATACGAAGAACGTCGCTTCCGGCGGAAATCACAAGAAGTCCGTTCTCAATCGCGCGGTTGATGACTTCTCCGACCGGACGTCCCGTTACGACAAGGCCCTGCATAAAGCCTTTTCCACGGCGTGCTGCGAGGCAGTCATATTTTTCCACCAGCTCGTCCAGCTTTTTCTCCAGATACGGAGCCGTCTCTGCTACATGCTCTACGACATGCTGTTTCTCATAGCATTCAAATACAGCATTGACAGCCGCGCAGGCCAGCGGGTTTCCGCCGTATGTCGTTCCGTGGTCTCCCGGAACGAGCGAATGCTCTGCCGTCTTTTTATTCAGCACGAAGGCGCCGACCGGAACGCCGCAGCCAAGTGCTTTTGCACACGTCATGACATCCGGCTGTACGCCGTAATCCTGCCATGCGAACAGTTTTCCCGTTCTTCCCATACCGCACTGGATCTCGTCGAGAATCAGCAGGATGTCGTGCTCGTCACACAGATCGCGCACGCCCTGTAAAAATTCTTTCGTTGCCGGATAGATACCGCCCTCGCCCTGTACAGTCTCCATGATGATCGCACATGTCTTGTCGGTAATCTGTGCCTTTACGCTCTCCAGATCATTAAAATCCGCAAATTTAATGCCGCCGATCAGCGGTTTGAACGGATCCTGATAATGCGTATTTCCTGTTACAGAAAGCGCTCCAAGGCTTCTTCCATGGAAGGAATGGTTCATCGCGATGATCTCGTGATCGTTGCTGCCGTCTTTTAAGTAAGCGTATTTTCTCGCTACTTTGATGGCTCCCTCGATCGACTCCGTACCGCTGTTCGTAAAGAATACTTTATCCATGCCGGATGCCTTCGCCAGCTTTTCTGCCGCGGAGCCCATCGGAACATTGTAGAACAGGTTGGAAACATGGATGACTTTGTCCACCTGGTCTTTCACTGCTTTTTATAATCGTCATTGCTGTAGCCGAGCGCATATACCGCGATACCTGCCGCAAAGTCCAGATATGCTTTTCCGTCGGTGTCATACAGATGAACGCCCTCGCCGTGGTCGATCACAAGCGGGAACCGGTTATAGGTGTGGAGCACGTACTGCTCGGTCTGTTCCATATACTCATTTGTCTTCATGATTGAATTTCTCCTTGTTTTCCCCTAAAATCGCCGTACCAATTCCTTTGTTCGTAAAGATCTCAAGCAGCAGGCAGTGCTGGATTCTTCCGTCCATGATGTGGACTCTTGAAACACCGTTCTCAATCGCGTCGATACAGCCTGGAGCTTTGGAATCATACCGCCGCCGACATTTCCGTTGGTGATGAGATCTCTTGCTTCCTGTACGTGGAGCTCGGAAATCAGGCTCTCCGGGTCCTCGGATCTTTGTAGACACCCTCGATATCGGTCAGGAATGCCAGTTTTTCTGCATTTAACGCCTCAGCGATGGCGCATGCCGCGTCGTCTGCGTTGATATTGTAAGTATTGAAATCATCATCCATGCCTACCGGGCAGACAACCGGAAGGAAGTCGTTCTCCAGAAGATCGTACAGCACCTTCGGGTTTACGTTCTTGATATTTCCAACGAAGCCGATATCCTCGCCCTTGGACAGCTTCTTCTCTACATTTAAGAGTCCGCCGTCTTTTCCGCTGATGCCGACCGCGTTGACACCGAGTGACTGAATCATGGTGACAAGCTCTTTGTTGACCTTATTCAGCACCATCTCTGCCACTTCCATCGTATCGGCATCCGTTACACGAAGGCCGTTGACGAATTTCGGTTCCATGCCGACTTTTCCGACCCAGCGGCTGATTTCCTTTCCACCGCCGTGTACGATGATCGGTTTGAAGCCGACCAGTTTCAGAAGAACTACGTCCTGGATGACGTTTCTCTTTAACTCTTCATCCACCATTGCGCTTCCGCCGTATTTGATGACAATGATTTTGCGGTTGAACCGCTGAATATAAGGAAGTGCCTCGATCAGCACATTTGCTTTGTCCAGATACATCTGATTTACCATGATTTTTTCTCCTCTTATGCTCTTTTCCCGTGCCTGTTCCGGATCCGGTCAGGAACGATAATCTGCGTTGATTTTTACGTAATCGTAGGTCAGGTCGCAGCCCCATGCCGTTGCTGTCGCCTCTCCCATGTGGATGTCGGCGGTCGCAGTTACTTTCGGCTCGGAGAGGATCTTCGTTGCCTCCTCCTCGCTGTAGTCAACGGCAACACCTTTCGTGATAATCTGCAGTTTTCCGGCTGCGCTCTCAAAGTAGAGATCTACATTTTCCGGATCGAATTTTGCTCCGGAGTAACCCATCGCGCAGAGGATTCTTCCCCAGTTGGCGTCATGGCCGAAGATTGCCGCTTTCGTCAGACTCGATGTGATGACGGATTTTGCCAGTGTCACGGCCTGCTCTTTGCTCTCGGCTCCCTGAATCGTCACTTCGAACAGTGCGGTTGCGCCCTCGCCGTCGCCTGCGATGTGCATCGCCTGTGTTTTATTGACTTCAAAGAGTGCTTCTTTGAAAATCTTGTAATCCTCGTTTTCTTCCGTAATTTCCGGGTTTCCGGCAAGACCGTTTGCCAGAAGGAGAACGGTATCGTTTGTGGAAGTATCCCCTCTACGGAAACCATGTTGTAGGTGTCCGGTACGACTTCGCTTAACGCTTTCTGCAGCATCTCTTTTGAAATATTGGCATCGGTTGCCACGAAGCTCAGCATGGTGCACATATTCGGATGGATCATGCCGGAGCCCTTGCACATGCTGCCGATCGTTACGGTTTTTCCGCCGATTTCGATCTGAACAGCAACTTCCTTCGGCTCGGTGTCGGTTGTCATGATCGCCTGTGCTGCTGTAGCTGCGGCTTCTCTTGTAGCTGCAAGCTGCGGTTTCAGCATTTCCACGCCGGCTGCGATCTTATCGATCGGGATCTGTTTTCCGATAACACCGGTCGATGCAACGAGAACGGAGTCCTCTGGAATGGAAAGTGCAGCTGATGCTGCCTCTGCGGTTTTTCTGCAGTAGCCATAGCCCTCCTCGCCGGTGCATTGCATTGGCGATTCCGCTGTTGCAGACGATTGCCTGTGCGGTTGGATGGTTGTATACAATCTCCTGGTCCCATTTGACCGGAGCTGCTTTTACGATGTTTGTAGTAAAGGTTCCTGCTGCTACGCACGGTACCTCGCTGTAGACAAGTGCCATATCCTTTACGCCCTGTTTTTTAATTCCTGCTGCGCCGCCTGCTGCCTGAAAACCTTTTGCAGCAGTGATGCCTCCTTCAATCTTTTTCATTCTTTTATCCTCACTTTTCGTAAATTCCGTCTGTTGTCTGCTTCTGTCTTTTTTACGGGAACATCGGCGGCATGCACAGGCCTTCGTTTTCCGGCAGGCCGAACATCAGGTTCATATTCTGTACCGCCTGTCCTGCTGCGCCTTTGACCAGGTTGTCCATCGCACCCATCATGATGATTCGTTTCGTTCTCGGATCGATCTTGAAGTTGACATCCACATAGTTGCTTCCCTCGACCCATTTCGTCTGCGGGCAGACATCCTTATCGAGAACACGTACAAACTGCTCGTTGGCATAATACTTATCATAAACGGCTTTAACCTCTTCGTAAGTCACATCTTTTTTCAGGGATGCATATGCCGTTACGAGAATGCCGCGGTTCATCGGAACAAGATGCGGGGTGAAGTTCAGGGTGATCGGGTAGCCGGCTGCATAGGAAAGCTGCTCCTCGATCTCCGGTGTGTGGCGGTGGCCGGCAACGCCGTATGCCTTGATATTTTCATTAACCTCGCAGTAGAGGTTGTCCACTTTCGCTCCTCTTCCTGCTCCGGAAGTTCCTGATTTTGCATCAATAATGATGGTGTTTCCATCAATCAGATCTTCCTTTAATAAAGGATAAATCGAAAGAGTTGAGCAGGTCGGATAGCATCCCGGGTTTGCCACGATGCGCGCTTGTTTTACTTCTCACGGTTGATCTCGCACAGTCCGTAAACCGCCTCGTCGATATACTGCGGGGATTTATGCTCGATCTTGTACCACTCTTCATACGTTTTACATCTTTAATACGGAAATCGGCGCTCAGGTCGATGACCTTTACTTTCGAAAGAATTTCATCATTTACCAGGGAAGCACAGAGTCCCTGCGGAGTTGCTGTAAAAATGACGTCTACTTCCTTTGCAAGCTGCTCCATGTTGTCGTCCTTGCAGACATCGTCTACTAACTGAAACATATTCTGGTAAACCGACGCATATTTCTTATCGATATAGCTTCTGGAACCATACCATTTAATCTCCACATCTTTGTGTCCCAGGAGAATACGCACCAGCTCGCCTCCTGCATATCCTGTAGAACCGATAATTCCTGCTCTGATCATACCTTTTTCTCCTTTTTTCTTTCGCCCGTTTTCTTGTCTTGCCGGACATTTTTTCTTTTCTCTTTATGATAGCTCAATTATTTTCTTTTTTCAATGAAAAATCTTTGTTTTCTGCTGTCATATACCGTCGATTGCATAAGTATACACCTCAAATGTATATTATGCAAGTTTTTTTTTGAATTTCTGAAAAAAAGCTTGCATAATCCTGTCGTATGATGTATATTTTAGTCATTGACGATGCACCGCGCATATAGGTGCACGAGAAATCCAAGGAGGATCTTACATTATGAAAGAAAAAGTTGTACTTGCCTATTCCGGCGGACTTGATACTACTGCCATTATTCCGTGGCTGAAAGAGACCTTTGACTACGAAGTAATCTGTTGCTGCATCGACTGCGGCCAGGGAAACGAGCTGGTTGGCCTCGATGAGAGAGCAAAACTTTCCGGCGCTTCCAAATTATATATCGAAAACGTTATCGACGAGTTCAGTGAAGACTTCATCATGCCGTGCGTAAAAGCAGGCGCTGTTTATGAGAACAAATACCTGCTCGGTACTTCCATGGCACGTCCGGTTATCGCAAAGAAACTCGTTGAGATCGCAAGAAAAGAAGGTGCTGTTGCCATCTGCCACGGCGCTACCGGTAAAGGAAATGACCAGATCCGTTTCGAGCTCGGCATCAAAGCCCTTGCTCCGGATATCAAAGTAATCGCTCCTTGGAGAATGACCGATGTATGGACCATGCAGTCCCGTGAAGACGAGCTGGCTTACTGTAAAGCACACGGCATCGACCTTCCGTTTGATGCAAACCACAGCTACAGCCGTGACCGTAACCTGTGGCACATCAGCCATGAGGGACTTGAGCTTGAGGATCCGTCCAACGAGCCGAACTACGACGATCTTCTCGTACTGACCACTCCTCCGGAAAAAGCTCCGGACGAAGGCGAGTACGTAACCATGACCTTTGAGGCCGGCGTTCCGAAGACCTTAAACGGAAAAGAAATGAAAGTTTCTGAAATCATCACCGAGCTGAACAAGCTGGGCGGAAAACACGGCATCGGTATTGTTGATATCGTTGAGAACCGTGTTGTCGGCATGAAATCCCGCGGTGTTTATGAGACTCCTGGCGGAACCATCCTGATGGCTGCACATGAGCAGTTAGAGGAGCTGATTCTCGACCGTGAGACCCTGAAAACAAAGAAAGATCTCGGAAACCTGCTTGCTGAGGTTGTTTACGAAGGAAAATGGTACACTCCTCTGCGCGAAGCAATCCAGCATTCGTTGATGTAACCCAGAAATACGTAACAGGCGAAGTAAAATTCAAACTGTTCAAAGGCAACATCATCAAAGCCGGCGAGTCTTCTCCGTACAGCCTGTACAATGAGTCTCTTGCTTCCTTCACCACCGGCGATCTCTACGATCACCACGATGCAGACGGATTCATCACACTGTTCGGTCTGCCGCTGAAGGTTCGTGCGATGAAAATGCAGGAGCTGGAGAAAAACAACAACAAATAAGATCTGATCCTATGGATTCCCAAAAGAAAGCGGACTCGCTCCGCTTTCTTTTTTTGCATGCAAAAAGGACCCGCCCATTTCAGGCAGGTCCCTTTGTTTATTCGTAATATGCGTCGATTCCGTCCGCAATTCCCTGTGCCATCTTGTTTCGGTAATCCTCGGTTGCCATCAAACGGTCCTCGGAAGGATTGCTCATGAAGCCAAGCTCAATGATCGTGACCGGAATGGTACTCCAGTTGATGCCGCTCATGGAATCGGTGTAAATCACATCGCGGTTCTTCGCACCGGTGTCTTTGCAGAATGCTGCGATCATCTTCTGGGAGAGCTTCTGGCTCTTGCTGACCACATCACCGGAAAGATACGTATTTCTGCTGCTCGGTGCCATCGTAAGTGCTCCGTAAACCGACTGGTTCGAATCGCCGTTCGCGTGTACACGCACGAGAATGTCTGCTCCGTTCTGCGCGGCAAGTTTTGCACGCTCGGAATTGCTGATATTGACGTCGTGCGTCTCGCGGATCATGTAAACATCGTAGCCGCGCTCCTCAAGGATATCGCGTACCTTTAAGGATACCGCAAGGTTCAGCTCATACTCATTGATGCCGGTTGCCACACCGCATGTTCCGGAAGCAACCTTCGCCTTATAGGTCGATGATCCCGGTCCGATCGGCTCTTTCTCGCTGTTTCCTCTTCTCTGGTGTCCTGCGTCGATTGCCACGCAGATATTTTTGCTGTTCCGGCGGACACCGTTTTTATCAACGTAATAGCCGTCGATGTAGGTATCCTTATAGATGCCGCCCCAGCTTCGGAAGTAATACGTTTTTCCGTCCACTTCCTGCCAGCCGTTCTTGTAAATACCGCCCCAGCTCCGGAAGTAATACGTTGCGCCTTTGATCGTTACCCACTGGCTCTTATACATGCCGCCCCAGCTCTGCAGGTAATACCAGTTATTATCATACCACAGCCATTCACTGTGTATCATTTTGCCGTCCTGCCTCAGATAATACCAGTTCTTGTCATACAGCAGCCAGCCTTCCCCTTTTGGGGTTCCGTTGCTGTCCATGTAATACCAGTCACTGCCCTTGGCCGCCCAGGCGTTCACGCGCATGCCGCCCCAGCTTTCAAAGTAATAATCAACGCCGTCAATCGTCTGCCAGCCGGTACTCATCACACCGTCTGCGTCTACATGGTACGTTCTTTTATCATGCACAAACCACTGATTCGTTCTGAGACTTCCGTCCTCATTCAGATAGTACCATGTTCCGCCGACTTTTTTCCAGCCCTGGAATCCGGCTCCGCCCCAGCTCTCGAAGTAGTAGAGCGTTCCGTCAATCTTCTGCAGTCCGGTGCTCATCACACCGTTTTCATCTACATGGTATGTTCTCTTGTCGTGAACGAACCATTCATTCGTTTTGACGCTTCCGTCCTCGTTCAGATAGTACCATGCCCCGCCGACTTTTTTCCAGCCTTTGTATCCGGCTCCGCCCCAGCTCTCAAAATAATAGAGCTTTCCGTTGACCATCGAAAGACCCGTGCACATGATTTCGTCTGCATTCAGATAATATCTCCGGTTCAGATGGGTGATCCACTCGCTGGCGGCCATCGTGCCGTCCTCTTTTCTGTATTTCCAGCTTCCGTCCTCCTGTTTCACCCAGCCGGCAGGAAGTTTCTCTTCCGGCTCCTGTTCGTTGTCCTCACCTGGAATCGTAACAGCCGGCGTCTCGTTTTCCGAAGTACCGCTCTGCTCCTGCACTGCCGCTTCCTCATCCGAATTCTGCTCGGAACTTTCCGTCTCATCCTGCTGCCAGGTTACGGCCGTGCCGTCATTTTCTGCTGCGCTTACCCTTGCCGGAAGCGCCCAGCCTCCTGCCGCAACGACCGCTGCGATCAGCAGTGCTGCGATTTTCTTTTTTGCCATCTGGTTTTCCTCCTTTTATCGCGCCATCTGGTAAATCTCATATACTTCCTGTGCGCCCAGCTTGCGGATGCGGGACAGTTTTACAGTGTCCTGCTGTGTTGCATCCATGGAAAGGGCACGCAGATCCTCATCCGACGGGTTCGGGATATCAAGCTCATGCAGGGAGGTCGCATGCCGAGCGAATGGAAGAACGCTACTGTGCGCTCAATGCCTTCCGTTGCCCGTTTGTGATCGCTTCCCTCTGTGATGCCCCAGACTTTTTCTGCAAACCGTGCAAACCGCCAGAGAACCGTCTCATCATCGTACTGGTATTTCGCCCAGGCACCCCAGACTGCCGCCAGGGATGCGCCGTGTGCTACATCGTATTTTGCACTTAACGCATGGCCGAATTTATGTACCGAAAAATCTTTGCCGCGTCCGCACTCCGTCAGTCCATTGTGTGACAGACTTCCGCACCACATGATTTCCGCCATCGCATTGTAATCGGATGGGTTTTCCAGAACCTTCGGTCCGTTTTTGATTACGGTACGGAGGAGTCCCTCTGCGATCTCGTCCGTCATCTCGCACTGGCTCTCCGGAATGAAATAGCGCTCCATCGTGTGCATCATGATGTCGGTTACGCCGCAGGCAATCTGGTATTTCGGCAGGGTTGCTGCCAGCTCCGGATTCATGATGGCAAATTTGCAGCGGTTGAACGGCGTGTTGATGCCTGCCTTTTTGCCGATTGCCTCGTTTGTCAGAACGGCGGAATCACTCATCTCGCTTCCGGCTGCCGGAATCGTCAGAACCGCTCCTACCGGGAGAGATTTTGTCAGCGGTACTTTTTTCGTCCAGATATCCCAGAGTGCCTCCTCCGGATTTGCAGCTCCGTGTGCAACGGCTTTTGCGGTGTCAATCGAGCTTCCGCCGCCGACGGCAAGAATAAAGTCTGCCTGCATTTCCACTGCTTTTTTCACACCCTCCTCGGCAAGGGCAAGTCTCGGGTTTGGTTTTACGCCGCCAAGCTCTTCAAAGGCAAGGCCCTCTTTTGCAAGAGATGCTTCCACTCGGTCCAGAAGACCGCTCCGTTTTGCACTTCCGCCTCCGTAAACGACGAGCACCTTTGTGCCGCCCCATTTCTTTACCTCAGCGCCTGCCTGGTTTTCGGTCTCTTTTCCGAACACGACTTCCGTCGGGGTATACTGTATAAACTGATCCATCTTCTTATTTCCTCCCTGCATTTTTATTCTTCATAAATCCGTACGTTTCCCGAGCTTACACGGTAAAGATCGTCTCTCCTGTTTTCCAGAGACGGGATTTCATTTCTTGTCCGCTCCAGCACTTCCGGATCCAGCTCTGCGATGAGTACCTGCGGAGTATCATCTGCCTCCGCAAGAATTTCGCCGTCCGGCGCAATGATCATGGAATGGCCGTACGCTCAAACCGCGCTTTCTGGCCGCACTGGTTGGCGGCGAGCACGTAGCATCCGTTTTCAATGGCGCGCGTGCGCAGCAGTGCTTCCCAGTGGCGCTCTCCCGTTGCTTTCGTAAAATCCGCCGCTATCAGAAATGCATCTGCTCCGGAGGATGCCATCAGCCGGTACTGTTCCGGAAAGCGGATATCGTAGCAGATGCTCATGCCGAACAGGCCAAGCGCCGTGTCCGCAAGAACAATTTCATTTCCCGGGCAGATCTCGCGTGATTCTTCGTAGGAGACACTGCCCGGAATATTTACGTCAAACATATGTATTTTGCTGTATTCTGCAATCGTTTCTCCATCTGGTCCGAACAGAAACGACGTGTTGGACGGACGCCCCGGATGCGCCGTACCGTCATGCTGCCGCAGTGCAGATAGACATCGTACCGTTTGGCAAGGCTGGAAAACCGGCGGCTGACGTAGCCCGGCACTGCACTTGCGTGGCCCGGCATGTCTGCTCCCGTGTATTCTGCGGTCTCCGGGAAAAGAATCAGCTTCGCTCCCTGTTCCGCCGCCTCCCGCACATACTGCTCGGCCATACGCATATTTTCATTCATATCCGGCCCGGAATCCATCTGCACCAGGCCTGCAATTATTTTTTCCATCTTTTTGTCCCCTCGTTTCACATGTTATCTTGTGATTTTTCCGCTTATACTCTCGTTTATTATATCGCATATTCCCCAAAACAGCTACCCAAATTCGCAATTTTCATACCTTTTGCAGCTTTTATTTTT
>ENA-OQCP01000335-OQCP01000335.1-human-gut-metagenome-genome-assembly--contig:-NODE-335-length-21068-cov-3.429206_pt1 | contig 21068 bp, 20 predicted proteins | sample MGYA00242760_ERZ504583 | MGnify/ENA primary metagenome ERZ504583 (study PRJEB26092, sample SAMD00036308) | human gut metagenome | host: Homo sapiens | study: EMG produced TPA metagenomics assembly of...
CAGAGCTTTAATCGCTCATTGACGAATATGTCACTGACTATATCCGTAATTCCTGATGCTTTTTAGTGTACATCTCACTGTAATTCTTTGAGCTTTCCTCAAAGTCATTACGGGTTTCTTTACTATTATCTCGTTGTTCAATTTTCAAGGTCCTATGTTCACTTTGCACAAGAAAAACTTGATTCTCTCTTTTGTTTTAAGAGGATTTGTTGTTTTCCTTCGCGGAACATTCTCTATTATATACTTTTTTCAAGAAAAGTCAACCCCTTTTTTCAAAAAAAATTCAATTTTTTCAGAAAAGTTTTAGCCTTGTGGTTTTGTCAACAAATTTCTTTGTTTTATCACAACATATTGTGGTTGTCTAAAATACACCTTTTTACAATTTTCAAAATCCTATTGTATTTTCCCTTTCTATAATATAAAATAGAAATACAAATTAATTTTTTCGGAGGAAAATTTATGATTAATTCCATTCCCTATTATCCGTATCAACAGAATGTGCAGATATTGAAAGGATTCTTTTCCAAACCGCTTACATTAATATGTGCAATAGTTTCCGGTCTTACATGTATTTTCGGAATGTTTAGCATTAATACAAGCGCAGGTTCGACTAACATATCTTTCTCGAGCGGCACGGGCGGTTCAATTTCAATTCTTTTATGTATTGCTCTTATCCTGCTTTATGCAAAATGCCGTTCAAATGATCCAATGCCGTTTGGCGCAACGGTTACTCTCATCAAGATATATTCTATCATTGAAATAATAATCGGCGGACTTGCATTGCTCGCCTTTACCGGAATAACTTTTCTTTTTGCATTAATTTTGCAGGGACAGGAAGTATTCGGATACATTCTTATCCTCTGCATCTTTGCTATCCCTCTTACACTTGTAACACTCATACACGGTATCGGATTGCTTTTATGGTCTGATTCAATTAAGAAGGGTGCAACATCGGTTTATCTCAAAAGCAGAGGTTCAATACTTCTTGCCGTGTCTTCTATTCTCTTTATTATAGTAAGCGTTGCATCCGCAATTGCTTCATTCATCTTTATTAAGGAATACGGTCCGGAAATTTCAGCGTATCTGCATCATTTGGCTGAGGAGAATCCGAACTTTAATTTTAGCGGTCTATTTGATTCGTCAGATCCCATGAATTCATTGTTTATTTCCGCTGCAGGGGTTGTAACGGTATTAAATACAGTACTGTCTGCTGTATTTTACGCTTTGCTTGCAGCACTTGCTATTTCTTTTCACACATATATAAAGAAATACACAAACGGAATTAACCTCGGTTCAGGTCAGTCTCCTGAATATGATGCTCAGCAAAACGCTGTTCCCGTACCTCCTGTTGCTCCTGTAACAAGTGAAATGCCGACAGAAGGTATTCAGCCGCCTGTTCAGCAACCGATTGATTTTCAGCCCCAAAGCGTTGATTTTGGCTCAATGGGCGCAACTTCCGACAACAAACAGATTAACACTCAGTTTGAAAATCCTTATATGCAAGCGGTCGCAGACGGTATGAGTGATAAATCAAATACGGTTGTTTGCCCGAACTGTCATGCACAATGCAATAACGATATGAAGTTCTGCGGAAACTGCGGTACAAAACTCAAATAAAAAACGCTATACATATATATAGAAAAAAGCGGAGATTGAAGTTGAATCAATCTCCGCTTTATTGCGTCACAATTATTTACATATATAATATGTTACTTTTTAAAAGACTTGAAATCCTTGATAACCTGCTCACGATGCTTATAGTTATCACTATTCTTATCGGGATTTGTCTTATCAATAGCAGTGTCTGTATAAATCATAAGATAGTTGCCGTTGTCCGAAAGATAGGCTGTTACATCGGGAAGTCCGTAGATACTGAATGTGCCGTTGTCCTTAACGGACTTTACAATCTCATCGGCTGTGCTGTTCGTTTTCTTTGTATCGTAAGAGTAAAGCTCAAGGATAATATTTGAACCTGCATACTTTGCAGCAAACTTTTTACCCTCTTTGGCGCCGATAGCGGACGCATCCATTTTAATGCTGCCGTCTTTACTTTCAAGGTATCCCTTAGCTACAAAATAATCAACAAGTCCGTCAAGGTCATTGCCGTATTTATCATCCTTAACCGAAGATGTTGTAGGCTGAGTGCTGTCATCGCTTGTCTGTGAAGAACTGTTACCGTCCTTATAAAGTGCATCATTATAGCTGCAACCAACTGCAGTAACCGCAAGAATGCCTGCACATAAAATCGCTGTAAGAATTCTCTTCATAATATTTTTCCTTTCGGTTCATTCTTTCGTTCTGTCATAAGTACAGTATATTATACCGCATATTTTCCGATAAATCAATATAAATTTCAAAAACAATAGGCAGATGCCGAAGCGTCTGCTTGATTATGTCATACTATTCATTATGAATTGAGTGCGAGGCACTCGCTCATATAGTCAAGATTGTGAAAAGTCAAGCTCGGGAATTCATAGTTTAGATTATATCAAACTATCTACACGAACTAAAATTAACCTACTATATATACATTTACATTTCGTCTGCCAAAGCTTACGCATTCATCATATGTGTTGTAGAAACAGTCAACAATTGCAGTTCCCGACATGAGCGCACCGCCTGTGTCAACGGCTGTTGCGTAGCCGTAAACAAAACTGCCGTCTGTTGATACAATGTAAAGCTTTGAGCCATACGGAATGATGTTCGGGTTGACTGCCACACCGCCGTGATAAGCCGTTACGCCTGTTGCCGTAAGTGAACCTGCGGGTGCTGTATACGCTGTACCTGAACCTGTAACAACCGATGAATAGGCAACGGTGTTACCGTTCATATCCGTAAATGTGCCGACAGGATTGCTGACATTTGAACCCTTTGTACCCATAAGTACAACCTTGTCAACAGGCTCTTTTGTAATTTTGGTGTCTACTGTTTTTGAAGATACCTTTTTGCCGTCAACATACTTGCACTTCTTTGTTACAAGAGCTTCGCCCTGTTTGCCCTCAGTCTGAACCTTTGTTTTGCCAAGGTCAACATCTTTTGAATTTTTCTTAACGGTTTCAAAATCAACCGACTGAGTTTCGGTTTCGTTCCTATAGGTCACACGCTTGATTGTGATGCTGTCTGCGTCCTCAATGTTGCTGTCCTTGTCAACGCTGAGAATATCGTCATCGGAAAGCTTGTAGCCAAGCTGATTGAGGACATCGCAAACATTGCCGTTTGGAACATAAACGCTGTCGGTTTTGCCGTCAGCCGTAATTGAAAGCTTTTTACCCTTGTAAACCTTAACGGTGAGATTATCCGAAATCGGAGTTGAAAGCGACGGCTCAACCACCTCGTTATATGCGGGAGTAATGCCTGTTCTTTCAAGCACATCGGAAACCGTACCTTTTGCGAGGCTGACTGTCTGAACATCGCCGTTATAGTCAACGCTGATTTCAACAGCCCTAATCATGCCGTATGTAAATCCGTTTTCATCAAGTCCTGCATAAACGATATCGCCGTTTGCAAGCTCAACACCGTCTGATGTTACAGCATGTTCTGTTTCTGCACTGTAGTTCACGGCAGCAGCTACCGTGTAAATCGAACCTGTAATAATTGCAGCTGCAAGTGCAAAAGTCGTTACGGAACGCAGGGAACGAAAGTTCTCTTTCTTTTTCTGCATAATAAATTTCTCCTGACTTGCAATTTTCTCAGGATTGATTTTGCATGGAAAATTGCATATTTAATTCATAAACCTTCACTAAAGAGCCGTCTTGCTCTTTACAGGCACACATTATAGGACTGTGTTTTGTGAATGTCAAACCAATCAAAAGTAAATTTTTTGTGCAGTTTCACAAGACTTTCGCCTTTATTTTCTATTTTTGCAATATAATCTTGTTTCCTTTTGGGAATTATCCTGCAAATTTATATGCAATTTGCAAGAAATTCACTTTTACCGTTTCGTTACCGATTTGTTACTGTTTTGTAACCACTTTCTCATAGAGAATTTTATCGCTTAAAACAGTTGTTTTTAATGCTTTTTTAGCAACAAAAACGAGGTCAAACCGACCTCATTTTCTGCTGTATTTATTCATCTTTTTTCTTTGTAATTGTTTTTTGTGATTTCTGTTCTATTTCTTTAATACTACTCTTTGGAGTGGGCAAATCTTCCGGCATAGTACCGCCAAGTTCCTTTATTGTTTCACGGACTTTTTTGCCAACATGATAATGGGTTTGATTAGCCTCCTGCTTGCCCTTTATATTATCTCTTCTAAGTTTTTCTTCAGTTTGAGTTGCTCGGAATAAATTAGCAGCTAATTCAGTGCTACCCATATAATCCAAAATTTTCTGACTTTTCTTTAAGCCCTTTTTATTATGTATTTCTTTCGCTCCAAGTCCACCGTAAAGCCCTTTATATCCATAATTTTGAAATATAGCATAATCCCTTTGTTCTACAACACCCGCATCATGCGCTGCATCTGCCAACATAGAATTATGTTTTTTTAATTCATTTCTGATTGCTAATCTTTTTGCATCTTCAGATAAGGAATCAAAATTTTCAGAAAGTTCTTGTTCTCTTGTTTTTACAGCAAAATAAGTTTGTCCAAGGGATATAATTTCCTTTTGAGGATCACCGTTCATAACGATTAGATAGCAAGCGTAACGAGATAATTTTATATCTTTTACTTTTCTATTTGCACCATTGCCTATCTTTCTTACAACTTCGCATTCTTCAAAATGTTCGTCTATATCATAACCGCTGTTTTCACATGATACAGCCGCTCTTTGAACAGCTTCATAAAATTCGCCATTGCGAATATTCAAGCACTTCCTGAAGTTCTCTCGCATACCAAAATTCTTGACCATATTCATTAATCTGTTTGATGTTCTCAAATATTCGGTCGCTATACTTTTCAATACCAGTCATGACTATCCTCCTTTGTGCAAAATATACAAAATTTTTCGTTTTTTTACAACATTGCTGGCATCAGCAAAATGTTATTATTCAAATTACTAATCTTAAATCAGCTATTATTATATAATAATTATAATGTAACTCACATTAAAAATCAACACTAAAGTTTTATAATGTTGTTTCATTTGCGTGCTTTTTGCGGTACTCCGTAGGGTGATTCCTTTCAGCTTTCTGAAAACCTTTGAAAAGTATAACTGATCTGAAAAGCCTACCGAGAGGGCGACATCCTTAATCTGAACATTCGTGTTGTTAAGCATTGTGCAGGCTCTGCCGATTCGGCAGTTGTTGATGTACTCGATAACCGAAAATCCCGTTTCTTCCTTAAAAAGTCTGTAAAGGTAGGTGCGGTCAAGCTGAACTTTGTCGGCAACGCTTTTAACCGTGCATGAAACCTGCCGAAAGTTTCTTTCTATATAATCTCTCGCCTGCATAATGTAGTCGGTTTCGGTTGATTTCCGACTCGGATAATACTGAATATAGTATGACAGCAGAATAAGCACCTTGCCGTTTGTGCGACAGGCGGCATAAACCGTGTCGCTGTTGTCATCACAGACATCAAAATATTGAAAAAGACTTTCAACGGGAATTTCTGGAGCAACAGGACGGCTTTTTGAAAAATTGGTTCGGCTTATCATTACGGCAATTTCAAACCCCGTGAGTTCAACCCATTTGTATTCAAACATTATATTCGGATACGCCTTGACGCTTATGCTTGAATACGGAAAAAGCATAACAGAATTACCCCTTTTCACGGGATATTCGATGCCATCTATAATAAAAATTCCCTTGCCTGCCGTAACAAGAAACAGACCGTAGGTTTCACGCATTGCGGGTTTGATTTCAAAATCAATATCAGGAATCCTCACACCGCACGAAACACAAACATTTGACAGTACTCTGTAATTACTATTTTGTTCCATATAATCGCCTCAAATACAACATTTGTCCATAATATCATAACATATCTATATAGATTTTCGCGCTTTTTCACGCTATAATTATGTTATTATACAATAATTTTGCATTTTTGACAATAGGTGATTCGGAGTGAAACATTTTGAACTATAAATACGAAATAATAAATTATGACCAAAACACACCTGCAAAGGTTATGTATCTTAACCTTTCGTCAGAAACACACAAGACTGAACTTCATTGGCACAGAGAGCCTGAGCTTGTCTATGTGATTGAAGGTCAGGCAGAATGTCCGAGAAACGGCGAAACAACGCTTGTAAACGAGGGGGATTTTATTCTTTTCAACAGTGAAGATGTTCACCTTGTTCGGCCTGTTGTCGGAACAAGCGTCCGCCTTGTGTGCATTCAGCTTTCGTTTGAATATATGCGAATGTTCTGCAAGTCAATTGACAGCGTTGTTTTTGACCTTTCTGTTTCTCCTCAAACGAAGCAGAAGCTTATTGAAGTTCTTCAGGAAATTGCCGAAACAAATCCCAATGACGAGTACAGCACACTTCTTCAAATTGCTCATGTCAATAAGATTTACTATCTGCTCTTGAAGAATTGCACCTGCTTTAAGAGAGCGACCAACAATCCGATTATTCCGCGCAGAGATTTTTCATATGCAAAAACAGCAATTGCATATATTAACGAAAACTACAAGCGTGAAATTCCTCTTAACGAGATTTCATCGGTTGTAAATCTTTCTCCGTCTTATTTTTCAAAGTACTTCAAAAGCATCACCCGTGTGAGCTTTTCGGAGTATCTTGCAAACCTCCGACTTGAAAATGCAATCAACGATATGCTTGATAAGAACTCGACGGTTTCTGCCGCTGCACTTGAAAACGGCTTTGCAAATGTAAAGTCATTCATCACACAGTGCAAAAAGGTCTACGGTCTTACACCGGCGCAGTATAAAAAGAAACTTCTCAACAGATAAAATTTTTAAAGGCTCAGAACTTTGTAAAGGTTCTGAGCCTTTTTGCATACGGCATACAGCCGTTTCCTATTGATAAAGTTTATCCTTGAAAAATTTCGCCACCATATCCCACAGCTTTTCCTGTGCAAAAAATATGTCGGCGTGTTCCGCTCCGTTAATTGCAACCAATGTGACATCGCAACCGTTTTTCTCAAGCAAATCGTGCAATTCGGCACTTTGCGAAAAAGGAACGGTGGAATCGTCTGTTCCGTGAAAAATCATAAACGGCGGTGCTGACGGGGTTACATACGAAACGGGGCAACACTTCATTGCCTTTTCCTTATTGAGTGCAACATTCATTCCGAGCATGAGCGACTCCATACTTGCCGCCGAAGTTAACGGCGATTCATATGGAAATGTCGAAACATCAGTCGGCGGATAAAAGGCACAGCAAGCCTGTACCTTGCTTGAACAGTCAAGATAATTTCCGACATCAAGAGCCTTATCATTATCCAAAGCACACATAGCAGCAAGATAGCCTCCGGCGGATTCGCCTGCAACACCGATTTTGTTTTCATCTATATTATAACGGTCTGCGTGAGCCTTGATGTAGCGAATAGCCGCTTTTACATCTTCCAACGGCATCGGATATGCCCCTTCATTGCTTGTGCGATATTCAACACTTGCAACCGCAAAGCCCTCGAGTGCCAACTTTGCAAGATAAGCAAAATGGGCAGATTTATCCAGTCTTATCCAACCGCCGCCGCAAAACCACACAATACATGGGTATTTTTTGTTTTTTAATTTTGGATAAATTAAGTCGAGCTTCAAGTCCCTTGTGGTGTGTCCGAACCATGCGTCAACCTGTGCATAGGTTATGTCGGATACGGTAAAATATCTCGGTTTTTCAATTTTAAGATTCATTTCAAACTTCATAGTATTATCCCTTATCAGTTGTATTTGCGGAGCAAGCCTATATTATATGACTCAATCTCCGAAAGGTCACTTTCGCTGAAATTGTAGTTTTTGTGATACCAGCTCCGGCTCTCATAGTATTTCTGAATTGATTTTGTTCTGAAAACATATCCGTGTCGGGCATAGATTTCATTGATTGCATCCTGTGCAACATCTCCGCCGAGTCCCGTAACTTCATCTACAGTAAGCTTTCTTTGTGACGAATGCGGAAATATAAAACCGTTGTTACGGTTTTCGTCTGATTTTGGCGAAGAACTGTTTGAGCTTCATGTCTCTTAGCATCATCACTCTTTGTCGGGTCTGTTGATTTTGTGTAACTTTCGGTTGCATTCGTATTGTTGTCCTTTACGGTAACGGTACAGGTTGCCTTTTTGCCGTTTGCGGATTCGCAGGTGATTGTTACAACGCCTTCGCTTTCACCAAAAACCATGCCGTTGCCGTCAACACTTGCGACCTTCGGATCCGATGACGACCACACAAGGTTGTCGGACGGAGCGTCAACAGGTTTAACCTTTGCCTCAAGCTGAATTTTACTTCCCTGTTTTACGGAAGTTGAACTCTCGCTCAGAGTCAAGCTTTCAATCTCTTTGTCAAGAACGGTCACATTGCAAAGTTTTTTAAGTCCGCTTTCGCTCTCTGCCGTCACAACGGCTGTTCCCTTTGATTTGCCTGTGATTGTTCCGTCATCAACGGTCACAATTTTATTGTCCGAAGATGACCAGCTTATTTTTCCCGCATCCGCACCTCGGGTTCAATTGTTACCGAAATATGCTTAGTATCGCCCACACGAAATTCAATTTCTTCATAGCTTAATTTCATGCTCTTGGCTTGTTGTACAAAGCATGAGCAAATCACAAACGGCACAAGCATAATCATCGCCAAAACGGGTATTAATTTTTTCACAAATACTCCCCCTGTCCTTAATATATGTAAAATCCTTATTCTTATCTGTATTCTAACCTATTTATATACTTTTGTAAACCACAGCCGATCAACTTTCATTCACAAGCTTTTCAAGACCTTCTCTGCTCTTTATAAGTATTCTTCGATACTCGGTAGAAATGTATCCCGATTTTGCAAATCTGCTCAGAGTTTTGCTGACCGTAACCCTCGATACGCCTACCGTGTTGGCAATTTCTTCATGCGTAATTGCGACAATTCCGTCATGTTCGCTTTCAAGCAAGAGCCCTGCAATACGGGCATCTGCCTGCATAAAGGTCATTGAGTCAAGCTGTGATGACAAAAGTCTTATTCTGTTGGCAAGAATTTCAAGCAATTCAAACGCAAGCGTAGGGTGCTGTGCGATAATGTCGGTCAATCGCTTTTTGTCAATCATTATAACCTCGGTATTTGTAAGTGCCTTGGCGGAACTGACTCTCGGCTTTTTGTCAAAAAAAAGCACCCTCACCGATAATCTCGCCGTGTCTTGCCGTGTTGAGAGTTTTCTCGTTGCCGTCAACGGAATTCATATACACCTTTACACTGCCCTTTTTGATGTAGCAAAAGCTTTGCGCCGTGTCACCCTGAAGATAGATTATCTCATCTTTTGCGTATTTTCTGACGCTCCCCGACTGTTCAATCAGCGACTGCATATTCTCATGAACAGAGCTGTTTGCGTGTCTGCAGGCATTAATCGTGTGTTCCATAATTCACCGCCCTAATAATCCGATTTATTTCCTTAATTGTAACATAGTTTACAATCTTTTTGCAAGGTGTATGCAATAATTATCTTAAAAGAAAAGGAGTGATTTATTATGGGTATGACTATGTCGCAGAAGATTCTTGCGGCTCACGCAGGACTCAGCGAAGTCAAGGCAGGTCAGCTTATTGAGGCAAAGCTCGATATGGTTCTCGGTAACGATGTAACATCTCCCGTAGCCATTAATGTATTCGAGGAAAACGGCGCTACCTCAGTATTTGACAACACAAAAATCGCAATGATTATGGACCACTTTACACCTAATAAAGATATCAAGGCAGCAACACAGGTTAAACAGGTTCGCACATTTGCAGACAAATATGATATCAAAAACTACAGAGATGTAGGTCAGATGGGTATTGAACACGCACTTCTCCCTGAACAGGGTCTTGTAGGACCGGGCTGTCTTTGCATCGGTGCTGACTCACACACCTGTACATACGGCGCACTCGGCGCATTCTCAACAGGTGTCGGCTCAACAGATATGGCAGCAGGTATGATCAGCGGTAAGGCTTGGTTCAAAGTTCCGTCAGCTATCAAATTCAACATCGTAGGCAAGCCACAGGGTTTTGTAAGCGGTAAGGATGTTATTCTCCACATCATCGGCAAAATCGGCGTTGACGGCGCACTTTACAAGTCAATGGAATTCACGGGCGAAGGTCTTAAATACCTCAACATTGATGACAGACTTTGCATTGCAAACATGGCAATTGAGGCAGGCGCAAAGAACGGTATCTTCCCTGTTGACGACATCACCCGTGAATACTGCAACGGCAGATATCAGGGTACTCCTGTCGAATACACGGCAGACGAGGACGCTGTCTATGACGAGGAGTACACAATCGACCTTTCAACTCTCCGTCCGACAGTTGCATTCCCGCATCTCCCCGAAAACACAAGAACAGTTGATGAAATCGGCGAAAAAGAAGTTAAGATTGACCAGTGCGTAATCGGTTCATGCACAAACGGCAGAATTTCAGACCTGCGTGCCGCCGCAAACATTCTCAAGGGCAAGAAGATTGCAAAGAATGTTCGTTGCATCATCTTCCCCGGCACACAGCAGATTTGGCTTGACGCTATGCACGAAGGTCTTTTTGATATCTTCATTGAGGCAGGCGCAGTTGTTTCAACACCGACCTGCGGTCCGTGTCTTGGCGGTCATATGGGTATTCTTGCCGCAGGCGAAAGAGCAATCTCAACAACTAACCGTAACTTTGTCGGCAGAATGGGTCATGTTGACAGCGAAGTTTATCTTGCAAGTCCGGCTGTTGCCGCCGCAAGTGCTGTCGCAGGCTACATCATTGACCCCGAAAAGGTATAAGAAAGGCAGGTAACAAACAATGAACGCAAAAGGTACTGTACATAAGTTCGGCGACAATGTGGATACCGATGTAATTATCCCTGCTCGCTACCTTAACACCGCATCTCACAAGGAGCTTGCGGCTCACTGCATGGAGGACATTGACGCAGATTTCGTAAACAAGGTTAAAGAGGGCGACATTATGGTTGCCGAAAAGAACTTTGGTTGCGGATCTTCCCGTGAACACGCACCAATCGCAATCAAGGCAAGCGGAATTTCATGTGTAATCGCATCAACCTTTGCAAGAATTTTCTATCGTAACTCAATCAACATCGGTCTTCCTATTCTTGAATGTGACGAGGCGGCAAAGGATATCAAAGAGGGTGACACAGTTTCCGTAAACTTTGACACAGGCGTCATCACCAACGAAACAACAGGCAAAACATATCAGGCTGAGCCGTTCCCCGAGTTCATTCAGAACATCATCAAAAAAGGCGGTCTCATCAACTCGATTATGTAATCCGTTGATTTTGATTTATAATTATAACAGAACAACAAACGCAGACTTACTCACAAGTCTGCCGTATTTTTTAGTTCGTATTTTTTAATTCGTGAAGATAGTCTTTTTATTAGAGAAACAAAAAAGCCTCCCGAACAAACGGGAGCTTGAAATGCTTTTACGCACAAATATTTAAAGTAAAGTTATTTAGCAAATTACTTCTTGTAAGATGTGTGCCAGATTTCCTTAGCATACTGGAGGATTGTACGGTCAGATGAGAACTTACCTGCATTTGCAATGTTGATAAGGCACTTCTTACCGAATTCCTTACGGTTAGCATACTCTGTGTTAGCTCTGATCTTTGTATCAACATAATCGGGAAGATCATAGATGAGGAAGTAGTTATCAGCCTTCTGCCATGAAGAATCCTTGAGGAGTGAATCATGAAGCTCCTTGAAGCTGCCCTCGCCCTGAGCGCCGCCGTCATCAAATGTGCCGTCGATAAGAGTATCAACAACTCTCTTAATTTCCGGATTAGCGTCATAAAGAGCCTTTGGATGGTAGCCTTCCTTCTTCATTCTCTCAATGTCCTCAACCTTTGCGCCGAAGATGTACTCGTTCTCAATACCTGCGCACTCAGCGATTTCAACATTAGCACCGTCAAGTGTACCGAGTGTAGGAGCACCGTTGAGCATGAACTTCATGTTACCTGTACCCGATGCCTCAAGACCTGCTGTTGATGTCTGCTCAGAAAGGTCAGCGGCAACAACAATCTTCTCAGCGTAAGATACATTGTAGTTAGAAATGAAGTAAACCTGAAGGAGATCCTTTGTTTCGGGATCGTTGTTTACAAGCTTAGCAATCTCGTTGATGTACTTGATGATTGCCTTTGCTCTTGCATAACCCGGAGCAGCCTTTGCGCCGAAGATAAATGTTGTAGGAGTCCAGTTTTTAAGCTTCTTATCCTTCAATCTGAAGTAGATTGTCATGATTGAGAAAGCGTTGAGGAGCTGTCTCTTGTACTCGTGAAGTCTCTTAACCTGAATATCATAGATTGAATCGGGATTTACATCGTAGCCGTCCATCTTCTTGATGTAGTCTGCGAGCTGCTGTTTCTTCTTCTTCTTGATATTGTTGAACTTTGTGATTGTTCTTGTGTCAATGCTGTCATTGAGCTTTTCAAGAAGCGAAAGGTCTGTAAGCCATGCATCTGAGCCAACCTTCTCTGTGATAAGAGCAGAAAGCTCAGGGTTGCAAAGACCGAGCCAACGGCGCTGTGTAATACCGTTTGTCTTGTTCTGGAATCTCTCGGGATATACCTGATACCACTCTTTGAGTACATCAGCCTTGAGGATTTCTGTGTGAAGCTCGGCAACACCGTTTACATATGTTGATGCGTATGTTGCAAGTCTTGCCATATGAACAACATTACCGTCGATAATGCGCATCTTAGCCTTTGTATCCTCATGCACGCCCTTAGCAGTAAGCTCTTCCTGGCACTTGTTGGCGATAAGGCAAATGATGTGATAAATCTCAGGAATAACCTGTGTCATAAGGTCAGCAGGCCACTTCTCGAGAGCCTCGCCGAGAACTGTGTGGTTTGTATAGTTAAATGTCTTTCTTGCAATTTCAAAAGCGTCGTCAAAATTGAAGCCTTCGTTCATAAGAAGTCTTACAAGCTCAGGAACACATGATACAGGATGTGTATCGTTAAGCTGAATTGTGTTTTCCTTAGCAAAGAAGCTGAAATCATTGCCGTGTTTCTTCTTATAACGGCGCATAATGTCCTGAAGTGATGCAGAACAGAAGAAATACTGCTGTTTAAGTCTGAGAACCTTGCCTCATACTTGTTATCGTTAGGATAAAGAACCTTTGTGATGTTTTCGGCATCGTTCTTTTCCTGAACGGCATTGTTGTACTCTGTGTTGTTGAAAGCAGTAAAATCAAAATCGTTTATTGCCTCAGCCTGCCAAAGACGAAGTGTGTTGATGTTTGTTGTCTTACAGCCGATAACAGCCATATCGTAAGGAACAGCCTTAACTGTCTGGCCCTTGAATGATACTGTAACAGCCTCATCCTCAACACGGTTGCACCACGGATCTTCAAATCTCTGCCAGTTATCAGCTGTTTCAACCTGATAACCGTTTTCGATAAGCTGCTTGAAAAGGCCGTACTTGTAACGGATTCCGTAGCCGTCAAGCGGTACTTCCTGTGTAGCAGCGCTGTCGAGGAAACAAGCGGCAAGTCTGCCGAGACCGCCGTTACCGAGAGCAGCATCGTCGATATCCTCAAATACATTGATGTCAATGCCCTTCTTTTTGAGGAGCTTTGTAACATCTTCAAGAATTCCGAGGCAGTAGAGGTTGTTGTACATCATTCTGCCCATGAGGAATTCTGCAGAGAAATAGTAAGCTCTGCGTTCGCTGTCATGTTTAATCTTGCTTGCTTCCCAGTTGCCTGCGATTTCGCCCATTACTGCTTTGCCGAGTGAGTAGTGAAGCTCAGCGGGTGTGAGCTCTTCAATCTTTTTGCAGTACATAGACTGAGCTGTGAGTTCAAGCTTTTCCATAATATTACCCATTTGTTTAGTCCTCCAGTCGTCCGCTTTTTTCAGACATAGTTTTTAATTTATCTGCAAGCTCATCAGTAAGAGCTGCGCCATCGAGTCTCCATACCCAGTTTCCGCCGAGTGTTGACGGAATATTCATTCTTGCCTCCTTGCCAAGGCCGAGAATGTCCTGCATAGGTACGATTGCTGTATCTGCCTTGCTTTCATAAGCAACACGGATGAGTCCCCAGTTGAACGGTTCGTCATCAGGCATCTGACAATAACTTCTTGCATAGTTAACGTCCTCGGGTTTAGCTGTTTCAAGCCAGCCCATAACAGTATCGTTATCGTGAGTACCTGTGTAAACAACACAGTTTTCGGTGTATTTATGGGGAAGATAGTCGTTCTCTTCACCACTGTCGAAAGCGAATTCAAGAACCTTCATTCCCGGATAGCCTGTCTGCTCCATAAGCTCGGTTACATCGGGAGTGAGTGTTCCGAGGTCTTCGGCAACAATATCAATCTTGCCGAGTGCATCTTCCATCATATTAAAGAACTTAATGCGCGGACCTTCAACCCATTCACCGTTGATTGCATTTTCGGCAGGATAAGGAATTGAATAGTAGCTTGCAAAAGCTCTGAAATGGTCAATACGGGTGATGTCATAAAGCTTTGATGCGGCTTTGATACGCTCAAACCACCACTCATAGTCGGTAGCCTCAAGGTAATCCCAATCATAGAGAGGATTGCCCCAAAGCTGACCTGTTGCCGAGAAGTAATCCGGCGGACAGCCTGCAACTGCGATAGGATCACCGTCGTCATAAAGCTGAAACAGCTCGGGATTTGCCCATGTGTCTGCGCTGTCCATGGCAACATAGATTGGCATATCGCCCAAAATTTTGATGCCGAGACCGTTTACATACGCACGGAAGGATTCCCACTGCTCATAGAATTTGAACTGTACAAACTTCCAGAAATCAACATCATCCTTGAGCTTGCGTTCATAACGCTTCACGGCAGCCTCATCACGCATTTTGATTTCCTCATCCGGCCATTCTGTCCAGGAAACCATGTCAAAGCTCTTTTTAACTGCCATATAAAGTGCATAGTTTTTGAGCCATGAACTGTTTTTACGCTTGAAGGATGTAAATGCCTTCTGGTCACCCTTTTGAAGTTATCGTAAGCAATCTTCAAACTTCAAAACGGTTGTTGTAGATTTTCTCATAGTCAACCTCGGCGTCATCTGAGCCCCAGTCACGGCTCATGACCTCTTCCTTAGTCAAAAGACCTTCTTCACAAAGAGTGTCAAGGTCAATGAGGTAAGGATTGCCTGCATAGGTTGAAAAAGACTGATACGGTGAATCACCGTAGCTTGTCGGTCCAACGGGGAGAATCTGCCAGATTGTCTGACCTGATTTTTTCAGAAAGTCAGCAAACTTGCGAGCCTCTTTGCCGATGGTGCCGATACCGTAGGGGGATGGAAGCGAAGTAATCGAAAGGAGAACACCTGCGCTTCTAGCCATAAAAATCAACTCCATTCTGACGGACTGTTAAATTTTTTAAATCTGCGAATTCGGGCGCAATTCGCCCCTGAACCCACAGTATCAAGATAATTTTAGCACATAATCTAAATTTTTACAAGTTATTTTTTTAACAACGACAAGTTATTGCAATATACTCAAAATAGTCAGTAAAACAGCGTCAGAAGTTAGTTTTCTTATATAGCCTCTTGAATTTACCATGTTAATATTGCCGCCAAGCATAAGCTTTATTGCATAACTTTTGTCTTTTGTGCTGATTCCGCAATAAACAAGACCGACAGGCTTTTCGGGAGTTCCGCCCGTAGGACCTGCAATTCCCGTCGTACTTACGGCTAAATCCGCACCCGAAACATTTCTTGCACCCTCTGCCATCTGCATTGCAGTTTCAGCCGAAACTGCGCCAAGCACAGACAGCGTTTCGTTTGAAACTCCAAGCACCTTATGTTTCATTTCATTTGCATATGTGCATACGCCAAAATCAAACACATCGCTTGCACCGCTTACTGCGGTAATTCTTTCGCTTAAAAGACCGCCCGTACAGCTTTCTGCGGTTGCAAGCTTTACGCCCTTTTCACGGAGCTTTGCAACAACATTTTCCTGGAGCGTGTCGGAATTGAGATTGTTTTTTCTCAAAAGCCGAACCACATCTGTATCTGTCAGAGTTATCATTAATAATCATCTCCGAAAATTTTTCGTATATCCATATTTTAGCACCGGCATATGAATATTGCAATTATTTTATTTTTGATATATTAAATAGAAAAGGAAAGCGCTCACGCAAAAACGCTTAAAAAAGAGGTAATTTTATGGCTTGGTTTTTTACCGAAAAAAATATATTCGGCAACAACTACACCCTTGTCGGAGAAAACGCAAAGCATATTTCTAAGGTGCTGCGTATGCGTACAGGCGATGACATCACCCTTGTTTCTCCGAACAAAACGCAGTATGAATGTAAAATTTCGCTCATCACACAGGGTGAAGTCACGGTTGACATCATCTCACAAAAGTCGTGTGAAAACGAACCCGATGTTTTTGTAACCCTCTATCAGGCTCTGCCTAAGGGTGATAAAATGGACTTCATCGTTCAGAAATGCACGGAACTCGGAATCAGCAGAATTGTGCCGATGATTTCGGCAAGATGTGTTTCCCGACCCGATGAAAAGTCGCTGAAAAAGAAGTGTGAACGCTGGCAGAAAATTGCTCTTCAGGCGGCAATGCAAAGTCGCAGGGGCATTATCCCCGAAGTAACTCCGTGCATTTCATTTAAAGAGGCGGCAGAACAAACAAAGCAGAACGAAAAGACCGTATTTTTTTACGAAATGGGCGGAGAATCCGTCAGAAAAATTCTGAATGGCACAAAGCCTAAAACCGTCGGAATGTTCATCGGCAGTGAAGGTGGATTTGAACAATCGGAGGTTGACAGCGTAACCGCAATCGGCGGTCAGGCGGCAACCCTCGGCAAACGAATTCTCCGTGCAGAAACCGCCCCCCTCGCCGCCCTATCCATTATTATGTACGAAACCGATAATTTTAGTTCGTGAAGACAGTTTGTACAATGCACAACAAATGATGCCCGAGCGCAGCATAGCAGTTGCATATACCGACTCATAGGCGAGTGCCTCGCACCCCTTTCGAGCAGACAGTTTTATACATGATAACAATTGTCGCCCGAGCACAATATTGTATGGATTTATGCAAACAGTAGCGGCGGTCAGTGACCGCCAATCGAACCGATTACAAAATCGGGTCAACATTACAAATGATTTTTAACCGACAATGATACAACATAAATTTATCACTTGTTCGTTTTTGGTTTTGCAACCAAAACGATTGGCGTTCGCTGAACGCCGCTACATTTCAACACCAAAATCGGAGGAAAATTTATGACAGGAATTATATGTGCCATGCAGATTGAGGCCGACGGAATTATCGCCCTTTCTCAGAACACACAAACCGAAGAAATCGCAGGAATGAAATTCACCACAGGTACTCTTAACGGCAGGGACATAGCCGTTGTAGTCTGCGGAGTCGGCAAGGTCAATGCCGCCATGTGTGCCGTTGTGCTTATCGAAAAGTACAATCCCGATGTTGTAATCAACAGCGGTGTGGGCGGTTCACTCTCCCCTCTTGTATCAATCGGAGATATTGTTGTTGCGACAAAATCCGTTCAGCACGATATGAACACAACTGCTCTCGGCGACAGACAGGGCGAGGTTTCGTTTCCTGACGGTACAAAGATCTTTTTTGACTGCGACAAAACAGTGGTCGAAAAGCTCACGCAGGCGTGCAGAACACTACCCGACACCAAGGTTGAGCAGGGCATTATTGCAAGCGGCGATATATTCGTTTCCGACCGCAAAAAACGCAAAAAAATTGCCGACACATTCGGCGCTCTTGTCTGTGAAATGGAGGGTGCGGCAATCGGTTATGTTTGCTACGCACTCAAAACTCCTTACGGAATCATCAGGGCAATCTCCGATGATCTTGACGAAAACAAGGGCGTTGATTATGAAAAATTCTGCAAGCTTGCCGCCAAAAAGACAGTAGGTGCAATATGTGAATATCTCAAAAATGAATAATTATGACCGACTCAAAACGGGGAACGCTTTTGTTTCCCGTTTTTTCTTTTGTAATGAGTTGTCTTTTTCGATTTCTATTGACAATATAATCACATTTGGATAAAATAAAAGGTAGCATTATTTTATGGAATAACACTACATATACAAGGGAGAGATATATATGCAGCTTACAGGTGCAGAAATCATTTGCGAGTGTCTTCTTGAGCAGGGTGTCGACACGGTTTTCGGTTATCCGGGCGGTGCGGCACTTAACACATACGACGCACTCTATAAATACAGCGACAGAATCCGTCACATTCTCACAGCACACGAGCAGGGTGCTTCTCATGCGGCTGACGGTTACGCAAGAGCAACAGGCAAAACAGGCGTTGTTATGACAACATCGGGTCCGGGTGCAACAAACATTGTAACAGGCCTTGCAACAGCCAATATCGACAGCATTCCGCTTGTTGCAATCACAGGCAATGTAACAACCGATCAGCTTGGAAGAGACAGCTTTCAGGAAGTTGACATTGTAAACATCGTAAAGCCCGTTACAAAGGCAAGCTTCCTTGTTGAAAAGGTTGAGGATCTTGCCGACACCATACGCAAGGCTTTTGCTCTTGCTCAACACGGCAGAAAAGGACCTGTTCTCGTTGATGTTCCAAAGGATGTAACGGCAAACAAAACAGAGTTTGTGCAGACTATTCCCGAAAGACCGAGAACCTTTGAAATCAGAAACCCCGAAAAAGTTCGTGTTGTTCAGGAAATGATTAAAAACGCAAAGCGTCCTATGATTTACGCAGGCGGCGGTATCATCAGCGCTGACGCAAGCGAAGAATTCAAGGCATTTGCGGAGCTTATTGACGCTCCCGTTTGTTGTTCGCTTATGGGACTCGGCTGTATTCCTGCCGATCATCCGCTCTGTGTCGGCAACATCGGTATGCACGGCGGTTACGAAACAGGTATGGCAACAGCCGAATGTGACCTTATGATTGCGTGCGGTGCAAGATTCTCCGACCGTGTTGCAGGCGACCGTGAAAGGTTCGGCGAACAGGCAAAGATTGTTCAGCTTGAAATCGACGAAAAAGAAATTAACAAGAATGTAAAGGTTGATGAATACATTCTCGGAGATATAAAAGAAATTCTCATTGCACTCACAATCGGTCTTGACCGTCAGAACCATCCGGACTGGCTTGCAAAGATTGAAGAATGGAAGCATCATTTTGACGATAAAAAGCTCCCCGAGTGTGACCTTCCGCTCCCACAGCAGGTTCTTGATACAATCAACGAAATCAAGTGTCCGTCAGACATCATCGCAACAGATGTAGGTCAGCACAGATGTGGGTTGCACAGTTCAGCAAGATTATGGAAAGCAGAACGCTCCTCACATCAGGCGGTATGGGTACTATGGGTTACGGCATGGGTGCCGCAATCGGTGCGCAGTGTGCCCGTCCCAATGACAGGGTTTGCCTCATCACAGGTGACGGCAGTTTCCACATGAACTTAAACGAACTCGTAACACTGAAGTCCTATGAACTCCCCGTTGTTGTAGTTGTTATGAACAACACGGTTCTCGGTATGGTTCGTCAGTGGCAGAAGCTTTTCTACGGCAGTCGTTTTTCACAGACCGATCCGCACAGAGCAACCGACTTTGTAAAGCTTGCAAATGCTTTCGGCGTTGACGGTTTAAGAATCACAAAGCCCGAGGAAATCAAGCCGATTCTCACAAAGGCTTTTGAAATGAACAAGCCCGTTGTTGTTGACTGCCGCATCAGTCCCGATGCAAATGTTCTCCCGATGATTCCTCCGGGAAAGACAATCAACGAAATCATCACAGAAATGTAAGCCGAGAGCCTCGGCACGCAGTTCGTGTAGGCAGTTTTGTTAAGGAACAACTTTCAGTTCCCGAGCACAGCAATCCACCGTTCCCAGCTCGTGAAGATAGTTTAGTTTTAAAACAACTTATATCTCCCAAACACGGCGAAGTTAATAATTATATTTATAGGGTACTCAAACGAGTACCCTGTTTTTTATGCCATTCAGTGGTGGCGTTCAACTTTGAATACATAGCTTTAAACAAAGCGTAAAAAACAGCCGTAAAAATACGGCTGTTTTGTGTTACGACTATTAAAGTAAAATTACTTCTTTTCTTTCTCTTCCTTTGGTTTAACTTCTTTTTCAAAGTTTACGGCATCGGCAACATCTTCCGTATCGAACTTATAGTCCTTACCTGGGAAAACTGCATTGAGAACGATACCTGCAATTGATGCAACGGCAAGCGGTGAAAGTGTTATTGCGGCACTACCGATTGTAAAGCTTACCGTGTCGCTTGAAAGACCGAGCGCACAAACAAGAATAACTGCGGCAACGATAAGGTTACGGCTCTTTGTGAAGTCAACCTTGTTTTCAACAACATTTCTGACACCGATAGCAGAAATCATACCGTAAAGAACAAACGAAATACCGCCGATGATACAGCTTGGAATTGAACCGATAATTACCGAAACAATCGGGAAGAATGATACTGCAACGGCAAAGTAAGCGGCAATTCTTATTACTCTCGGGTCGTAAACTCTCGTAAGAGCGAGAACGCCTGTGTTTTCACCGTAAGTTGTGTTTGCAGGGCCGCCGAAAAGTGATGCAAGCGTTGTTGCAAGTCCGTCACCGACAAGAGTTCTGTGGAGTCCCGGATCTTTGATGTAGTTATTGCCTGTTGTTGAACTGATGGCGCAAATATCACCGATATGCTCCATCATTGTAGCAAAAGCAATCGGAACAATGGCAATGATTGAAGATGCGATAAGCGCGCCGTTTGAGTAATCAATACCGCCGAATACCGTTTTATCCCAGTGAATCGGAATTCCGATAAGTCCCTCACTGCCGAAAATGTGACCTTTTGAGATGTTGTCGCAAATTGTGTTCAGGCTTGTAAAGTCAAAAATCGGCTGATAAGCACCCTTATCAAATCCGCTTGAGAAGAGCCACGGAACATTCTGAATAAGGTCAGGATTTGCCTGTGAAATGAAGTAAAGCACAAGACCTGTACCGTAAGAGATAAGCAAACCGAGGATAATCGGAATGATTTAGCCATTCCCTTGCCCCAGATGTTGAAAACAAC
>ENA-OQCP01000336-OQCP01000336.1-human-gut-metagenome-genome-assembly--contig:-NODE-336-length-21055-cov-7.096282_pt1 | contig 21055 bp, 20 predicted proteins | sample MGYA00242760_ERZ504583 | MGnify/ENA primary metagenome ERZ504583 (study PRJEB26092, sample SAMD00036308) | human gut metagenome | host: Homo sapiens | study: EMG produced TPA metagenomics assembly of...
ACACCGGCTTTGCCACATCATGAAGCAGCATGGTAAGCCTTAGGATTTTGTCCTCGCACATGCTCCAAGGTATGAAGCGTATGCTCGCCGACACTGTACATATGGTGCTTATTGTGCTGAGGTGTCTGCATCATCACATCAAACTCCGGCATGAATACCGCTGTGAGTCCTAGCTCATACAAATCTCTCATCATCTGCGGATGGTCTGATGTCAGAAGCTTCACAAGCTCCACCTGGATTCGCTCTGCGCTGACCTTTGACAATGCAGGGGCAAGCTCTTTTATGGCTGCTTTAGTCTGTGCCTCTATATCAAAGCCAAGCTGGGCTGCAAATCGCACCGCACGAAACATCCTGAGTGCATCCTCACTGAACCTGTCGTGCGCACAGCCCACACATCTGATCACATGTGCTTTTAAATCTCCTATGCCGTCAAATTCATCGACAAGCCCCATCCTATGATTATACGCCATAGCATTGATTGTGAAGTCGCGCCTCTCCAGGTCAAGCTTCAGATTGGAGGTAAATGTGACCTCCTTTGGATGGCGTGCATCCTCGTACTCTCCGTCTATCCTGTAGGTGGTGACCTCATAGCCCACATGCTCCAGCATGACCGTGACTGTGCCATGCTGGATACCTGTGTCTATCGTATGGTCAAATATCGCTTTGACCTGCGCAGGCTTTGCAGATGTGGTGATATCCCAGTCCTGCGGTGTCCTGCCAAGGAGACTGTCACGCACGCATCCACCTACCGCATATGCCTCAAAGCCATGCTCGTAGAGCGTGTCTATTATGAAGTTGACATTCTGCGGTAAATCTATGCGCATCGTTTAGTTCTCCTTTTTTATTCTAAATGACGCTCGCCGAATGGGCACATTGCCACAGCATACAACTGTGACACATGCTCTCATAACTCCTTAGTCTGGTGAGAGTAAATACCTCCTGCGGCAGAGCTTATTAGGCGTAAATTTAGTATGCCTTACCCCAGTATACGAGCTTATGCGCCGGCTTTCCACAGCATACACATACGTCGGAAATCTGCTCCTGGTCACCAAATGGCATACAACGGCTTGTAACTGTTGTGTCCTCTTTGATTTTGTTCTCGCAGGCCTCGTCTCCACACCACATAGCACGGATAAAGCCAGGCTTTGTCTCTGCGATTGCCTTGAACTCATTGTAGTCGTGTGCATCGTTTATATGGCTTGCAAGGAATGCCTTTGCCTTCTCGAGCATGTCATTCTGCATTGTCTCAAGTACCTCTGCGAGCTTCTCATTTACCTCATCGAGTGAGACAACGATTTTCTCTCTTGTGTCTCGGCGGACGATAACGCACTGGTTTTTCTCGATATCCTTTGGTCCAATCTCGATACGTGTTGAGATTCCCTGAACCTCCTGTGCTGCGAACTTCCAGCCAGGTGTCTTGTCGGTTGCATCGATTTTCACGCGGAAATCCTTTGAGAGCTTGTCCTTGAGGTCGTATGCCTTGTCAAGGACGCCGTCCTTCTGCTGCTGGATTGGAATGACCATAACCTGTGTTGGTGCAATCTTTGGTGGAAGCACAAGTCCTGAGTCATCTCCGTGAACCATGATGATAGCTCCGATAAGACGTGTTGAAACGCCCCATGATGTCTCATGACAGTACTGTAATTTATTGTCCTTGTCTGTGTACTGGATGCCGAAGGCCTTAGGGAAGCCGTCACCAAAGTTGTGTGAGGTTCCTGACTGGAGTGCTTTTCCGTCATGCATGAGAGCCTCTATTGTATATGTAGCCTCTGCTCCGGCGAACTTCTCCTTGTCTGTCTTTCTTCCCTTTACCATAGGGATTGCAAGGTATTTCTCACAGAAATCCGCATAGATGTTTAACATCTGTACTGTACGTGCCTCTGCCTCCTCGGCTGTTGCATGAACAGTATGTCCCTCCTGCCATAAGAACTCTGATGAACGGAGGAATGGACGTGTTGTCTTCTCCCAGCGCACTACTGAGCACCACTGGTTATATACCTTTGGAAGGTCTCTGTGTGACTGTACTGTTTTGCTGAAAAGCTCGCAGAAAAGTGTCTCTGATGTAGGTCTTACTGCAAGTCTCTCCTGAAGTGTCTCAAGTCCGCCCTGTGTGACCCATGCGACCTCAGGTGCAAAGCCTCTACGTGATCCTTTTCCTTCTGGAGCAGGCTCTCCGGAATGAACATTGGCATGTATACATTCTCTACACCTGTCTCTTTAAACATTGCATCGAGATTTTTCTGTATATTCTCCCAGATGGCATAACCATTGGGCTTAAAGATCATACATCCCTTTACAGATGAATAATCCATCAACTCTGCTTTCTTCACAACGTCTGTATACCATTGTGTGAAATCTTCCTCCATGGAAGTGATGGCCTCTACTAATTTTTTCTCCTTAGCCATTGCTTTTCTCCTTTTTTATTTAAATATTCTATGATATACGGGGCGTTTATATCTCATCCGGCCCCTGCACCACGCATAATTTTACTAACATATATTATTCCATAAGCGAGCTGATGTCAATAAGCCTAAAAACTTGTTGTGCGGTATTTTTCATGTTTTTTTGAGCATTTTTGATATCCATAGCCTCATTAAGCGTTGTTGCCCCTCTTATAATAGGGAAAAACGCATCTATGCCTTCTTTATTACATGCCACTGCATCGTCAGTTACACTCCCTGCTAGTGCGATTACTTTACAGCCGTTTTTTCTGCCTGCTTTTGCCACTCCTACAGGCACCTTTCCCATGGCGCTCTGTCCATCAAGCCTGCCCTCTCCGGTCACTACGATATCGGCATTTTTCAGTTCCTTGTCAAGCTGTATTGCGTTTAACACTATATCTATGCCGGATTTAAGCTCCACGTTCTCAAGTCCAAAAAGAAACGCAAAGCCAAGACCTCCCGCAGCGCCTGCTCCCGGTGTCTCGCTGAAGCTTTTTCCCGCATACTCCTCAACACAGTCTGCATACTGTCTCATCATTTTATCCATCTGTGCCTTTTCATGCTCCTGTACGCCCTTTTGCTTTCCAAAAATGTATACGCAGCCCTGCTCTGTGCACAGTGGATTAGTAACATCACATGCTATTTTGAAATGACACTGCTTCAATTCTGAAGGAACCTTATCAGCCTTTATCTTTTTTACCCTTGCAAGCGAGCCAAATACCGGTGGAAGAATATTGTCATCCTCATCATAAAACTCATAGCCGAGCGCCGACAGCATTCCTATGCCGCCCTCAGTGGTTGCGCTTCCGCCTATTCCGATTATGAAATTCCGACAGCCTTGTGCACGGCATCCAATATCATCTCTCCCACACCCAATGAGGTCGCTTTCCATGGATCAGGTTTACCTTCAACAAGTGTGATCCCCGACGCTTCTGCCATTTCCATAACAGCCGTATCATCCTCAAGTACTCCATATGTTGCGTGCACCTTTTGTCCCATCGGTCCTGTTACATCAACATGTTCATATGTGCCATTCATGCCCTCTACCAAAGCGGTTACAGTTCCCTCTCCACCATCTGCAAGTGGTCTGACCACCACATCTGCTTTCGGTATTGCCGCCAATATGCCTTCTTTACAGGCCATCCCGGCCTGCATGCTTGTCATGCTTCCTTTAAATGAATCAATTGCTACTACAACCTTCATTTTACCATTCCTCTATTTTTGTTTATATGTGGTTCAGTAAGGTATACATCGAATTGCATGCATCGATAACACCTTTTTCCTCTAATTATATTATTTTATCATAATTTTAAAGTCAGGTGTAGTTTCCAAAAACAATTTGAAAGTGCATTTTCATAAAATTTGTGCTAGAATAACATGTTGTTATATTATGCTAAGGAGAATTTAGAATGGAAAACTATAAACGAGGACTGACAGCAGGAATCCCGATTGCGCTGGGATATCTGTCAGTTTCATTTACTTTTGGAATTATGGCGGTGTCATACGGACTATCCTGGTGGCAGGCTGTGCTCATTTCGATGACCACTGTCACATCTGCCGGACAGTTTGCAGGCATCGGAATTATGATGCATCCGGGACAGTATTTCCAGATGCTTATTTCGCAGATTACTATTAATATAAGATATTCCTTTATGTCGATTTCGGTTGGTCAGAAGGCTGATTCCAGATTTAGCGGAATTTCAAGATGGATACTCGGCTTTATGATGACTGATGAGATTTTTGCCGTGGCAAGCCAGGAGGATTCTGTGAGCAGAAGCTTCTTTGCAGGGCTGTCAACTCTTCCATACATCGGCTGGGCTGTCGGTACGCTGATAGGTGCTATACTGGGAAGCATTCTGCCGGATAGGCTTATGAGTGCGCTGAGTCTTGCTATTTATGGCATGTTCGTGGCTATCGTGGTTCCTGAGATGAAGAAATCGCGTGCAGTCGTGTTTGTTGTGCTGCTTGCACTCGTGCTTAGCTGCATGTTTTACTACGTACCGTTTTTGTCAAGGATTTCAAGCGGTATCACCATCACTGTTGTAGCCATTGTGGCTGCAGTTATCGGTTCGCTGCTGTTTCCGGTTGCAGATGATACTGATAAGGAATGATTTATTAAATATTTGATAATAAGCGTATAAGGAGATTTTACATAATGAAAAACAGTGTATTTTTTATATATTTACTCATACTCGCGGGCTCCACATATCTGATCCGCGTTATTCCTTTTATCGCAATAAAAGAAAAGATCAACAACAGCTTCGTGCGATCTTTTCTATACTATATTCCGTATGCAGTTTTAACCGCCATGACTATTCCGGCAGTGTTTTATGCTACTAACTGGTGGGTTGGTGCAGCAGCAGGACTTATCGCTGCAGTGATATTTGCATTAAAGGGCAAGGGGCTTACAACCGTGGCCGTGGCTTCCTGTGTGGCGGTATTTATTGTAGAGATGTTCCACTAATTATTTATTTTCCCACTTGATAAGCCATAACTAAAGTGATAAAGTTTTGAGCTGCGCGTTTATATTTTTTTAATAAATATTTTATAATTACCGAAAGGATAAATCAGCTCAGAAGTGAAAATGCAAATACCACGATGCCAAGTATTACAAGCACAATACCTGTGGCACGGTTTAAGGTTTTTGCGGATGCCTTGTTTGCAAAGACCGCTGCAATTCTCGCCCAAAGGAGTGTAAATGCAATACATAAAATCAGCACAAACCAGTCCGGTTTTCCACCGATGGCAAAGTGCGAGGCAGCTCCTGTAAAGGCTGTAAATGCCATGATAAATACGCTCGTTCCGACTGCAGTCTTAAGCTCATAGCCAAGCACTGATGTGAGGATGAGGAGCATCATCATACCGCCTCCCGCACCTATGAAGCCACAGATAAATCCGATAAGCACACCGCAGATGATTGACTGGATAGCTCTCTTTTTAGCTGAAACTCCCTGCATGGCCTCCTTTGTTGTCATGACAGGACGGACTATAAACTTGATTCCGAGTAAAAATGTCATAAATACCGAAAAGCTGCCCATTGTTGCTGACGGCACAAGGCTTGATACATAGCTTCCAACAACCGTGAAGCATAAAACCATGACCATCATTATGAGCCCGTTTTTTACATCAAGGTTCTTGTTCTTTCCATATGTATAGGCTGACACTGCGCTGGCAAGTACATCAGACGACAGGGCTATTCCCACTGCCATATAAGGGTCCATTCCCAAAAATGTAATGAGCATAGGACTTATTACTGCTGCTGCGCTTAGTCCCGCAAAGCCGGTTCCAAGGCCTGCGCCCATACCGGCAAAAAATGTTACTATTATAGTTATTAATGTGCTCATTTGTGTGATTTCCTCCTGATTATTTCATCCATATTATTCTCAAGCTGTTCCATAACAATCGTCAGCTGCTTTTTCTGCTCCTCATCTATCCCTGCAAACAGATCTGCTGTAAACTGCTGCTGTATACGCCTTCCTCTTTCAATGACAGTCCCGGCCTTTTTTGTACAGACAAGCTCCGTCTTCCTCCTATCATTTTCCACAGGTTTTCTCTCCAGATAGCCTTCATTCACAAGCTTATCAACATTTACAGACACAAGATTTGCCTTGATTTTTCTTATTTCAACTATATCCCTTGCCGTCTTATATTCCGGATTGTTCGCCAGAAACATGAGTATATCAAAGGCTGTCTGTGGAAGCTTTAGCTCATGACACAGTGGTCTGCACTCATCGCTGTAGGTTCGCGAAATCTTCTCTGCAAACTCAAAGTTAAATTTCATATGTGATATTCCTTCTTTCCTTTTCCTATTTTGCTGCTTTGTTATACATTTTTGAATTATTCATTTTTGAACTAATTATATATCTCTCTGTCATTTTGTCAAGCGGTTATTGTAATTTATACCCTGCAATGCTATACTTTTTGAGGCATTTTTTCATTAACTATTATGATATGATTTAACAGTTATATGAATACCTTGAAAGTATCCTGCAGTCATGGTATTATATGTAATTGGCGCTTTGTTGCACATTTTAAACACCGGCTAATCTACCGGTGATTTTAATTTTAATAACTAAAGCTTCCTACATATATAATGCCGGAAGTTTAAATTACAATCATTTACAATAGGAGGAATTATGAGTCAGGAAACAAATTCAGCCCCTGTAACAGAGAACAAGATGGGAACCATGCCTATAGGCAGACTTGTCTTTAACATGTCTTTGCCTATGATGATTTCCATGCTCGTACAGGCTCTATACAACATCGTGGACAGTATTTTCGTTGCAAAGCTGTCCGAAAACGCACTCACGGCAGTTTCACTTGCCTTCCCTTTGCAGACACTCATCATCGCTGTCGCAACCGGTACAGGTGTAGGTGTAAACGCGTTGCTGTCAAAGTCACTCGGCGCCCATAAATACGACGAGGCCAACAAAATCGGCATCAACGGTGCCGTACTATATGCATTCAGCTACGTAATATTTCTGATTCTCGGACTTACAATCGTAAAGCCTTTTTACATGAGTCAGATTGGAAATGCTGATGTCGAAATCATGGATATGGGTGTGAGCTACCTGAGTACTGTTATGATTTTTTCATTTGGTATTTTTGCGGAAATCTTTTTTGAGAGGGTGCTTACCTCGACAGGAAGAACTATTTTCAGCATGACCTCACAGCTTTGCGGTGCCATCACAAATATCATTCTGGATCCTATCATGATCTTTGGACTGCTTGGCTTCCCTAAGCTCGGTGCTACCGGTGCTGCTGTGGCAACCGTTGTGGGACAGTGCGTGGCCGCCGTTGTTGCTTTTGTCTGCAACCACAAATTCAATCATGATATCAAGCTGAGCTTCAAGCTATAGCCGGATTTCAAAATCATGGGAACCATTTATGCTATTGGTATTCCGTCGATCATTATGCAGTCTATAGGCTCAGTAATGACATATTCCATGAACAGAATACTTATCGGCTTTTCATCGACTGCCGCTGCTGTTTTCGGTGTTTATTTCAAGCTGCAGAGCTTCTTCTTTATGCCTGTATTCGGACTGAACAACGGAATCACACCTATCATCGCCTTCAACTACGGTGCACAGAACAGAAAGCGTATGGTTAAGACAATAAAGGTCAGCCTGATAACAGCATTCTGTCTGCTCTTCGTTGGCTTTGCCTGCTTTGAGTTCATACCAAAGGTGCTTCTTGGAATGTTCAGCGCCTCTGACGATATGCTCAAAATCGGTGTTCCGGCGCTCAGAATAATCGGAGTGCATTTCCTCATCGCATGGTTTTGTATTATCGTCGGCACAGTATTCCAGTCTTTAGGAAAAGCTGTCTTTTCATGATCGTATCAATCATGCGTCAGCTTGTGGTTTTAATTCCGGCAGCATACATCCTTTCAAAGCTTGGTGGACTTCACGCTGTATGGTGGGCTTTCCCGATAGCAGAGGTGATATCCTTTACTGTTTCGACATTATTCTTAATCAGGATTAACAGAACTATCATCTCAAAGATTCCTGATGGAAGCGATGTGCTGTAAGGAAAATTTACTTGCGTATTTTCTTCCTCTATACGTATTTTATGGAAAAAGTGCAATCTGCAGATACAAACCTCTTTTAAAAAATGCGATTTTGTAGTAAAATTGCCAAAAAGAAAATGCGATTTTGTTATTTTATTAGGAGATTGCAGTGATATGGAGGACTAAGACATGAAATTTATATCGTGGAATGTAAATGGACTGCGCGCATGCGTCCAGAAAGGTTTCCTTGATTTTTTTAACAGTATAGATGCGGATTTCTTTTGTATACAGGAGTCCAAGCTACAGGCGGGACAGATTGACCTTGACCTGCCGGGCTATCACCAGTACTGGAATTACGCCGAGAAAAAAGGCTATTCCGGCACAGCCATTTTCGCAAAAAATGAGCCATTATCTGTGTCTTACGGCATAGGCATTGAGGAGCATGATAGGGAAGGACGTGTCATCACACTCGAATATGACAATTTCTATCTCGTAACCTGTTACACTCCAAACTCACAGAATGAACTGAAAAGGCTGCCGTACCGTATGCAGTGGAGGATGATTTCCGTGAATACCTTAAGGCTCTTGATGCCCAAAAGCCTGTCGTACTGTGCGGTGATCTGAATGTCGCACATAATGAAATCGACCTGAAAAATCCAAAAACCAACCGCAAGAATGCAGGTTTTTCAGATGAGGAACGTGCTAAAATGACGGAGCTTTTAGGTTCCGGTTTTACCGATACCTTCAGATATTTTTATCCGGATGCCGAGGGTATATATTCCTGGTGGTCATACCGTTTTAAGGCACGCGAGAAGAACGCAGGCTGGCGTATCGACTACTTTATCACGTCAAAGCGCATCAATGATAAGCTGCAAAAGGCAGCAATCCATACCGATGTGCTCGGTTCAGACCACTGCCCTGTTGAGGTTGATATTGAATTTTAAATTTAAGGTTATGTATTTTTACAATCCCTTATGCAACACCTTCTTCTCGAGCTTATCCCCATCCAGTGTATACTCAACAGCATTATACGCACCGTTTCTGTATGCAAACGTCTCATTGTCATCCTGATAATGCACGAAGCTGCCCTTGCCCGGATATGTCAGTATACTGATCTTATCCTCTATGATGTCCTCTGTAGAGCGGATTTCTCCGTCTGCAACAGGGATAATGGCTCCTGCTTTTATGAAGACAGGTACTTTATCAAGTGGTGCATCTGCTAAAATATATCTGCCACCACTGTATTTTTCGCCTGTGTAGTAATCATACCAGTCGCCGTCAGGCAGATAAACCTCTCTTGCCTCCTTGCCCGGTGCGATCACAGGTGCAACCAGCACAAAGCTTCCGAGCATATATTCATCGGAAATATTTCTCACATGCTTATCTGCAGGATACTCGTATACGAGCGGACGCACGATAGGTGCTCCTGTCTTTTCACACTCATGTGCCAGATCATAGATATATGGGATAAATCTGTATCTGAGCTTTACTGTCTTTCTGACTGCATCTATCGTAGTCTCGTCAAACTGCCAAGCTCCTGTCTGCGTGTTCCCATCGCTGAATGATTTCTGAAAAACGGCACAAATACTGCTGCCTCATAAAATCTGACAAGAAGCTCCGGTGTAGTATCACTTCCGAAACCGCCTATATCGCTGCCACACATGGCAAGTCCGCTGACTGACAGATTGCACACCTGCTCGAGTGAAAGTGCTATATGCGCCCAGATGCTGTGATTATCTCCGGTCCAGCCACCGCAGTATTTCTGGCTTCCGGCATATGCAGCCCTTGTAAGTACAAACGGACGTTTTCCACCATCATTTTTCGCAAGTCCCTCATATGTGGCTTTTGCCATAAAATGTCCGTAAATATTGTGAACCTTTTCATGTGCTCCATACTCAAACTGCACATCATCCGGCAGTGGTCCGTTGAAGCTTGCAGGCTCATTCATATCATTCCATATGCCACTGATACCGTGCTCGAGAAGTATCTTTGTCTTGTCTCCCCACCAGCTTCTGACGCTTTGCTTTGTGAAGTCCGGAAATACCGATGTTCCCGGCCAGACAGCATTTTCATATACACTGCCATCTGTATCATGTGCAAATGCATCCATCTCCATACCCTCTTTGTACATGAAGTAGTCCTCATCCTTTTTCACCCCCGGGTCAATGATGGATATGAGCTTTACACCCCTGTCAGCAAGCTTCTCTGAAAGGCCCTTTACATCCGGGAATTTCTTGTCATCAAAGGTGAATACCCTGTAGCCGTTCATGTAATCGATATCCATATGTATCACATCGCATGGGATATCAAGCTCGCGGAATTTGTCAGCTATATCAAGCACCTCATCCTGTGTGTAATAGCCCCAGCGGCTCTGATGGCTGCCGTATATCCATCTCTGATAAAGCGGTGTGGTGCCTGTCAGTGATGTATAAAGTCCTACCACCTCTGCCATATCATTTCCCGGCATAAAATAGTAGTCCAGCTCCCCCTTCTCATGCTCGACGAAATAGTAATCTGTGTTTTCATAACCAAAATCAAAGGTTGTCTTGTAGGTATTATCCGCAAAAATTCCATAGCAATATTCATCGCCCAACACGATAAAAAACGGTATGGATTTATACAGTGATTTGAAGCTGTCCACATGTGGCGCAGGATCATCTGTGTTCCAGTTTACATATGAATATCCACGCTTGTTGAGGCATCCCGGCTTATCTCCCAGGCCGTAAATAGCATCATCCTTTCCAAGCTTTTTGATGATGGTAACAGAGTCAGTTTTTTCTTCATCTTTCCCGACAGTATGTCCCTCAAGCTCTGCGATGGCAAGATCCTCGTACGGATTCTTCTCACTCTTTTTGCGTGCTTTTTCATAATCTGAAAGCACAAGCTTCCCTTTGTAATAAATATCAAGCTTCTCGTTATCCTTCACATATACAGTAATATCCCTTGCGCTGATAACTGCTTTAACTGCTGCATCGCTTACACCGGCTTCTGCTGCGGTCCCCTTGGCATCAGACGTATCCTTGCTTGTTACGTCCGGTGTGGCAGCCTTCGGAATGAAGCCCTCTTCTATTGCAACACTTTCGATGCCGGGTTTTTGTGCAACATGCACTATGTTGTTTTCAAATATGGTAACAAACAGACTGCCGTTCTCGTAGATCAGCTCTGCTGTGTTGTCCTGTATTTTACAGTTCTTATATAAATTTCCCATTGCATAATCCTCCCTTGAATTATATAGTTTCTCCTGATGTTTCTTATAAAAATACTTCCGTTTACTATAATAGTATCATCCATTTTTAATTTTTACAACAAAGAAAGTCACCGGTCACACCTAGTATGACCGGTGACTGCCTCAGGCTGTAAGTATCTCTGTCAATACACCATACAGCTCTGTATCAAGCTCCTTTGCCTTGAGCTCTGATAAAATCACTGTTGTTTTCTTTCCCGATGTAATAAGACCGTAGATTTCATCCTTTAGCACAAAGCCTATCTCTGCCTGATTCAGGAAATCAAAGCATCTTTTTTCGAGTTGATTATCAAGCGCTACTGTGTCTTTCGATATTGCAACGCTTATTTTGCTCGCTGTCGATGCATTTACAGTAACGATGAGCTTTCTGTTTTCTTCATCATATTTATTCTTTGCCAATACCTCTTTACCATCCACAGATACCTTTACCTTATCGGCTGCTGCTCGGTTCTTCTTTCAAAGACAAGCTTATAGATTCTGTTGTCAGGTATTAATGATGTATCTCCATCTGCCGGAGAAATGACAAACATATCTTTATCCGCAGAATATTTCATAGCTGTGGTCACACATCTGCCATCCACATATCCGCAGGTTCATTGTCATCCTCGTATAGCTCAAACTCACCATCAGCCTCCGGGAATACCCTGACACATAATACATCAGGATTTTTGATAACAGATCTTGCATCAAGCTCATCAGCATCTGCACACACAAGTATGCCTCCAGCCTTCGCAAACACAGGTATGCTGCTCAAATCCCTGTAAACCTCCAGCATTCTTCCACCATCATAGCGCATGCCTGTATAGATATCATACCAGATGCCCTCCGGGAACCATACTTTGGTTTTTGCCACATTAAGTCCCTTAATACGTGGAGTTGTAACAGGTGCTGCCATAAGCTGGCTGCCAAAGAAATACTGATTCTTTACCTCATAAGCCTCTGCATTTTCAGGATACTCATAATACATAGGCTCAATCAGCGGCATATTCTCGGCATAGCTGCGATAGTTCATGGTATACAGATACGGAATCATACAATGCCTCTGTCTGAGCGCCGCCTCCATCGCTTCCTCAGTCTCTTTTTTAAATCGCCACGGCTCCTTGCCGTTAAATTCGCTGCATGAGCTGTGCAGACGCATTATCGGAGAGAATATACCATATTGTGTCCATCTGGCTGTCAGCTCATCATCCTTGTAGCCAAGCATATGTCCGCCAATATCATGGCTCCACCATCCATATCCGATGTTTGTCGCTGTCGTTGTAAAATACGGTTGAAAATCAAGCGACTCCCATGTAATATGTGTATCTCCCGAAAATCCAATCGGATATCTATGACTTCCCGGACCTGCATAGCGCGAAAATGTCATTGGACGCCTGCCGTCTCTTTTATTATCGAGATAATGAAAATGATTAAAAATCCATAGCGGATCCAATCCTTCAACCTTGCAGTTGCTGCCCTGCTGCCAGTCAATCCACCAGAAATCCACACCTTCAGCCTCTCTCGGATGGTGAAGATACTTAAAATATGCCTCCATAAACTTTTGGCTTGCCGGATCACATACAACCGGGTCCTCATTTTCATAGTCCACGCCCATTTCCTTTGCCATATCAACATACATTTCTTCACAGCCCTGCACACCATCCGCAGGGTGTACGTTCAGGGTAGTATGCATTCCTCTGTCATGGAGCTTTCCAAGAAAGCGCTTCGGATCCGGGAAAAGCTTTTTGTTCCAGGTATATCCTGTCCATCCGCTTCCGTATTTAGGGTCCACATCAACCTGATGCCAGTCCATATCTATTACAGCTACTGTGAATGGGATATTCTTTTCATCGAATTTGTCCATCAGCTCCATATAGCTTTCTTCTGAGTATTTATAATATCTGCTCCACCAGTTTCCCAGTGCATATCGCGGAAGCATCGGAGTCTTGCCGCAAAGCCTGTAAAAATCATTGAGCGCCTGTTTATAATCATGTCCGTATCCAAAGAAATACAAATCAGACACACCTTTTTTTCTTGGCTCAATCCATCCATCGTCAAGTAAAATCTGTGATTTACTGTCATCAAGAATTGAATATCCAAAGCGTGAAACGACACCGTGTCCGAGCTCAACCTCTCCGTTTACGTCATCAAGTGTACGCGCTGTACCCTGCAAATCATGCACCTTCTCGCCATAATGCCAGATGCTGTGATATGCGCTCAGGTTTCCCTTAATCTGTATACTCAGTCCGTGTGATGAGAACTCCTTCTCATTATATATCAGGTGCAGCATTGATGTATGAACCTCAATTCCATCAGCGTTACGCACCACATGATAGCCGGTCTTTGGAAAATCCCTGAACAATACTGTCTGTGTTGCCCTATCCTCGAATACGCCATCTTCACTGTATTCCAGACGGACAAGCGCCTCTGTCAGGAATGTAATCCTGTATTTTTCACCTATTATCATATTGTCCGATAATGCCACCGGACTTGTCTTTACTCTGTATATTTCCTGCATGAAATACCCCCTCTCATATAAATTACGTTATCCCTTGACAGCCGATGCCGCAATTCAATATCCTCTTTTTGTTCAAATCAGTTTAGCGCTAAATCCGATCTACTCCCTGTGCACACGCTTGTTTTCATACATTTTCCATTATCTTGTCAAATCCTTTACCCACTTGTATTTTTTAAAATGTATGAGTGTCCACGGTATCTTTCCAACCTCATCCACACAGGTGCACGCATATACCACAACCACCGGCCAGTTCAAAAAATATGTGCCTGCAACTGCAAGCGGTATTGCTATGCCCCACATCGTAACAGCAAGAGAGTACATATCAAACATCGTATCTCCTCCCGAACCAAAGACACCGTTTATGATGATTTCATTTACCGATCGTCCAATCATGTAGAAGGCAAGTACACCGAATAACTGCTTCAGATACTCTGCAGCCTGCGGTGTGAGCTTTACAAAATGTAAAATCACCGGTGCTGAAACCGCCATAAGCACTGTCATAACAGCTCCACACAAAAATGACAGCTTTGCCATTCTGATGCCATATGCTTTTCCACGCTTTAAATTCCCTGCACCAAGCTCATTTCCTATCATAATGCCTGCTGCACTTGATATACCTGCACTGAGACAGCAAATGATATCACGCACAACCGCTGCGACGGAGTTGGCCGCTGCTGCGTCTGTTCCCATGTGTCCCATAAATGTAGAGTACGATGTAAAGCCTATTCCCCATACAAGGCTTGCTCCGAGAATCGGTCCGGAGCACTTCATAAAATCTGCTGACAGCTCCTTGTTCCTTGCAAAAAGCTCTCTAATTTTAAGCCTGATATATCCCGGTCTGTACGAAAATGTGATTGAAAGCATAAGCTCCACTACTCTTGATATGAGTGTGGCAAGTGCCGCTCCCCTCACATTCATGCTCTCGATGCCAAATGCACCATAGATAAATATGGCATTGAGTATTATGTTTATAAGCACTGTAATTGAGCTGACTGCCGCCGCAGTACCCGCGTGCTCTGATATCTTCATCATGACTATATAACACTGCGAAAAACCTGTTAATAAATATGAAAAAGAAGCTATTTTCAGATAGCTTACACCATAATCTATAAGCACCGGCTCGTTTGTGAAAATAAGCATCAGATATCGTGGAAAAAATGCACATGCCACGAAAAACAGCACCGATACTATGCCACATATCCTGATTGCAAGAGCGAATATGTCATCGAGCGCCTTTATGTCCTGCTTGCCCCAATACTGTGCTCCGAGTATTGCAAGCCCTGCTGTAGCTGCTGATAGAAACATGTTCTGGATGAACTGTATCTGTGTGGCAAGCGAAACTGCTGACATATAGTTCTGGTCCAGTCCTCCGAGCATGAAAGCATCAGCCACCGCCACCAGCGCCAGCATCAGATTCTGCACCATTATAGGAACCATGAGTGTCCACAGCTTTTTGTAAAAATGTGTATCAAATTCTATTGTTTTCATAAGTAAATTTTACCTCTATATATAAATCTCTAAAGGTTTGCAAGTATCCGTGTCCATGCTTCGCATAACCTTTCAAATGACCATGCCGCATTTGCAGGGCTTGTGGACGGCAATGTAACTGCCTCCATTCCTGTCAGCGGAAGCTGATATTTCTTATAAAGCGCCCCTGCTTTATTTCCGTTTGCATATATCTGTTTTATATCGGATGTTTCAAGGATTTTCCTTATATCCGTTGGTGTTACATTTCTGATGCTGCTGTCGCTCGAACCCCTGATGTCACAGCTTTGTATCACATCCCATATAGCTATGTGGTTTTTAAACAGCATATATTTCTTCTCATCTATCGTCTCCGGCACCGGTTCATCCAACAGATACGCAAGCAGCTTCCAGAAACGGTTCTGCTTGTGTCCGTAATAGAAATTGTTTTCCCTGGATTTTACGGATGGAAGCGTTCCGAGGATGAGGATTCGGCTGTTTTCGTCATAGACAGGTTTAAAGGAGTGGGTTATGTGCTCGTATTCCATTAGCCTTTATCACCTCTTATCATCTTTTAAATGCTCTCCTGATTTTGTATAGTAATCATTATACCTTATAGCTGATACTTTTACGAGTCAATTAAATGATTTTTCTCATAAAAAAACTCACAATCGTTTTTTCGATTGTGAGTTTGCACATCTGCTAGACACATTATGTATGAGTAATCTGATTTCATCAGCTCAGCTCAATCTCATACGCTCCGGCTTCAAAATCCACCGTTAGAAGCGCATATGCTTCACCGTTATCATAGCGGATTGAAAGCTTTGGTCCTTCTCCTGCTACTGTGATGACAGCTCCCTTCTCAAATGCCTTATGGGTGTTTCTCATGCGAAGCAGCTCAAGCTGCTTTGCAACAACATCCTTTTTTAGCGCCTCCTCAATATCGGAAGCACTGAGGTTTGTCCTGTTGATTTCCTTATGTCCTGATTCCCCTGCACGTCTTACCGCCTCATGGTCATTTTTGCCTGCAAAGAGGTCCAGATACCATACCTGCGGCTTGCCCGGCATGAACATCTGAATAGCACGGGCCAGAAGCATTTTGCTGTCAGACTCACCAAGAGCACTGTAATATGTGGCATTGACCTGATAATATATATTCTTCTGTCCATGAAGATTTTTGACCATGCCGCCACGAGATACAATCAAATCTATAAGCGAGCGAATATCGTCCTCCGGAAGCAGACCCTTTAAATCCAGAAGAGGTATGCCGTCATGGCAGCCAAGCATATTGACAGTGGAGATTTTATCATCACAACCTCACGCGCCCATTTGGCAAGGTAATCTGCTCTCCTGTTCTCAATCGCGTCAATTACCAATCCCGGTAAAAAGAAATCATATGTGGCATAGCCCTTATCTGCAAGGGTTTTGTATATTTTCTCATCATATGCCGCGTGTATTTCAGGCAGCAGAGTCAGCCCGAGCGGAGCTGCAAGCTCATGGATCTGCTGTAGAAATTCCCAGGTCTCAGGATCATTCAGGAAATTCTTTTTCCCCGGTGCCTTAGGCGCATAGGCAAATGCATCGAGCCGCACAATAGCCGCACCGTAGGATGCTATTTTTTCAAGTGTTTCACGATAAAAATCCCATACCTTTTCGGACTTTATATTTAAATCCATCTGTCCCAGATATTCTCTGCCATGCACCTCCTGGTAAAATGTGTTCCAGTATGGCACCCTTCGTCCATCCGGAAACTCAACCATGAGAATCGGAAGCCCCGGCTTTCTGAAAAACATCTGCTTTAAGCATGACTCATCAGGCTGTATGTAGCCCTCGTCCGTCATGACTCCATGACCTTCCCAGAATTTGTTCCAGTCTATGAAAAAATCCCGGTACTCCGACTCATCGCCCTTTTCCACAAGATCCTTGAACTGTGGTGACTGTGCTGAAGCATGATTTAAAATAAAGTCAAGCTTTAAGTCAATCCCCAGCTCCTTCAATTGCGATAAATCCTCTATTGTCGCAAGCTCCTCATTCAGATTGTAGTCCACGACCGAAAATCCGCGATCCAAATCCGAATGATACAGGCTTGGCAGAATATAAAATGATGAGAATGTGTCCTGCATTTCCTTCTTTTTGAGCAGCGCTGCGATATCGGAAAGCTTACCGCCCAGACTGTCAGGATATGCGTTAAGCATAGGTTTATTGTTCATAGACTTTGCCATCCTTTCCAACTACTATACGCGCATTTTTACTCTGTAAATCAAGCTTTTCCTGCTCCAACTCTACCACGCGGCATATGAAAGGGCTTGCGGCGTTTTCGTCACGTCCTCTCTTAATGCGGCGCGCCTTAGTCTCCTCAGGCGAACTCTCCAAAAATACAGGTATATCAACACCCTTAAGGTATTCGCTTCCTCCGTGGGTCCACTCCAGGATGAGCACCTTAATTCCTGTAAAATCAGTTTCATCATATGAGATATCACCGTCCTGGCGGCCCATATGCTTTATCTCAATTATATCTTTTCCTTCCTTAAACTCTGAAAGCTCCTTGTTAATCCTGTCAAAGTCAATCTCCTTAGGTGTTCCAAGATATCCACGTAAGCCATCCTCGCCGGACTCGTTATACACATTAAGGCGTTCTTCGTCGTTTCTCATCGGGATACGGTGTGGATAATTGTCCCCAGTCAGCACATAGCAGGCTGTATTATCCTTCAAAAAATACTGCTGCAGGGCTGCTGCAATCGTTGTCTTTCCTGAGCCTGAGCCGCCGTAGATGCTTATTACAATACGTTTATCAGAAGAACTATCTGCAGTGTCAGCCTCACTTAATTTTAGATTGCCGCACACCTTCTTTATCTCATCATACAGCTTCTTTGCCTCATCAAGCCTGATAAATGAAAACTGATATGCCTCATACTCCTTTGTTGCAAACGGAAGCGGTATTCCGGCATTCATCAGTGCTGCACCTGTGTACTGCCTGCCGGTATTTTCCTCAATATATACTGCATCCGACTCCAAGCCCTTAAGCTTCACATAGCAAGCAGCCGCGTTTGCCTCCGCATACAGACGAACCACGCTCACAAGCGCCTGTCCTTTGCCCTTGAGACAGACATCCACGCAGCCACCTCATCCTCAAATGGCTTGTAAGGCGCCAGTAGGTGCCCTCATTTATAAGCATCTCATACTTCTTAAAGGTCTTGATCTGCTCTCTGATTTCTTCCTTTTCCTCATCCGACAGAAGGGCCGGATTCAGCTCATAGCCAAAGGTTCCTGCCATGGCTGTGATGCCTCTTGTTTTAAGGCTTGTCACTCTGCCGGTCTGATGATTTGGCACTGCCGATACATGCGCTCCCATGGACGATACCGGATAGAAGAATGATGTGCCATACTGTATTCTTGTACGGTTTATGGCATCTGTATTGTCACTGCACCATATCTGTGGACTGTAGTAGAGCATGCCTGCATCAAATCGTCCACCGCCACCGCTGCAGCCCTCAAGAAGTATATCCGGATATCTTGTCACCAGACGCTCCATAAAATCATACACTCCAAGCACGTAGTCGTATGCAAGATTTCCTGCATATACGTCAGCCATGCTTCTGTTCATATCCCACTTCACGTAGTCGATTTTTCCCTGGTCAAACACTGCGCAGATCTGATCGAAAATATTGTCCCTGACTTCTTTTCTCGAAAAGTCTAAAAGAAGCTGGTTTCTTGAGCGTACAGGAAGCTTTCCCGGAATCTGGATAGCCCAGTCAGGATGCTCTCTGTACAGATTACTGTCCTCATTTACCATCTCAGGCTCAATCCATATTCCAAACTTCACTCCCTGCGCATGCACTCTGTCGATGAGCTCAGAAAGTGTTCCGCCAAGCTTTTTCTCATTCACAAACCAGTCACCGAGTGATGAATTATCATCATCTCTCTTTCCAAACCAGCCGTCATCCATGACCACCATATCTATGCCCAGTGATGCGGCCTCCTTTGCGAGGTCTACTATCGTATCACCGGTAAAATCAAAGTAAGCAGCCTCCCAGCTATTGATGAGCACCGGTCTTACCTCATGTGCAAATCTGCTCCTGCACACATGCTCACTGATGCAGGTGTGGTACTGATGTGAAAGCTGTGAGAAACCGTCTGCCGAGTATGACATAATCACCTCAGGCACTGTAAATGTCTCTCCTGCCACAAGCGGATATGAAAACAGTTCATCGGAAAGCCCCATTAAAAGGCGCGTCTGGTTAATCTGGTCCTTCTCTGCCTCACATGAGAAGTTGCCACTGTATACAAAAAGCATACCATAGCAGTCTCCTGCATTTTCTGTAGTATCGCGCTGTGCGAGAATAACCGCCGGATTGTACTGGTGGCTTGATGTTCCTCTGCGGCTTCCGAATGAAAGTGTGCCGTGTCCTAAGTGTGTGCGCTCAAGATTGCGCTCCATGGCATGCTTACCGTAGAATCTGATTACATCATAATCTCCGTAAACCATATCCAGACAGGCAGCATGAGCCTTTTCAATTGTAATATCCCCACTGCCTGTATTTTTAATGAGCACACTTCTTGTGATGACATCACAAGCCTCAAGCACACCATAAAGCAGATGCACCTCAACGCCTGCGATATCATCGCTAAGAACTATTTCAAGAGTCTGTGCTTCATCATCAGATGCCCACACTGCCGGAAGTCCCTTTAGAGCGTATTTTCCGTCTCTGATTTCATGACTCTTATAAAGAAGCTCAACACTCTCAGTACCCTGTTCGTTTTTAATATCAAGCGCAATATTTCTGAAATCACCTGTTCCAAGAGTCGGATACTCCTGTGGCAGTGTATCAAGCGAATATGTACGGTTCATTCCTGCTGCGTAAGGATTGCCTGAAAAACCTCTGTCAGCATATGTCAGCACATAGTCCATATCACATGTGCTTTTTGCTCCGTAGTACAGATGCAGCAGATAGCCAAGTCTGTCTACCTGCATCTGATATGTGGTGTGAGCTGTCTGTAAAGTAAAAATTTTCTTGTTTGGATTAAATATAATTGCCATAGAATCACCCCATATTATTGTTAAAATAGTGTTTAAAAATTATCCCTTGATTGCACCGTTTGCAACACCGTTTAATATCTGCTTCTGGCAGATATATAGAATATAAGTATCGGTATCAAAGCCAGAATATATGATGCAAATGCCAGATTGTAGTTGGTTCCAAACTGTGTCTGGAAATTCAGCTGTGCCAGCGGCAGTGTATTCTGTCCTGTTCCTGACATGATGACAAGCGGTGTCATGACATCATTCCAGGTACCGAGTGCTGTCAGGATGGCTACTGTCGCATGCATAGGCTTCATCATAGGAAATACAACTCTCCAGTATGTTGTCCATGTGCTTGCGCCATCGATATCTGCGGCCTCCTCAAGTGCCATAGGGATATTTTTCAAGTATCCACTATATAATAATACATTCATTGGCATATAAAATACAAGATATAAAATGATAACTCCTGCCCTGTTTCCAATTCCCATCTGCGCAGTCTGCTTTACAAGAGGCATCATGAGAATTGAGAATGGCACAAACATACCGCTTACAATGTAAAGATATATGAAACGGAAGCTCTTTTTCCTTGCCATGCCTCGTCCGATAACATATCCTGCAATCGAATGGATAAGGATTGCGAGAACAATGGTCACAATAGTGATAAGTAAGCTGTTTCCGAGAGAATGCCAGAAATCAGTCACCTTCATAGCCTCTGTGAAGTTTGAAAAGCTCCACTTTGAAGGGAATGAAAGAGCTCCTGCGACATCATTTGTCATCTCACTCGGTTTCTTGAAGGCAATGATAACAGCCATATACAGCGGGAAAAATACGGTTAAGGTTCCCAATATTAAAACGATGGTTAGTACCCAGTTTGTTT